>ERZ779865.1689-NODE-1689-length-15485-cov-3.894038_pt1 | contig 15485 bp, 14 predicted proteins | sample MGYA00433088_ERZ779865 | MGnify/ENA primary metagenome ERZ779865 (study PRJEB29588, sample SAMEA2151703) | human gut metagenome | biome: human gut; feature: human-associated habitat; material: faeces | place: Denmark | collected 2008/2010 ... | reverse complement strand
TGCCAACTCATTACCTGAAAACGAAGTAATTCTTCTAACTCTCTTGATTTCAAAGGGGTATATCCTTTTTGCAGAATTATAATATAATTTTGCTAACCCAACGTATAACAGCTGGAAATATTGTATGCCTTCTCAAAGTTTAAAACTTATGCTATTATTAATTAGACAAACCTATCTAGGGTCTTGTCGTAAATAATCGCCAAAACTTATTCTCGAGATTTCTTTAGCAATAGTTGTATCAAGAAATTGGGATACAACTCAAAGACCTGACAGTTGAATTTATATAAACCCAATTTCATCCATCTAAACAGCAAAAAGACGACAAATGGGATGCCATTTGTCGTCAGGAAAGAGAATCTAAAACGCTACTACTTATTACGAGTAGCCCTTCCAAAAAGATAGCTTTGCGCCTCTGATTCGATTTGGTCTCGACTCTTAATCGGATGTCGACGCAGCCATGCCTCCAATTCTTTACATTAGGATTTCGTTTACCTTTTCCTCTATCTTTTCTATTAACTTATCAAACGGAACTCCAATTTCAAAAACTCGAGCAGGTATATTACCCCTATATTCCCCAATCTTTATATGCGTTTCATCTGATTGATTTTCAACATCAAGAATACCTTTCATCATAGGAAAGAGTGTATTACCAATATCCATTTTCACTTTAGTTGCTTCTATAATTAATGATTCCGGTAATTTAGTCAAATCTTGATTTTTATATGGCCTCAAATCAACACAACATAACGCATACTCGTCAGGATGCAAACAAGCCATATGTATCTGCCTCATACTCATGTGTGCAGCTTCATTAAAATCCCATTTACTTTTAACCTCCACAAAAAAAATGTTATGCAACACATCATTCTTCTTCACACTCACTACAATATCCTGCCCATCTTGAATATCATCCACTCCAACTTTATCATCGTCCTCTTTGTTGATAGCAATCGATACAATATCACTTCCAATATGCTCGCGTAATACGTTTTCAATACGTTTACCTATTGTATGCAGATGATAAAACCTAGCATTATTGGCGATTTCATTTTTTTGAATACGTTCAAGTTGATCAATAAGGCTCTCAATATTGGAAGTTTCGCTCAGTTTAGCGAGCCTATGCAGGTTTTTATCATTTAAATTATCCATCAACGAAAATAAACTCTTTTGAGCATCACCTGTTTTCATATTAAATGTATAGAGAGCCTTTTTGTCATCAATCTGCCCAAACCAACTTTGCCACTCAGCTGATTCTCCAATCTTTAATATTATTCTGCGAACGACTTTCTCGTATTGATGTATATCTTGTTTCATGTCCGCCACAATTGCTGCTTCTATTTCCTGTGCAATAGCGTTAGGCGTTACATTTGGAAATTCGATTAGAGCCCCAAATACTGGATCAACCAACTCATCCTTCAAATCTCTATTAAACACATCTTTATATATATCCATCATCTCATCCGGAACACCACAATTAGACTTTAAAGAACTCAACAGACATAACACAGAATTCTGATTTGGCAGAACTCCATATGTATCCAGTTTCTTTTTCCTATCATCATTGTCTTTGGGAGCATACTCCTCCAAAAAACGCAACAACCAATCTTTGTGCTTGTCGACCCATATTTTATCTTTGCAGCATATTCCTGACAAAGTATAATCTAACAGAAAATTAAAAGCTGGACTATAGAAGTCTTCTTCATCTTCTTCCCGATATTTTATAGTAGCTTCTTGACTAAAGGCTATCCCATAAAATGTTGGCAGAACCCTCATTATCTTTCCTCGTTGATTCTTAAAATCATCTAATGCCGACGCAGAACAAAAGCGAATTAGTGCATACAACTGTTCATCACTTAGCTTATCATGATTGTTCAGTATTTTATTTCTCCAAGAGGTGATAGTTACCGTAATAGCCTTTTGCAGATCTTTAGTTGAATAGTTATTTACTTCGCATATCTCTAAAAATTTAGGCTCATACATTTTATCAGCGTCCTCACCCATTACAGTACATACAAGGTTATATACTGTTTCATCCATGAATGCTCCATAATAGAGTTCACCACGCTTTCTTAGTTGACCTTTTCTATTAGGCAACAGCGGATAATCCTCCATCATCTTACTATTCCCACTATCTTTCAAGAACATCAAGAATGAGAACAATTTGTCGGAATTTTGTTGTACGGCCTGACAAACATCTGCCACAGTGATAAAGAACTCTTCATCTTTATTACAACCCCATCTGTTTACAACCTCAGACCATTCAATCAAATCCTTATCTGGAATAAGGATACCATTGCCATCTGCTCCTTTTACCATTGAAACATAGCTTGCAATCACTGGTTCATATTTTACTCTTTGATCATTATTGAGTTTACTATAAAAATCAGGATGCAACAATTTAACATTTTCTTCATTTATACTATGCTTTAAATTACCGACAGGCAGAACCTTCCAATTGACAACTTGATTTTTCCATAAGTCTTGCAGTTCTTTGTACAGACGTTCAGTTTCGTCGGTCTCACACTCCTCTGGGAATTCCACACGACACATATCGAGACTTAGGCTCTTTGAATGTTCATCATCCCTATAATATTCAAAGATCGCCTTCATCATCTCTTCTAAAATCTGTACATTCTCTCTGCCTTTTTCCAGACTATTCATAGAAAACCCTGGAAGCATTATGTTATTACGCTTCTCAACTGGATAGAAACGTTCGGAATGAAAAATAAAGTTTACCCCAAACTCCTCAGTACCGAGTAAAGGGAACCACAAAAACAAACTAGGAATATGCTTTTCATTCCCACATGAAGTCGGATATGGTGGTATAATCACTACATCACCTTTGTTTGATTTTAAGCTACTACATTCCAATGTATTGTCCTCTCCTGTGTTGTGGTTATATATACGGATAAAATCCGCGTTCAGTGTCCAATTTGCTAGACCAAAATTTTTTGTAGTACTCGATTTACTCTTATTAATAGTATAATGTTCATTGCTATACTTATTCTCAACCTCTACTTTATGAATACTAGCATTCAGGACCAAAACAAAAGGGAGTAACCTAACAACGTTGTCTAAATAGGAAGAAACCTTCTCAATCTGATCTTTATTCAATTCGTACCTGAACGATGTTATGTCATCTATTATCTTTGTTTGTTGAGGCCTTTTCCAAAATTCTTTTACCTCGTCCAATTGTTTCTCCATCGAGGCAGGCCCCTCGTCTGAATCAACTTTTCTTCGGTCTAATTCAAAGTCTTTTATCTGTACATACCCAGTTATTTCATCTTTACCTTGTTTCACAGCATATGGTGCTGAAACATACACAAGCCTATTAAAAGTGTGTGTAGTCATAAAGCCAGTACCATATTGGCCCACAGTCTCAGCATCAGTTCTGTCTTTTGAACTATCTTGTTTTACAAGAGCTCTAAATGAGGTATAATCAAATGGCGCTCCATGATGTGAAAAGATAAGATTGTTATGAGTTAACTCTATTTTAATGTCGGCATTGTCAGACACATCGCGTGCATTCTGCACCAATTCCCAGATGGCACGAATTCCACTCGTCTCGCTTTGACTTTCCAACCCTTGTATTATCTTTCTACAATAGCCTTCATACTCTAAACGTCTATCTTCAGACTCTTGCCATGATTCTTCTTTTGTCTTATTCATGTTGCCGTGTTTTATAATTATATATTGAAATTTCTGGTTTATAAAGTATTTCAAGCTTAAATCCATTTATATTTCGCGTTTCCTGAGAGAAAGATATTCCTACACCATATATTGTTTTCCCTTTAATATAATAAGATTTCGCATATTCCTTTTCCTTTATTTGACCGATTGCCTCAAGAGCTCTATTCTGATTATTTGCAGAATATTTAAACTCTAAAATAAAAATCTTATTGGGAAACTCAATCATCATATCTATACGCCCATCTGCAGTTTCTGCTTCCGAAAGAGGGGACATACCTAAGACGGAAATGATGACATGAATAATGGTATGAAAATACCCTTCGTCTAATCTTTCTTTGTGTATGTTATATGGAATATTCTTAATGAAACCAGATATCAAAGTACAAAATAAATCCACATTATTATTTCGTAGTGCATTTAGAGCCTGTTGATATGGTATGGGGATAATATTATCTGTGAGATAAGCATTTAGACATCTAGAGGTCATTTCATTAATGTCGTTACAAATTCTGAAGATATCAAATACAATTATATCCGTATTCTCTCCATCCATATTTCGTTCGATAAGATCATATCTGTTCTTAATATGCTCTTGGAAGTTATCCAGAAATTGCAATAACTGCGGTATAGACGAGAACTTTGAGGGAATAATGTGCCGTCTTGCTTCTGTCATGAAGTGTTCACCGATATTTTCGATGATATCAAATAGCAATTGAAGCAATTGCTCTCCAGATTTCAGACGATATATTCCTGTATGTCTATCACTAAATATACCACGATATATTTCACGCCACTTCCGATATCTTGCTGCAACCCACTCCTCAAGATATTCTGAAAGTTCTCTCTCTCTTTCTTTTTCTACAATTGACCCCATATCTTTCTTAAACTGTTTTTTTGTTGAAACACATTAAAATAATAAAGCATACGAGTAAATCTATAAGTAACCAAGGGATAACTATTGCGAAAATTCCATAGCATGATCGTTTATTCTTGACTCATAACCATTAGAGTTTAGCAACATATAAAAATAGTAAAATCTTAACCCACTCACAATTTGTGGTCAAACAAAACATCAACAAATATTCAATCTTATGAGGCTTTCCAGAAAGATAGCCTTCAGATCTTCAGTAGAAATAGACACGTTAGTGCCGCTATAAATTTTATAAACATCTATCAACAAAGCCTTTCGCCACAAAACTATCCAACTCCGAAAAGATAAGGAAAAATGAAATAACAACTTTACGAACCTTCTCATTGGAATAAGGCGAGAAAAAAGTTTCCTTAACAGGAAACTTTTACTATATTTGCCAAAAAAAGAGATGGGTGTAAAAATTGAAGAGATAGGGAAACTGATTCGTAACGAACGAATCAACTTGGGCCTGACACAAAAGGAACTGGGTCAAAAGGTCGGAGTTGGTAAAGCACAGATCTCCAAGATAGAGAACGGGCAGGGTTCAAGAATCACAACCCTGACAAAAGTTTTGGATACACTGAATCTTACGGCTACAGTCGAATTGAATACAGCAACAGTAATCAACAAGAAACTGATTGAATATGTTGTTGCAAACATCAGCGAATTCGCCAAAAAATATGAATTGACAATCCGCGAAGCAAGCAACTATCTGAATTTGCACAAGGGTCTCAGTTTTCTGGAACAGCACTACGATGCCGAACACCTTCTTTCGATAGATGACAGTGTAGAGGACCTGACTCGGGTATGCTATAACAACGGAGGAGAATTACGATGAAACTATACCACGGATCAAACATACACATACGGAAAATCGATTTTTCCCGATGCAGGCCCTATAAGGATTTCGGGCAAGGTTTTTACTTGACCGAAATAGAAGAGCAAGCCATAAAAATGGCCGAAAGAACGGCTACGATCTATGGAGGAAAAGGGATTGTCAGTGTATTTGAATTTGACAAAGAAGGAGCATACGCAGATGAGAAACTATCGATCAAGGAATTTGCAATTCCGAATGAAGAGTGGGCATTGTTCGTAATGGGGAACCGAGATCGCACCATAAAACATCCTACGCACAATTTCGACATCGTAATTGGGCCTGTAGCGGATGATGAAATGGCAACTCAATTCAGGTATTTCAAAGATGGAATCATTGATCTGGAGAAATTAGTTTCAAAAATACGTTACCATAAAGTCTCCTCGCAATATTTCTTTCATTCAGATAGAGCCATTAAATACCTCAAGCCCTATGAACGATAAAAAAATCGAATATCTGATCGAAGGAATCAGTAAAGACATCATCGCCTATTTGATGGAAGACAATGGCCTGAATTTGACCGATGCGATTTCCGTATTCCACAATTCGGAGACTTTTGCCAAACTCTCCGATCCGAATACGGGGCTCTACATAGAGAGTTCGGCCTATGTATACGAAATTCTGAAAGCAGAATTAAGATTTGGGAAAATCACGCAGGAATAAACAAAATAGCATTATAAAACACATCCGAAAAGTTTTTTATTACATAGAAATTCGTTACCTTTGAAACGTAAGATTTGGCGGACAAATATCAGACAGGCGGCGACATCTACAAGTGTCCAAATCATGACTGAGCCACAAAGCCAAACCGACAAAACGCTGGAAATAAGCCAATTATAGCTTATAGTTGCGATCCCAGCGGGTTCACCAGAAAAGAGCTGACAGTCAATCGATTGTCGGCTCTTTTTGTTTTCTCTACCCTATCACGATTTCGGGTTTTGAACCTCAAAAAACGCCCTTTTTCGGGCGCAGGGTACGCATTAGGGTACGCATTGAGCCTGTCCGTCCTCCGACTGCATATAACACGCAATCAAATGACATTCAAGGTTATATGCCGAAAGAACATCGTTTATAGGGATTCCACCTCTCCCCTATGCCTCCTCTTCTTTCAGGGAAAGCGCAAAAAGAGTATCGGGTTGGGCGTCTCCGTTGCCCCAGCACATTGGGATGCAGAGGCGCAAAAGGTGACCGATGACTGCCCCGACAGGGACAATATCCAGTTCCAGATAACAGCCAAAATCAAGGAGTATGAGAAGCGAATCCAGCGTCTGGAAATCATGGAGCTCCCCGTCACGTTTGAGAATCTATTCGAGCAAAACGGCAAGCGGGTTAACTGTACAGTTGGCGACTATCTGAAGCAGATAATCGAACGGTTGGAAGCGCTCGGCAAATACGCGTCGGCCAGCAAGCATCGGGTGCTGTGTTCTCATCTGTCTCGATTCCGTTCTCTCAATATCCGTTTCGATGAGATTGACCTTACGTTCTTGCGGGATTTCGAACTGTTCCTGCGGAAGAACGGTAATGCCAGCAACAGCATAGCCACAAAATTCGCCATCTTCAAAGCCGCCTACAACAAGGCTCTTGCCGATGGAATCTTTATCCAAAAGGTCAATCCGTTTGCCAAGTACAAGGTCGGCAGTTTGTGGACACGGACAAGAAAGCGGGCCATCACGAAAGGAGACATTCAGAAGTTGATGGCATTGGAAATTGAGCCAAGCCACAAAACCGAATACACCCTATTTGCAAAGGACATCTTCCTGTTCTCCTACTTTACGGCAGGCATCAACTTTACGGATATGGCCACCCTGCGCTATGGGGACATTGTGGACGGAAGAATCTACTACTCCCGACACAAAACCCAGAAGCTGCTATCCTTCCAGCTGGTACCGAACGCCTTGCAGATTATTCAGAAGTACAGCAAGGCAGGCCATGCGAAAGAGGATTATATCTTTCCGATTCTCAACCGAAATGTCCATCGCACGCCACAACAGATTTTCAATCGGACACACAAGGTGCTGGCAAAAATCAATCGGGAATTAAAGGTACTGGGAAAACTGATCGGATTGGAGGTTCCTTTGACAACCTATGTTGCCCGCCACACGTACGCAACCGTCCTGAAACGGTCAGGGGTAAGCGTGGCTCTGATTTCCGAATCGTTGGGACACTCCGACCTCTCGACCACACAAATCTACCTCGATTCATTCGAGAACGCGCAAATCGACGAAGCCATGCAGCATCTGCTGTAAGAATCGGGAGGTCGGCGACCCTGTTGGTAACCGACCTCCTTTCTTCTGATGACATGCGGCGTTTCCATTACCCGAGGTACTTTTCCAGTGTGTCATAGGTCGCCTGTTCCCGCGAAACATCCTCTTCCGTCTTGGGGTTCATGATCTCTTTCACCTGCTCCTCCGTCAGGCTTCTCAGCTTCTCTTCCATCTGGCTGCTGAAGAGCATGGGATCCTCCGCATGGTTGAACTTCTTAATCAGGAAGGTAATCAGATATTTTTTCGCCAGAAACGAATTCGGAATCCGTTCCAAAGCTGCCTCATACCACTTGACGCTTCGGTAGAACCACCCTGCATCTCCAAATGCCCGCGGCAGTACTTTGCTCTTGACACTGGCTACAAGGTCTTTCGGTTTGAGGGAGTTGGCGCCCGTGCACCAGAGAGAGATAGTCGCCAGCGGGAAGCCCTTGCCCTGCAACTCCACGGCAAAATCAAAGACCTCATTCTTTGCAGCCAGGGCCATTGCTGGAGCTGCCATATAATCGGTCCCCTTCCACGAGGTCGTGCAGATATTCATCTCGGCGATCAGGGCCGCAATCTCCATCTCGGCATTCAGCGCTTCACAAATCACGAGGTCATCCAGGTTCTTGCCCAAGTTCATCCATGCAACCACTCGGTGTTGTCCATCCACCACGGCATAGTACCGTTCTGTCTGTTCGTCGGGAATGTCGTGTCCCTGCAGGTCTACCAGATGGCCGTTCATCAGGTAAACATCCTCACCCTTCACGACGGTGATGGGCGACAACTGGCCATGCTCCTGCATCGATTTCTCCTTGGCCTTCACGGTCTTGGCATTGGTCGGGCGGTTACCCTTTACAAATGCGAACTGGCGGTTCTCGTTGTCCGAGCTAAGAATTAATCTTTTCATAATCTTAGGTGCGGGTTTGCCTATACACCCGCGAGGTATTAAGGTTATTTATAAATTTTGTTTTTACAATAAGTAGGGTTCCCCTATACCACCCTCAAGGTTTTGATATTGGTTTCTCGGCGTCGGGTCTGACTGGTGAGCTCTTGCCAGCTCGTTGGACGGGCCGAGGATGACTTGGGCGAACTCCCATCCTCGTTCCATCGTTCGATTCGACCTTCGGCCTTTCGGTTCGGATACTCCCTCCCAACCGAGAAGCGGGGTGTATGTCAAGGAACTTGTGTTCGCGATTGCATGGATAACTCTTGCGAAAATCATACATAAGTCACTGATAAGCAACTTGTTGTCGGATAGCAGAAAAATGTGCTATTTTTGCTACCCCTTATATGGACACAAAAAAAGGACGGTTAAGAACCGTCCTTTTCCCTCTAATTTGAAAGATTAACTCAATAGAAATTCCGACCCAAGACGTGCCAATCCTCGTCTTTGTAACGCTGCCATATTCCTTTTATATTCTCGTCACTATCAAGGAATTTCTTGTTGTCCGTATATCCGAACATATAAACGATTCGGGAGATGAGCAGCATCAGATTATAGGAGATTTTGTTCGGATTGGAACTTCGCTTGTCCTCTTCCTTGAAATGCTCCAGAAACGGGAAGAGACACTTGACGACGAAGGTAATCTTGTAGCAATTCTTGAGTTTGACCGAGAAATCACCCATCTTGAAATAGACGTTGTTTGACAAACTGTCAAACAGCTTGGCAGAGTTTTCTGCCAAAAGGGCAGCCAGCATCCGTATCGCTTCCTGGGAGTCAATGGTCACGCCGTGCTCCCGTCCTTGCCAAATTCGAATCTGGGCATCGGGATGGGAGTGGAGATATCGGGCAAAGTTCTGAAATTGCTCGAAAGATGATGCGGGAAGCAGCATCACATGCTCGGTCTGGTTCTGCGTCAGGTTATAGACGAAGAGCAGCGCCATCCAAAATTTTTCGATGTCGATACCTAGTGCCTCCAAGGAACGGACAACTGGCTTGTTCTCCAGAAATTGTTCTTTGGCAAATGGAAATTTCGACATGTCGAGACCTCTTTCATCCGCGATGATGAAGTCCTGCGTGCATGCGGTGTCTACCTGATACTCCTTTCCATCCTCCTCAATCTCGTAGGCTGGGAACATGGTGTTGCCAATCCAATGTACATACTCGTAAATATCCATCGTCTGCAAAATTTAGCGGGTGTATCAAAGATACGGATTTTCTCATTAAATAATTTGTTAAATATTTGTATAATTATTGAACTTTTTGTATCTTTGCTTATCCAATTCCAAGACGGGGAAGGCATTCCGTTCATCCCCGAGATTCCAGATTCAATTCGTTCAGATAGTAGGCTGGCAGTTGCTCAAAACTGTCCTATGATAACTGCTCAAAAGTGTCCTATATATACACTACCTACTTATACACTACCTAATAAAGTCGTTCCGACCATGTACTACCACGTCAAAGACCGCAAGTGATTCGAGAACCGCAAGCAGGCGAAAGAGCACTATGGCGTAGCCCGTTTCCGAAAACTGCTGCATTTAAAAGAGATTCTATTTACTAACCCTCAAAATTCCATTGCTAACGATGAATTATACCGCTATACCCAAATCGATCATTACGTTTCAGACGGGCAACAGTAAGCCTGTCGATGTTTATGTATGAGCCACCATCAAATGCTGCTCTGACCACCAAACAAATATTTCTCACATTACCGAAGAGAAAATGGCCCTTCTTACAGGGCTGGATGAACGAACCATCCGCCGTGTTATCAAACGCCTCAAAGAGGCTGGTTGTCTTACCGTGCAGACGGCCATTAAAGAAGATGCTGTCCGTGGATTTATCAAACGGAACAGTTACCAGATAAAGCCAGTCGAGAAGGATTTTTTCCTGCTGAATAATGGCTTCTTTACAAGGAACTATTCCGCCAAGATGGCGGGATTCCTGCTCTTGTTAAAGGCCATCTGCTTGAACAATACAAATACCATCCAATGAAGCAAGAGCCAGATTGCCCAGGCACTCGGTCTGTCACGCAATACCGTTTCGTCTTTATTGGAAGAGTGCCGACAAGCTGGACTTATAAAGCCACAGGCAAAGGGCTATGAACTGACGACGGATTGCTTTATCCAGCCAGCCATTAAGCAGACAGAGGCTGCCATTTATAAGGAGCTATGCGATTTCTGTAAGGCCAAAGGGGTGGCCGCACCCAGACGAAACAAAGTAGCATTATTGGCACTGCTTACCAAGTACAATGCCGTTGGCGTTCCGAGTACGGAGCAGATAAGTCTAACTTACCAACTCAACAAGCGGTGCAAGCAATTACCCGAGAAGGTTTCCATCCCCTACTTTATAAAGGTGCTCGATATGCAGAAACAGTATCGGGAGGTGGTGGAGAAGAACAAACAGAGCCAAGAGGTGTTAGGAGGGTTTGAGTTTTAGAAGCATTTTTCTAATTTTGTTAGAAAGGCTTTAATAGTATGAATAGCAAGCAATATATTCCTAACGTGTTTCATGGCAAATGGAGATTTCCAGAAAAGGATGAATTCAGACGGCAATTCCGCGAATATCAAGAATGTATGGGGACATTGTATTACGATGAAAACAAACCCATAAAATTAGAGGTATATCATGAACCCACACAAGGAGTTATTGCCCGCATGGATGGTTACTACGATACAATATGGGGGAAAGATGCAAATGGGTATAAATTTACACTTTTCAACGTAACTATGGACGATCCTATAAAGGATAACACAGTTGTAGACATTTCAAAGTTTGTATTTACCATCAATTGTCTCATATTGGGTCGTCATGTTAAATCAATGAATGAACCGATATTCGATATTTGCACGGTAAAGTTTCCTTACCTAAAAAATTGGGCATTTCAAGATAATCGCAAGGAAGCGCGTAATGGCAAACTCATTTCATGCACACTTGATTTGCGGAAAGGCGATCCGTTTTTGGAAACAGAAATTGAAGATGGAATCAAAATAGCTTTAGTGCCTTATTCGGAGTATATACCTGCACGCTACGATACAACTATTACGCAAAATACATATTTACGAATCTCTACCAATAAACCTATTCCAACGAATAGGCTGATGCAACTTGTTTTTGAGTTTTCTCAATTCCTATCTATTGCGCTTTTCAGCGATCAATCGCCTTGCAAGATAGAGTTGAGAATCCGACAAGAACCGAGAAGATGGGCATTTCTTTTATATGAAATGGAACCATCCACAACCCCTTATAAAGTGCCATTAGTTAAATATGATAGATTGGCAGACAAAGTGCCTTTGATGTTATATGCATGGCATGCAAACTTTGAGCAGTTATCACCTATCTGTAATTATCTGATTCGGTCGTTACGATATAACCGTTTTTTCGATGCTCCCGATTTTCTAATCATAGCACAGGCTTTAGATGGTTATTACAAACGATTTATCAACAAAAAGGATGGGAAGGATATCAGACAATATAGACAACAAATTGAGAAATTATTAGATTATTTCAAAGGAGTTGAGTTATTGAAAGAGTGCCAAATCAACGCTGAAGTATTAACTCAAACTCGACACAAGTACTCACATCTAATTCCCGAAGACGATAAGAAAGTCAGCAAAGCTGTCTCGGGTGAAGATTTGTATCATCTGACACAAAGATGTATTATCTTATTGACTTGTTGTATTTTAGACAAAATTGGATTAACAACAGACGAAATAAATATCTGCTTTGAAAATTCAACAGTACAACAAATTGTCCGAGATTTGCCGCCGACATTTGATTGAAGAATATTTAATACAGCCCTCATGCGTTAGTATGAGGGCTTTCTCCACTTAATAAGATAGGATGATTGATTTTGTGTATTATTCGTCATTTGAAGCTAATGAAATTATATCTGTCAAGATGGAATTTAAGAGTATCTCCTTATCTTTTATCGAATAAACCCCTATCTTTGTAACATAGTCTAATATCTAATTTTATGGCTTTTGACACAAATTTATTGGCAACCAAATTAAAAAGGTGTCGGAATAATTTGGAATTAACACTCAACGAAGTCTCGGCATCTTCTGGAATATCAATATCAAAACTTCAGAATATTGAGGCTGGTAAAGTCGAACCATATGGAGATGAGATTTTAATATTAGCTGATGTTTATCAAGAGGATTTCAAATACTTCATTAGCAATGATAAATTGTCTGCGTCTGAACAAGTTGAGGAATTGTATAGAGTAAATGGGAAAGCGTTCTCCAAAGCAGATAAACGTGCCATTCAGACATTTATAAACCTTTGCGACAATGAGCAATTTGTTTGGGATTGTTTAGGGTTTCAAATCAATCAATTTAAAACACCCCATATAGATCAACATTATATTAAAAAGAGTGATGGGATCCGTGTTGCAAATATGTTACGTTTGCATATGGGCTATACTGATTTAAGAGCTTATCAAAATTTATATCAAGAAATAAGAAAGATAGGAATACATATTTTTAGGGTAGAATTGAGCAATTCGGGTATTTCTGGTTTGTTTATTCGCCATCCAAGGGCTGGTAAATGCGTATTGATTAATGCGGATGAAAATATATATAGACAGAATTTTACCTTGGCACATGAAATAGGCCATGCTTTAATGGATGGTATAGATTTTAATGTTTCGCTTTCTGTCGATGATGAAAGTTCTCCATTTAGAGAGTATAGGGCAGACGCATTTGCAAGTAATTTCCTTTTACCACAAGATATAATTAGCAAGATTCCAAAATCATATATAAATGCTGATTTTATCAAAGCTCAAGCAAATCGATTCAGGGTTAATGTTGTACCATTTCTCATAGCCTTAAAAAAGGCTCAACTTATCTCTGAGGTTGAGTTTAACAAATATAAGCAAATCAAAATTCCCAGAAACGAACAGCTAGATTATGAATTTGAGAATTTAACAGAACGATTAACTCTTAGTTATAAACTTGCCATAAAAAGAGGATTAACTCCTGCTTATATAAAAAATTCTCATAAGGCATACTATGATGGATATATATCCGCCGAACGTTTATCCGAGATGTTACTGACAGATATTTATGATTTACCCAATTTGTTAGACCAATTTAACTTGAAATTGTAGATATATGATTGATTTCGATTTTTCTACAATAGATAAATGTGCTGTAATAGATACGTGCGCAATATTGAATTTATTGTCTTCATCTCGCTTTTATACTGCAACAATTAATGAGAGTTTTTTTTGGTGTTATACTTCTTTTGTTAAATATGAGGTTTTTTATAAACCTGTGAAAAAGGAGACTTCAATTATAATTCAGCAACGCCAACTACTAAGAGACGAGACACGTAAGAACAGATTTAGATGTGAGCATTTGTCAATTAGTGATTTGCAAGAGATTGAGATATTAGAAAATCGTAAAAAATTAGGTAAAGGGGAATTGTCAAGCATTGCATTTGCAAGAAAAACGCGTCTGGCATTCATGACGGACGATGTAAAAGCCAGAAAATTAGGGGAATTTGTTTTGGGTGAAATGAAAACACTGACAACTCCTCGTTTGCTTGGATGGCTCTATATTAATCGAATCTTAACAGACTCTGACCATGCAGTAATAATCAAAGAACATGAAACTCAAAAGAGAAATATGTCTACTCAATATAATCAAATTTACCAAGAGGCTATGAGAAGATTATGCCTTTATAAAACAAATGGTTAATTTTTATTGAAGGCTTAACTTGCGTACATACCAACACCCCGTAAAACACCCCTCCCCCTGTTCGATTTGGAAAACGAATTTCGGGGAGGGATTTTTGTGGATTATGATTTTATGATGTAACGCATAGCTTCTGGATCCGCAATAGCCTTGCAGGCGATATTTTGCTTGGTTTTGAGTAAAGATTGGTTTATATTTGTCTTGCTCTGGAAAGAGAAAACGCAATAAAATTCAACGATATGAAAACAGCAGGAATTATTCTCTTCAGTTGTGTTATGTTGGCCTCTTGTTCTTCCCGCAACAGCAACAACAAGAGCAAGCAAGCCGAGACTACACCTCAAATTGAAACAACAGCTTCACAAGTGGGAACGACGGGCTTTCAAGAGATGGAATTGTCGTATCCTGGGAGCAATATATCATTTACGGTAAAAGTAGAGGATAAAACCCTCCTTATACAGCCTTCTGGGTTGAGTGTCACCAACGAGGCTTTCAAACACGACATTACAGGCTATACCGTTACAAATGCGGAAATCGGCGATTTGAATGTGGATGGCTATCCAGAGCTATTTGTTTATCTGACATCCGACGGAAGTGGCAGCTATGGCAAGTTGATTGGCTATTCAGTAAACAATGGCAAATCGGCAAGTCAGGTTTATCTGCCAGATGTAGCAGAAAACAAGAAGCTCAACCAAGGATATATGGGCCATGACCAGATGGCAATCGTGGAAAATACATTTTGCCAGCGTTTCCCCATCTACAACGAGACCGACAGCAACGCCAATCCTACCACGGGAAAGACTCGGCAGATTCAATACAAACTGGTTGATGGCGAAAGCTGCCGAGTTCTGCAAGTGGACAAGGTCTTGGAGTTTTGATTTGATAAAATAAACTGACGCATTCTTCTGCTTACATACCAACACCCCATAAAACACCCCTCCCCCTATTCGGTCTGGAAAACGAATTTCGGGGAGGGATTTTTTGTGGCCGATTGTCGGGAATTTTTCCAGAAAACAACAAAAGCAACAGACAGATGATGAGTGTATTTATTTATTCATCATCTAATTTGTAGCTTTATGCAATTACGTCCATCCATGCGCCGTGCGGCCAAAATGAGGCTGGCACTGGCTGG
>ERZ779865.1686-NODE-1686-length-15520-cov-3.498933_pt1 | contig 15520 bp, 9 predicted proteins | sample MGYA00433088_ERZ779865 | MGnify/ENA primary metagenome ERZ779865 (study PRJEB29588, sample SAMEA2151703) | human gut metagenome | biome: human gut; feature: human-associated habitat; material: faeces | place: Denmark | collected 2008/2010 ... | reverse complement strand
AAATTGCAAGCCAGCAAAGACAAATCAAGCGTCAGATGCGCAGACTGCAGTTTGAAAAGGATAAAATTTCAACGCTTATCGAAAATATGGCGGAGGGCTTTATTCTTATTGATGTTGACAAAAAGGTGCTTATGAGCAATTATTCTGCGTCAAAGCTTCTCGGTGCCGATGATGACGGCGTTACCGACAAAACTTTGATTGCGTTTTCACGCAACGAGGTTCTTAACGATTGCGTTGACAAGGCTCTTTCGGGCGAGAGTAAAAACGGCGACACAACCGTAAAAGGAAGAGCATTGCAAATTATCACCAATCCTGTTTATTCAAACGGCGAAAAAAACGGTGCAATCTGTCTTATTATTGATGTTTCGGCTAAGAAAAAGGCTGAAAAAATGCGCCGTGAATTCACGGCAAATGTAACTCACGAGCTGAAAACTCCGTTGACTTCAATTTCGGGTTATGCAGAAATCATTGCAAGCGGTCTTGTAAAGCCCGATGATATTCCGAATTTCGCAAATAAAATTCACAAGGAATCGGGCAGACTTCTCTCTCTTATAAGCGATATCATGGAGCTTTCACAGCTTGACGAAAAATTCAGCGATGAAGAATTTGCCCCTGTTGACCTTGCAGGGGTTGCAGCCGAGGTTGCCGAGGATCTCCGTTCAAATGCCGAAAAGCACGGAATTACAATCACTGTTGATACAAAAACTGCCGTCATAAACGGAAACCGTAATCAAATTTACGAACTTATCTACAATCTTTGTGACAATGCAATCCGTTACAATCGTGAAAACGGTTCGGTAAAAATCATGACAGGTGATGACAATAAACATCCGTTTGTTAAAGTTGCCGACACGGGAATCGGTATCCCTGAAAAGCACCACAAGCGTGTGTTTGAACGCTTTTACCGTGTTGATAAGAGCCGTTCAAAGGAAACAGGCGGCACGGGTCTTGGACTTGCAATTGTCAAGCACATTACCGAAAGACACGGCGGAGAGATTTCTCTTGAAAGCAGTGAACAGGGAACAACATTTACCGCAATGTTCTGATGTGAATATTTTTACAATCTTTTGCAGAGAAAATAAATTTCAAGCGGTGCTGTGCATACTATATTGTGCAGTTCCGCTTTTTTATTGCTCAAACAATACAATTTCACGAATCTTACATAAAAAATGCCGTGTTTCGACAAATTTCAAAGATAATTACCAAGCTTTCAGACTTTACAAATTCTTTACAATTCATTGACAATCCTATGACTTTAGTTTAATATTATTGATGATAAAGGAGAGTATGTATTTATGGATTTGTTTATGGTTTTACAACTGCTCTGCGGTCTGGCGCTCTTTTTGTTCGGTATGAATTCAATGGGCGATGGTCTTGAGAGCCTTTCCGGCGGTAAGCTTGAAAAAACTCTGGAAAAAATGACTAACAGCACCATGAAAGGATTCATTCTCGGTGCGGCTGTTACTGCGGTGATTCAGTCCTCTTCGGCAACAACCGTTATGGTTGTCGGCTTTGTAAACTCGGGAATTATGAAACTCCGCCAGGCAATCGGTATTATTATGGGTGCCAATGTCGGCACAACAATCACTTCTTGGATTCTCAGCCTTTCGGGTATTGAGGGCGACAGTTTGGTTATGCAGCTTTTAAAGCCGTCGTCTTTCTCTGCCGTGTTTGCCTTTGTAGGAATTATTCTTCTTATGTTCTGCAATTCGGAAAAGAAGAAGCATCTCGGCACAATTTTCCTCGGATTCGGTATTCTTATGGTTGGTATGGATCAGATGAGTGCGGCTGTTGAACCGCTTTCGGATGATCCGACATTCACAGGCTTCCTCACACTCTTTAACAACCCTGTATTCGGTATTCTTGCCGGCGCATTGCTGACCGCAGTTATACAAAGCTCAAGCGCCTCTGTCGGTATTTTGCAGGCATTGTCCAAAACAGGCGCAATCAGCTATTCAATGGCAATCCCGATTGTTATGGGACAGAATATAGGCACTTGCGTAACCGCACTTATTTCCTGTATCGGTGCAAAGAAAAATGCAAAGCGTGCCGCATTTGTACATCTTTACTTCAATATTATCGGCACACTCGTAATTTGTGCATTGTTCTACGGTTCTAACCTCTTTATCAACTACGGTTTCCTTAATGATATCGTAGGTCCCGAGAACATTGCGGTTATCCATACAGCATTCAATTTGCTTGCAACTGCAATTCTTCTTCCGTTCAACAAGTATCTTGAAAAGCTTGCCTGCCTTACAATCAAGGACAAGGACGAGGATTCGGATGTTCCGTTCCTCGATGAGCGTTTTCTCAACACTCCCTCTGTTGCAACAGAGCGTGCAAAGTCACTTGCTGAAAAAATGGCTCGTCTTTCTGAGGGTACGCTCCTCGGCGCACTTGAGCTTGTTGACCATTATGACGAAAAGGTTGCGGAAACAATTCATGAAAACGAAGATATGATTGATTCCTATGAGGATGTTATTTCAACATATCTTGTAAAGCTCAGTTCCAAACAGCCTTCGGCTGACGACAATAAAACTATTCAGCTCATTCTTCACACAATCGGTGATTTTGAGCGTATCAGCGATCATGCGGTAAGCATTGTAAAGGTTGCTCAGGAAATTCACGAAAAGAACATTTCGTTCTCAAAAGAGGCGAAAGCAGGACTTGCCGTTATGATTGACGCACTTCGTGAAATTATCAACAACGCTACTGTTGCTTTTGTTGATAATGACCTTGCACTTGCCTCAAAGGTTGAACCGCTTGAACAGGTTATCGACCGTCTGCGTGACAAGCTTAAAGACGCCCATGTTAAGCGTCTTACTAATGGTACCTGTACAATCGAACTCGGTTTTGTATTCTCTGACCTTATCACAAATATTGAGAGAGTTTCCGACCATTGCTCAAACATTGCAATCGGTGTTATTGAAATCAATCGCAACGGCTACGATGCACACGAATATCTTCATGAACTCAAAAATTCCGATGATATTCAGTACAACGCAGATTACAAGGCTTACAAGCAGAAGTACACACTTCCAAAGGAAGCTCTGTCTGTACGAGAGGTTTCCGTAGGCGTCCCCGCAAACTAAACAAATCTTTTTATAAAATTTAGGGCTACAGAAAAACAAAAAGTTTTTCTGTAGCCCATTTTTTTGCGTGTGAAAGATTTACCTGCGGATTTTTATGCGGTCAGCTTTCGCTTTAGTTAAATACGAAAAAATCCGAGAAGAATTGCAAAGTAGTGAAACACACTTCCTGCAACCGTGAACAAGTGCCATATCGAGTGAAAATATTTTACCTTTTTAATTGCGTAAAATATAATTCCCACCGTGTAGAATACTCCGCCTATTATGAGGAAGATTCCCGAAATTGACGGCATATGCTCCATAAGCGGTTTTATTGCAAAGATTATTACCCAACCCATTCCGATGTAGCAGAATATTGACGGAATCCTTGCTTTTTCAAGGTTGATTGAGTTCATAACTATTCCGAAAATTGCCGATGCCCACACAATTCCGAACAGAATCCAACCGGTCACACCATTGAGGTAGTAAAGAGTAATCAGTGTGTATGTTCCTGCAATCAGCAGAAAAATTGTGTTGTGATCCATTATTCGGAAAAATGCTTTTACCTTTTCATTTGTGAAAGAATGATACAGAGTTGACATTGTGTAGAGTATGATGAGCGATGCACCGTAAATGCATGAGCTGACAACACCCCACGCATTTGTGTGGATTGCCGCCGTAACGATAAGCACAACCGTTCCCGCAATCGACAGACATGCACCGATTCCGTGTGATACAGAGTTAAAAATTTCTTCCCCGAGTGTATATTTTCTTTTGAACTTTGCCAAGATGAACCTCCAAAAAATAATCTGTACTAATATTATAAATCATTCCTACGCATATTCAAGATGATTCGTAATGCAAAATATTTCAATAGATTTTACATTTCATCAAAAATGGTTTCTGTTATCCAAATTTCGCAGATTTATTGGTTTGTAATTCAAACTTGTTGAATTTTTATAACATATTGACACAAGAATATTTTGTGTAGTATAATTTGCGTAATTTATTTGGCTATAGGAGGAGCGCTTATGCTCAGAATAGAACATTTAACTAAAAAATACGGTGACAAAAAGGCTGTTGACGATTTGTCACTTCATATTCAAAAAGGCGAGATTTACGGCTTTATCGGACACAACGGTGCAGGAAAGACAACAACAATCAAATCCTGCTGTGGGATTCTCAACTTTGACGAGGGCGAAATCTATGTTGACGGTGTGTCGGTAAAAGAAAAACCTCTCGAATGTAAGCGCAAAATTGCTTACATTCCCGACAATCCCGATTTGTATGAGTTTATGACAGGTATTAAGTACCTCAATTTTATTGCCGATATTTTCGGAATCAGCCAGTCTGACCGTCAGGCAAGAATCAGTAAATATGCTGAAATGTTTGAAATTAAAAATGCACTTGCTCAGACAATTGACGGCTATTCTCACGGTATGAAACAGAAACTTGCAATTGTTTCCGCACTCATACATAACCCCAAGCTTATCATTATGGATGAACCGTTTGTAGGTCTTGACCCAAAATCATCCCACCTTCTCAAAACTTTGATGAGAGAGATGTGCGATAACGGCGGTGCAATTTTCTTCTCAACCCATGTGCTTGAAGTTGCCGAAAAGCTTTGCGACAAGGTTGCTATCATCAAAAGCGGCAAACTTATCAAGTCGGGTACAATGGATGAGGTCAAGGGCGATGATTCGCTTGAAGATGTATTCCTTGAACTGGAGGAGAAAGATGCTTAAAACCTTAATTAAACTCCAATTTCAAAAGGCACTTGCACGGTACACCGCAAATTCGTCAAACAAGAAAAAGAACGGCAAAAAAAGTTCGTTTAACTCACCGGCTGTTTATCTTGCTCTTCTCGCTTTTGTCGGTGTTGTATTTGCATTTATGTTCTACAATATGTTCAGCATGATGGCACCTATGCTTGCAACATCGGGATTCAGTTGGTTGTATTTTCTCTATGTTATGGGTGCGTCGTTTGTAATCAGCACAATAGGCTGTATTTTCCTTTCGCTCTCACAGCTTTATGAGGCAAAGGATAATGAACTTTTGCTTTCAATGCCTATTCCGCCTCGCAGTATTCTCTTTTGTAGAATGTTGCCACTGTATGCACAAAATCTTCTCTTTTGTGCACTTGTACAGGTCCCTGCTTTTGCGGCCTATGCAACAAATGCGTCTGTTTCGGCTTCGCTTGTAGTAAGTCAGATTGTGATTCTGCTTTTAGTTCCGCTTTTAAGCCTGAGCGTTTCGTGTGTTCTCGGCTGGCTGATTGCACTTGCAACATCAAGGACAAGACATAAAAATGTTGTGACAATCGTATTTTCACTTGTTTTCTTTGCACTGTATTTTTACCTTTATTATCAGGCAGAGGACCTTGTAAAAACACTCGCTGCAAATTCAATTGGCATCGGTGCAAATATAATGGACAGTGCATATCCGCTTTATCTCACAGGACTTGGCGCATCGGGCGACTTGTTGCCGCTTTTTGGTGTTGCTGTAGTAATTATTGCATTCTTTGCAATTGTTTATGCGGTGCTTTCTCACAGCTTCATAAAGCTTGCAACAGCGAAAAAGGGTGCAAAGAAAGCCGTGTATAAAGAGAAAACCCTGAAAGTAAGCTCTGCATCAAAGGCGCTTTTACGCAAAGAAAGAATGATGTTCACAGGCAACGCAACCTATATGCTTAACAGCGGACTCAGTGCATTAATTATGGTAGGCGGAACAATTTATGCGGTGTTCCAGCTTAATACGCTGAAGCAATTTCCAAGTACATTGATTGAAATGATTTCAGTATATCTTCCACTTGTGATTGCCTTTGTGATTTCAATGGGACCGATTTCTGCGGCATCAATTTCAATGGAAGCTAAAAACCTCTGGCTTATGCAGTCGCTTCCTGTATCACCGTTGCAGGTGCTTACGCAAAAGCTGAAACTTCATTTTATTGTAAACGGCGTTGTTTCACTCGTACCCTCGGTTGTTCTCTCAATAATGCTCGGAATGAAACCGGTTAATATTATTATCACAATTCTTATTCCGATAATTTTCTCGTTGTTCTCGGGTCTTCTCGGACTTATGTTTGACCTGAAAAAGCCAAAGCTTGATTGGAACACAACCGCTGAAGCAGTAAAACAGAGTGCAAGCGTTATGCTTTCGTTATTGCTTTCAGTTCTTGCCGTATGCGTACCTGCTATTGCGTATCCGGTTCTTCTCAGCTTTGAAATTGAAATTTCGACTGAAATTTTCCTCGCCTGCACAGCATTTTATTTTATCCTCATCAGCCTTCCAATCTGGTATTGGATTAAGAATAAAGGTACAAAGGTTTTTGCAAATCTTTAAAACAGAATATCAAAATTAAGAATAAACCTCCGAAAATTTGCGGATAATATTTGCAAAATGTTTCGGAGGTAATTTTTATGAGTAATAATATGGACTTGGGTTATGAGATGTTTTGCTATCAGTGTGAGCAGACTGCGAACGGAAAGGGTTGCACACGGCTCGGTGTTTGCGGAAAAACTCCCGAAATTGCAAATCTTCAGGATTTACTTATCTTTCAGCTGAAGGGCATAAGCTGTTACGGCAAGGTGCTTATTGAAAAAGGTCAGCACATTGACAAGGACATTGTTCGTTTTGTGGAAAACTGCCTTTTTACAACGCTGACGAATGTAAACTTTGATGCAGATGTGCATGTGTCGCTTTTGCGTGAATCTCAGCAAATCAAGGAAAAACTTCGTGAAGTTGTGGGCGAAATCAAAAATCATACTCTGCACGCAACCTACAATCTTCCCGAAACAAAGTCGGAAATGCTCAAAGACGCACCGCTTGCGGGAATTATGTACGAAAAGTCGCTTGACCCCGACATCCGCTCTTTAAGACAGACAATTGTTTACGGTCTCAAAGGCATAAGCGCCTACGGTCATCAGGCTCGTGAACTCGGCTATTTCAGCGATCAGGTTGACGATTTTTACATCACTGCACTTGAGGCGACAACGGATGATTCGCTCACGGTTGAGGAGCTTATCAGAATGACGATGAGAACGGGTGAAAATGCTCTTGAAGTTATGAAAAAACTTGATGAAGCAAACACTGAAACCTACGGCAATCCGTCACCGCACAAGGTTGATGTTCACATCAAAAAAGGTCCGTTTATTATTGTGTCGGGTCACGATTTGAAAGACCTTGAAATGCTCCTTGAACAGTCAAAGGGCAAGGGCATAAATGTTTATACTCACGGCGAAATGCTGCCGTGTCACGGCTATGACGGTTTAAAAAAATATCCGCATCTTATCGGCAATTTCGGCGGTGCATGGCAAGATCAGCAAAAGCAGTTTGACAATATCCCCGGTTGTATTCTTATGACGACAAACTGCCTTATGCGGCCGAGAGATTCGTACAAAGACAGAATTTACAGTACAAATGTTGTCGGCTGGGAAGGCGTTAAGCACATCGGCAAAAAGGAAAACGGCGACAAAGATTTCAGCGAAATTATTCAGCAGGCAATTGAACTCGGCGGTTTTAAGGAAGATGTTGAACCGCACGAAATTCTTGTGGGATTCGGTCATCACGCTACGCTTTCATATGCCGATAAAATTGTCGAGGCCGTCAAAAGCGGAAAAGTCAGACACTTTTTCCTTATCGGTGGTTGTGACGGCGCAAGACCGGGCAGAAATTACTACACGGAGTTTGCTGAAAATGTGCCGAAAGACTGCATAATTATGACGCTCGCCTGCGGAAAATACCGCTTTAACAAGCTCGAATTCGGTGACATCGACGGCTTGCCGAGATTACTCGACATCGGTCAGTGCAACGATGTTTACTCCGCAATTTGCATTGCCGTAGCACTTGCCGATGCGTTTGATACAGATGTAAACGGCTTGCCGTTGTCGCTGATTGTTTCGTGGTATGAGCAAAAGGCGGTTGCCGATTTGCTGGCACTTTTAAGCCTCGGAATAAAGAATATCTATCTCGGCCCGACACTCCCTGCATTTTTAAGCCCGAATGTGTTGCAGTATTTGTCAGAAACATTCAGCTTGCGTCCAATCAGCAACGCAGAAGATGACCTGAAAACCTGCCTTAAACAGAATATTTGATGATATACTGTAGCGGCGAACACGGTTCGCCGCTACAAATTGTTCCCAACAATTGACCGTAAAAAATGGCTAACGGTTTGTCATACAACAAAAAACGGAGCAGACACAATTCAGTCTGCTCCGTTTTTGAAAGAGATATTTATGAAAATACTACTGAGTTACTTTTTCTTCCGATTTTTTATTTTCCATTTCCGATTCAAGTTCTTCTTCAATTTGTTTTATTTCATCGTCACGCCTTTTACCCTTTGTAAAGTAGGAGAACGGGGCAGAAATCAGGATTGCTCCGTAGTATGTAATGAATCTCCACATAAGGATTGCCGGCTTGATTTTGCTTATTGCACCGATTTTGAAGAACGAACCGAAGTACATTGTGAATGCAAGCTCCGCACCGCCCGATGCACCGGGGAGCGGTATAAGGTTTGCCGTGAACAGCACGAATGACTGAATGCAGATTGAATCATAGAATGAAAGCGTCGGCTGACCTGCCGCTCTTGCAATCGGAGCCATACCGAACGCAATATAGATGAGATAGGGGATTGAAAGAATTAAAAGCACCTGTATAAATACAAGCACATAAATCACAACAAGCCGTTTTACGCTTGAAAAAAGCTGTTTGTTTGTGTCGTGAAACATATCAACTTCTTTGTGAAGTCTTTCAACCTTTTTTTCGGGATTTTTAATGAACTTGAACTTTTTCATAATCTTATAAATAAGATTGATGAGCTTGTTTGTAACCTTGTGGCTGAATGAAACAAGCAGGAACAAAGCCGTCATTGCAAGCTGAACGGTAAATCCGAAAATAATGAAAAGCGTTGACCAGATGTTTGTAAAAGCATCGCTGAAATAGTTGAACCTTGTGATAACGGCAATAACGCTGACAGCGGTCATTACTATCTGATACACAATGAACTTTTGCGTCATACAAGCCGAACCGAAGCCTACGCTTATGTTCTTTTTTGACATAAGGTAAAGCTGCATAGGCTGTCCGCCTGTGCTTGACGGTGTAATCGCACTGAAGAATACTCCGACAAATGCGACCTTCAAAGCCTCAATAAAGCTGAAATTCTCATACTTTGACCGCACATATATCAGCGTGACAACAGCGTCAACAAGGATGTTCAAATCATAAATCAGCAAAGCCGCAAGGATAATCAGCATATTGCAGCCGTCAGGCTTTTTGAGCAAGTCGATCAGACCGTCCTCCGAAACAAAGAAGTAGATGATCAGATAAATCGAGATTGCCACAACAGCGAGATTAAATATCAGCTTTCCGCTGATTCTGAATTTTTTCTTTTCCAAATAAATCTTCTCCTGTGTGTTAAAAGTTGTTATTCAATTGTAGTGGGCATCAAATGTCACAACTGTGACATTTGGGCAAAATAATATATTCTATATCATACTTTTTTTTAATAAGAAAATCAACAACAAATTTGTAATAAATTGCCGCCTGAGAAAATAAATTTATAAATCCACGCTTTTTTATTTTACCGAATGTACTTATTTTAGCATTTGTTCATTACACATAAAGAATTTAAAACTTGCACCCAAACTTTAGCTGTGATAAAATAATACGGTAATATGTGCGGAGGTGTTCTTATGGATACTATGAGTGTGAACGGAAAAGCTTTTACCGTCATTAAGCTTCTCGGAAAAGGTAAGGGCGGTTATTCCTACCTTGTGTCAGACGGAGAACACAATTATGTTTTAAAGCAGATTCACCACGAGCCGTGTTCATACTATACCTTCGGTAACAAAATTCAAAGTGAGCTTAACGATTACGAACGGCTGAAAAATGCCGGGCTCAGACTGCCGAAGCTTATTGACTGCGATGTGGAAAACGAGAGGATTCTTAAAGATTACATTGACGGCAAAACCGCATATGAGCTTGTTTTGCAGAATGAGATGAAACCCGAATATATTGAGCAGATTCGTGAAATGTGCAGACTGTTGAATCCAAAAGGAATTAACATAGATTATTTCCCGACAAATTTCATTTTAAACAACGGACTTTTGTGGTACATCGACTACGAATGTAACGATTATATGGAAGAGTGGAATTTTGAAAACTGGGGAATAAAGTATTGGAGCAAAACGAAGGAATTTTGTGAATACCACGAAAACAATAAATAACGGAGTGAACTTATGGACTTTTTCAGTACAAATCTTTTTAACTGGTACGGACTTGCTTTTGCAATTGCTTTGCTTGTACCCGACATCGTCTATATAAAAAGCAACAGAATAGACAGAACAATTTTTGATAACAGGGCTATGCTTTACATAGAAAGAATCGGAAAATATTGCAGTATTTTCCTTATGGGAATCAACATCGGCGTGCTTGAGGGCGGTTTTACAAAGCCGATTATGGAAACCTTTTGGATAATCTCAACCTGTGTTCTGACGGTTGTTGCACTTATTTTGTGGTTACTATGCTTTTATAGATTTTCAAAATTATGGGCATATCTTCTTACAGCCGTGACCGCAGTAATTTTCATAATGAGCGGACTTTTGCAGGTTAAAACACTTTTGCTCACGGCAGGCGTGGTGTACCTTATCGGACAGCTTTATGTTACAAACAAGTATGTAAAATCAAAAATGCAATAATTGTGTAAAATATTGTAAAAAGATATTGCAATATTGTTTGTTTGGTACTATAATGACCTTTGGCTGACAAATATTTGTTTTTGACTGGAGGTGAAAAGATGAATGTTATTATGCTTTTAAAGCATAAAGATTCTTTAAAATATATTTATGAGGACAACACCCTAAGACAGGGACTTGAAAAAATGCGTGCTCACAGCTACACCGCTATCCCTGTTATAACCCGTGACGGAAAGTATGTCGGCACGGTGAGCGAGGGTGACTTTTTGTGGCATATAATTGACAAAAAGACTTCGGGCGATATCGAAGAACAGGAAGAATTTCGTATCCGTGACATACTCCGTCACGACTTTAATCCGGCGGTTAAAATTTCGGTAGGTATGGACGAGCTTCTTGCACGGGCAATGAATCAGAACTTTATCCCCGTAACCGATGACCTCGGTACTTTTATCGGTATCGTAACCCGTCAGGATATCATCAGATATTTTGTCAATAAATAAGATACATAAAACAAGGCGGATGCTGAAAATTGCATCCGCCGTTTTAGTTATGGCAGAAACTGAATTTTAAATATACAGAAATCTACATATCAACTTCAGATTAATGTATTACAATCAAAGTACGGTGAGGAAAATGTACAATATTCTTTTGGTTGAGGACGATAAAAATATTCGTGAAATGCTTGTCGAATATTTTTCAAAAAGAGATAAAGAAAAATTTAATATCACCCTTGCGGAAAACGGCTTAAAGGGACTTGATAAGGCATACGAGAACAGCTATGACCTTTTGCTCCTTGATGTAATGCTCCCCGAAATGGACGGTTTTACGCTTTGCAAAGAAATCCGCAGATACAGCGATGTGCCGATTATGTTCATCACGGCAAGAACAAGCGAGGCTGATATGCTCAACGGCTACGCTCTCGGCTGTGACGATTACATTGTAAAGCCAATTGCTCTGCCCGTGTTTTATGAAAAGGTGAAAGCCCTCATCAAGCGTTCAAAAGGACTTGTACGGCACAATTTGCTTACGGTGGGGAATGTTTCGCTCAATCCGAACAACGGTGTTGTTGTGTCCGACGGTGAAGAAGTAACCCTTACCGCAAAGGAATATGCTATTCTTAAAATTCTGTTAGAGAATAAAAACAGCGTTGTGTCCCGTGAAAAAATCATCACAGCCGTTTGGCACTATGACACAATGATTGATGAAAGAGTGCTTGACACGCATATCAAAAATATCCGAAAAGCGTTGGGCGAAAATGCGTCTGTTTTGAAAACCGTAATACGGCGAGGGTATAAGGCGGAGGATAAAAAATGAAATCAAGATATATCAAACGGCGAAAAAAGTTTCATTACATTATAATTTCCGTAACAATAATTGTGTGTCTGCTGGGAACGGTTTTTACCTCTCTTGCAATACTGAACAGCTCCAAAGACCTGCTCGTTGCCAATGCCGAAAATGAGCTTAAAATGAAGATGATTGATGTAGAGCATAACCTTGGCATAAATTTAACAGATTCTCAAGATGATAAGGTGAATGGAGCTTATCCATACAATGACAAAGTAGGATTGCTGAACGAAAATGTTGATAAAAGCAATACATACTATCAGATTACTGATAAGAAAAATTTGACGATTTCTACGGATAATGTTATTACGGTGTATTATATATCGCAAAACAGAAATTATATAAGTTTTGATGTGATTAAAAATTTGCTCAGTGATAATGAGTATAAAGAAATTTGCGGATATCTCAACACTCCGACTGATAATGACGGAAATTACTATGTCTTGATTTGCAAAAAGTTTTATGAAAGCGAAAAATACGGCTATGTCCCTTGTCAGCTTGAGGTTGTAAAGACCAACAAAGTGAATGATTGGTATGTTCAGGATGAAGTTGTTAAAACATATAGCTTTGACCTTAGCAAATATGATTATTTGACCATAGAAGAATTAGAGGCTACTCCGTTTGAAAATGACGAAATGCACCGTAATATAATTGATAAAGATTTTTTTCTTGGAAAGGACAAACCTAAATATTCTCAAAAGAATGTAGAACAAATTCTTAAAGATAACGCCTTATCTTATATTGATATTTACGAATCACCTGCTGTTGTAAATGACGGGATTTTTAAATGTTATTTATTGTGCAGTGATTACTATTACAACAAAGAGAATCGCTTGATAAGTGATCCCAATGACAGTGACTATGTATATAAAGTAGTACAGGGGTCTTATTTGATTGTTTCTTTAAAAGAAATAGATTTACTCAATGATTGCCTATGGAAGTTTATAACGGTATTTGCCGTTGCGTTTACGATAATGGCGGTGGTGATTACGGTTGAAATTTTCTCTTGGAAGGATTTTAAAAGGCGAACCGCACAGGAGGAAACCCGTCTTGAAATGACAAATGCAATTGCGCACAATCTCAAAACCCCCTTGTTTGTCATAGGCGGTTTTGCGGAAAATCTTAAAAATGAGGAAGATACCGAAAAGAAACTTCACAACATAGAAATCATTCAGCAACAGACCGAGGAAATGGACATTCTTATTCACAGAATGCTCGATTTGTCACGATTCGATTCGCCCGCATTAAAGTTGAATTGCGAAGTTTTTGATTTTAAACCGTTTATTGAGAAAATTCTTGAAAATTATTATGTTCACACAGAACACGAAATTATTTTTATTTACAACTCAAAGGCAAAAATCAAAGCAGACCCTGCCATGCTTAAAACGGTGCTTGAAAATCTTATCGACAATGCCGAAAAATATTCCGATTACGGTTCGGATATCACAATTAATGTTTCGGATGATGTATTATCAATCAGCAATCAATGCTCGTCATTTGACAGGGAAAATCTCTCAAAATTGTGGCAGCCTTATTTCAGAGCCGCAAAGGGCGATAATAAGAGCGGCAGCGGAATAGGACTTTCAATAGTAAAATCCGCCCTTGAAATGCATGGATTCAAATATAAAGCCGAATTTGAAAACGGGATTATAACATTTAAGTTCAGATTTACTTCACTCGATTGAGTTTTTCTGCCTAAAAAATCGGAACAGCCGCGATTGGGTTTACGGCTGTTCCGATTTTTATTATTTTGTTATGTATAAAATTCTATTTTTGTTTATAATACATCAGGCAATGGCAGTATCCCTCAAATTCGGGATCGGCAATTTTTGCCCTGAAATCCTCACACATACACAGTGTTGCAGGGCTTCTGATTAACATATACGGACAATAACCGCCCGTGCGTATAAGCTGTTTGCGAACTTCTTTTACAATTTCTTTGTCTGGATTAAGCAGAATTTTCAATTTAATCACCATATTTGCTGTGTAGGTTTTATGCCGATTTTCGGGTATTCGGTAATCTTTTGATTCCGTCTACAATTATATCAGCAATGACAGAATTTTACAATAGAAAATTTGCAATAAATACAAATTTATTTGAACAATTATAATTAAATCTCAAATGCAATAATATACTATATAAAAAATTTATAAAAAACAGCAAGTGAAGAATTTTTGCGACAATTATTTGTTGAAACAGTTGATTTTTGCAAAATAGTGTGCTACAATAGCGTTGTAATTGTATATGCTTTTATCATACAATGATTTTTAGTTTTCAGGAGGAAAAATTTATGAAAAGAGTATTATCTCTTGCAATCGTTTTGATGCTTGCATTTTCATGCGTGTTCACAGCGTTTGCACAGACAGACGACACAGCGTCACCCGATGAGGCAAAAAAGGTAACAGAGCTTAAAATTACAAAGCTCCCCGACAAGCTTACATACACAGCAGAGGATGTGATTGAACCTGATATTGATTTATCAAAAATCCCAGACAAAGATGCAACAGAAGAAAGTCTAATCAAGTATTTCAGTCAGTTCAATCTTGAACTCAAACTTGACCTTACAGGTATGGAAGTTGAGGCAGTTTACAGTGACGGTACAACCGAAAAGGTTGATGCTAAAGACTGCAAAGCTGAGCTTGCTGATCCGTTTAATTACGGAGATTATTTCAAGGCAATCTATGACTATGAGAAAAATATGCCTGAGTTTACAGAAGATATGACCGAAGATGAGTTTTATGAACTCCTTGAAAAAGCTCTTAAAGTTTTAGTTGATATGATTTACAGAGAGTATACTGTAAATGTATCATATCAGGATGCACAGACAAGCTATAAGATTACATTAGAAAATATTGACGATCCGTTTAATCCCGATTTACCAGATGACAATGACCGTTACGAAGTGGTTTCTGTAAAAGCACCCGAAAAGGTGAACTATACAAAGGCTGATATCGTAGATTTGGCTGATTACGATTATGATGATGAGCCAATTTACGGTTTTACTCCTGACTACAAGGGTATGGAAGTTGTTGTTAAGGATATCGTAACAGGCAAAACTTACACAATCAAATTTGACGGTACAGAAGATATCTATGTTGATGATGTTTGTGTTGACTTCCCGGATAATAAGGATCAGAAGTTTAAAGTTGGTTGCCAAATTGATGTAAATGAACTCCTCGGCCTTGGCGAGGATGAAGAATATATGACAGATGTTGATTTTTCGTTTGTAGTAAAATACAATGTATCAAAGTCTGCCGTAACTTCTTCAACAAAAGATACTGCAACAAATGATACAGTAACAAAATCTGCAACAGGCGGCAACGGTGCAGTTCAGACAGGCAACCCGATGACTGCTGTTTCGGTTGCACTTGTAATGCTCGTTGCAAGCGGTGCAATGTTCGTTTGCTACAGAAGAA
>ERZ779865.1678-NODE-1678-length-15577-cov-3.757892_pt1 | contig 15577 bp, 12 predicted proteins | sample MGYA00433088_ERZ779865 | MGnify/ENA primary metagenome ERZ779865 (study PRJEB29588, sample SAMEA2151703) | human gut metagenome | biome: human gut; feature: human-associated habitat; material: faeces | place: Denmark | collected 2008/2010 ... | reverse complement strand
CCCTTTTCGATTTCGAAGGACACATCCTTCAGTGCTTCAAATGCACCGTCTTTCGTCTGGAATGTTTTACTTAAATGTTCAAATCGAATCATTTCTGGTCTCCTTTAACTTTGTTTATCTGGGGAAGCACATTTTTAAGGGATAATTCCTGAAAAATGACTTCTGTATGTGTCGCGTTTTTTATACGAATGATATATCTGGATGCAATATAAATATTTAATTTTGCATACTGAAATATAAATGGGTACAAAAAAGGAGGTCTGGTTGTCCAGACCCCCTAAATTGGATTGTATCTATCACTTTCCAGTGAAAGCAAGATGAGAAAAACCTCATGAAGATATCATCCAGTTATCTGTCTGCACAACAAAAGTAAGAGTGTCACAGCAACAGCAGCACATACACTCCATACAACAACACATAGCAGACATAACTGAATAAGATGTTCTCATGATGGTTTCCTCCTTTCCTTAAAATTCATAAACGATTATAAAATATATTATGCAGGTAATATTGAAAAATATAAAATGCTTTTGGCAGCTATGGAAGAAAAATCTATTGATAGTATGGGGAGTTATGATCAATATAAGAAAAATCTTTTTGCAAAAAAGCAAATATCGCAAAAAACTATTATACGGTATCGTAAAAAAATTGAGTCCGAAATAGAGATAGCTAAAGAAAAATTAGATATTTGGAATCAGTGTGACAGTAATGTTGTTGTTGAACAGTTTATAAACAAATATAATCAGATGTTTGAGGAACAGGGAAAATTACAGCAGAAAAAAGAATTTTGCAACCAAAAACAAAGTTTGGCAGAACAAATTTTTGAGAATGTGCAAAGCCAGATGGAGAATCATATAAAGAAAGCATTTGGTGGTGTTACAATTAATCAGATATACTCTAGGATACAACCTCATAAACGATTCAAACAATTACAGTATCAGATAAATATGAATGAGGATAGTGCTCCAGAGCTTTATATCAAGGTAAAAAATGATGAAAGTGAAGATATTATGCCTGAATTATTTTTCAGTTCTGCACAGTTAAATACAGTAGCATTGAGTGTATTCTTAGGAGGTGCATTATCAAAATCAAATCCAGAAGTTAATACAATTTTTATTGATGATCCAATAGGGCATTTTGATGATTTGAATGTTCTTTCTTTTATTGATGTTTTAAGAACAATTATTACCGAAACCAATTGGCAGATTATAATTTCTACGCATGAAGAGAATTTTTATGAGGTTATGAAAATAAAGTTAAATTCGAAATATTACAATTCAAAGTTTTTTAAATTTAAAGATGAGGGGAATATTGAAGAAGATATGGAGGGGTAGGTGTTGTACTTGACAAGTGTGACATATTGGTGTCAAAAAATTAAATGGAAAATTGCCTATCAATGTGTATAATAAAGTTAAATAATGTAACTGTTTAAGAAAGACCGGATTTGGTAGAATCAGAAATGAGGGAAAAGTGGACCAGATTTTTATTACCGATATTAAAATAAATCAAGTACGTCATTTGAAAAATATTGAAATTCCTTTATCAAAGGATCGGATGAAACATTTGATCATTACTGGAAAAAATGGAAGTGGAAAGACGAGTCTGTTGGATGCGTTGGCTCGTTATATTTATTTAATTACAAGACCGGATTATCTTAATGAACAAAATATAGAATGTGAAAACTTATATTCTACAGACATAGAATTTGGCGAAAATAACTTATACAAGATAGAACAGTGCCCAAAAGATGAGAAGGGAACGTCAAAAAGACTTCTGGTGTATGAAAAGGAAATTTTACTTCAGGAAACAGGTGTGGTAATACAATTTAATGAATCAGTTGAGAATATTTCGTCTTTGTTCTCCCAGGGCAAATTCATAACCGCCTACTACAAAGCTGACCGCATTTTCAAAGCCCAGATCCCACAGCATGTAGAAAAAGTTGCTCTAAAAAAGGATTATTCTATCGAAGAAACGCCACGCCAGGACTTTGTAAAATATCTTCTTGATCTGAAAATGACGCAGGCTTTGGCCGCTACGAATGGAAAGAAAGAGAAAGCAGAGCAGATAGCAGCGTGGTTTAAAAATTTTGATAATTTGTTAAAAAGAATCTTTGATGATGATTCGGTAGAACTTGTATTTGACGAGGAAACGTTTGGGTTTACGATTCACATGGATGGCAGAGATCCGTTTGATTTCAATACGCTTTCCAGTGGTTATGCAGCCGTTTTAGATATTGTGGTTGATCTGATTATTCGTATGGAAAGTCAGTCTGGAAGAAAATTTGATTTTTCAGTAGAAGGAATTGTTTTAATTGATGAAATAGAGACACACCTTCATTTGGAATTGCAGCGCAAAATTCTTGATCTGTTGACATCGATTTTCCCCAATATCCAGTTCATTATGTCAACACATTCGCCTTTTATTATCAACAGTGTGGATAATGCAGTTATTTATGATCTGGAAAAGAAGATTCTGGTGAAAAATGGACTGTCAGATGTGCCGTATACAGGAATTGTAGAAGGGTATTTCAATGCAAATGAAATGTCAGTGCTGTTGCAGAAGAAGTTTAATCGCTATAAAGAACTGGTAAATAAAGAAAAACTCACAGATGAAGATTTTGATGAAATCTCAGAGCTGGAGATGTATTTAAATGAAATCCCAGATTATCTGGCACTTAATATTACGACGGAATATCAAAGATTAAAGGAAGTGTTAAGGAGCAGGGAGGATATCTAATGGTAAAAGTAGAACGCAGTTTTCCTGCTCCGGTCTCGTTGGCATTGGAGGCACAGAAAGCAAATGGAAGTTATTCAAAGCCGGATGTTGTAAAGCAGCTAAAAGAAGATTTCCATAATAAATGTTATATATGTGAGTTGAGTGACTTGCAGGATGCACAGGTGGAACATTTACTGCCACATTTGGATGGAAAATACCCGGAACGCAAATTTGACTGGAATAATTTGTTTTGGTCTTGTGGACATTGCAATAACGTGAAAAACCAACGTATTTATGATGAGGGAATTATTGATTGTTGTAAGATTGATCCGGAAGAGGCAATCATTTTTCATTTGCAGGGGAATGAGATTGATGTACATGCAGTAAACAACGAAAACAGACAAGCGGTGTTGACGGCAAAATTAATCACAGAAGTATTTAATCTGAAAAATACAGGTATGAGGGTGTACAAAAGTGATTTCCGGTTTCAGGAATTAAATCGGGAAATGAATAAACTGTATGATTCATTGGAAGAAATGCAGGATCCGGCACAACAGAAATTTGCATTGCGAAAAGTAAAATCATTGTTGCGAAGAGAATCAAGATTTGCCGCATTTAAAAGAAATTATATAAGAGAGAATCAAGAAAAATATCCTGATCTGATAGAATACTTAGATTAAATTGTTGTAATTTTCAAATTTTGCATAATTTCTCACGCCCCTTGACAACCCACGCCCTCAAGCGTATACTAGCAAAGTAATCTAAAATCCAAAAGAAAGAGAGGTAAAAGTAATGATTAGATTAACAAATGTTACAATCAATGAACTGCATAATCATCATACAATTACCTCGGTTAATTCTGTTACGCTGGCATAGATTTATGCAAAAGTAAATAGAATGTTTTTTGACATACTTCCCGTGGTGAGATGTAGTACCACGGGATTTTTTTGTGCTAACGTATCTGTTTGCGAAGTGTGCAGGCGGCTGCCAGAGGGTTGCATCACGGCACGAAATTATGTCAGAAACCGGGGATTGTAATAGGGGAAAAGTAGGAGGTATAAAAAGAATTTATGAAAAAGTTACATACATATATCGGACATTACTGGTATGGGTACTTGTTCGCAATATGTTCCATGGTCATTGCGACCGGGCTGGATATGGTTTATCCGCAGATCACGCAACGGATCGTGGATGAGGTCATTACCGGCGGGAAAATGGAACTGCTCACCGGACTTCTGGTGGGAATCGTTGCAGTGGGAATCGGCCGCTGCATCTTTGGATACTGCAAAGAGTTTTCATTTGACGTATTAAGTTCTAAGATCGGCGCACAGATCCGTAAGGATCTGTTCCGGCATATTCAGACATTGTCGATGAATTATTTTGACAACACGAATACCGGAGAACTGATGGCGAGAGTCAAGGATGATGTTGATAAGATCTGGAATGCGATGGGATACGTCGGCATGCTGACGATCGAGGTCGTCATCCATGTGAGCATGGTGCTCTACTGTATGTTCCATCTGAACTGGAAACTGGCACTGATACCGCTTGTGACAATGATTTCCTGTGGAGCGATCGCAATCATCATGGAGCGGAAACTGGATAAAATTTACGAGGATATCAGTGAGGAAAATGCGGTGCTGACCACGGTCGCAGAGGAAAATCTTGCGGGTGTGCGTACCGTAAAGGCATTTGCCAGAGAAAAATTTGAAATTGAAAAATTTCTATCACATAACAAACGTTACTATGACTTAAATATCAGTCAGTCAAAGGTGCTGGTAAAATATTATCCGTATTTCCAGTTTGTGGGAAAGGCGCTTCCGGTTGCCATGACAATTTTGGGCGGTGTTTCCGTGATGCATGGAAATATGACGCTTGGCGCACTGGTTGCATTTGTCGAGTACAGCAGAAACTGCACCTGGCCGATGGAGATGCTCGGCTGGCTGACCAATGATCTGTCCTCTGCCGTTGCTTCTTATAAGAAGATCAAAAAGATTTACGGGGAAACAGCGATGATCAAAGATGAGGAACAGCCTGTCGTGTTAGAACAGGTGAAAGGGGACATTTCTTTCGAACATGTTTCATTTTCCATTGAGGGAAAAAATATCCTTTCTGATATTAACTTTACGGTTCCGGCAGGAAAAACCATCGGAATCATGGGTGCGACCGGTTCAGGAAAATCCTCAATCGTCAATCTGCTGCAGCGTTTTTATGATGTGTCGGACGGCGCTGTAAAAGTGGATGGCACGGATGTGCGGAAACTTTCTTTAAAACAGCTTCGCAGCAGTATTTCTGTTGTATTGCAGGATGTATTTCTGTTTTCCGACACGATCGAGGAAAATATCAAGATGGGGCAGCGAAAGGTAATGCCGTTCGATGAGATCCGCAGAGCGGCAGACTGTGCACAGGCAAAAGATTTCATTGAAAAAATGGATGAACAGTATGCAACGGTCATCGGTGAGCGCGGTGTCGGGCTTTCCGGCGGACAAAAGCAGCGTATCAGTATTGCGCGTGCGATCGCAAAACATGCGCCAATCCTGATTTTAGACGATTCTACGTCTGCGCTGGATATGGAGACGGAGCATGAGATCCAGAAAACATTAAATGAATTAAAAGATACAACGAAAATGATCATTGCGCACCGTATTTCTGCGGTCTGTCATGCAGATGAGATCATCTATCTGAAAGACGGAGAGATTGCGGAGCGCGGAACGCATCAGGAACTGCTTGCAAAGCGCGGACTTTATTATGAAACTTACATGGCGCAGTATGGCACGTTCTTAGGAGGGGAGGCGATGTAATGGCAGTCAATTCGTATCGTGAAGACGAATTTATGGAAAATACCGACAAGAAAAAGATTATGCGGCGGCTGTTTTCCTATCTGCTTGCATATAAAGGCACGATTATTGCCGTGTTATTCTGTATGGGGGTTACGGTGGCGATTTCACTGGTAAACCCGCTCTTGATCGAGGAAGCAATCGATCACTATATTGCACAGTCCGATCTGCATGGGCTGATTGGGCTTGGAATTTTTGCACTCGTGTTAAACCTGATCTTTATTGTGATGGTAAAACTCAGAATGTATGCAATGGCGGTGATCTCCAATAAAATATTACTTCAGATCCGCCAGGATCTCTATGAGCACATTCAGACGCTGTCGTTTTCATTTTTTGACAGCAGACCGACCGGAAAAATCCTTGCGCGTATCATCGGGGATGTCAATTCTTTAAAAGATGTGCTGGTCAATGTGGTTACAACGCTGGTGCCGGAATTTGTGACGGTAGTCGGGGTTGTCGTGATCATGCTGGTAAAAGACTGGCGGCTTGCGCTTGCATCACTCTCTACGATCCCGCTTATGATCGCGGGAATCTGGTTTGTACAGACGGCATCCCACAAACGCTGGCAGATATTCCGGAAAAAGGCATCCAACTTAAATGCTTATGTGCATGAGGATATTGCCGGAATGAATGTGGTACAGAGTTTTGCGGCGGAAGATGAGACGCAGGAGATTTTTGAAGGACTGACGGACGAACATCAGAGATCATTCGTGGATGCGGTGACTTATGCTGACATGTTTGGCCCGGTCATCGATTTCTGCTGGGGAATTGGTGCGATGATGCTTTATCTGGTCGGTATCCGTTTCCTCGGATTTGAAAAAGTATCAGTCGGACTTTTAGTGGCATTTGGTACTTATATCAATATGTTCTGGAACCCGATCATGAACTTGAGCAATTTTTATAACAATCTTGTCACAAATCTTACGGCGGCAGAGCGTATTTTTGATATCTTAGATACCGACGCTGACATTGTGGACGCAAAGGATGTGACAGAGCTGCCGGATATTAAGGGAAGTGTTGAATTTTCACATGTAAGTTTTACTTATGATAAGGGAACACCGGCGGAGACAAAGGTACTTTCCGATGTCAGTTTTTCTGTAAAACCGGGTGAGACGATCGCACTGGTAGGACCGACCGGAGCAGGAAAAACAACGATCGTTAATCTGATCAGCCGTTTTTATGACATTGAAGACGGCAAAATTTTAGTGGATGGTTACGACTTGACAAAGGTTTCCATTGAGAGCTTAAGGCGTCAGATGGGTGTTATGACGCAGGATAATTTTATCTTTCATGGAACCGTCCGTGACAACATTTTATATGGGAAATTAGATGCGACAGATGAAGAAATGATCGCTGCTGCAAAGGCAGTCAATGCGCATGATTTCATTATGAAAATGGAAAAAGGTTATGACACGGAATTAAAAGAACATGGGGCAGGACTATCCATCGGACAAAGGCAGTTGATCGCGTTTGCAAGAACAATGATCTCCATGCCGAAAATTCTTATCTTAGATGAGGCAACGTCAAGCATTGATACACATACGGAACTTTTGGTGCAGCAGGGAATCGAGGCGCTGCTTTCCGGCAGAACCAGTTTTGTGATCGCACACAGACTCTCCACGATTCAGAATGCGGACCGCATTTTTGTGATCGACAAGGGCGGTATTTTAGAACAAGGAAGTCCGGCAGAGCTGATGGAGAAAAAGGGCGCTTATTATAAACTTTATATGGCGCAGTTTGCAGGTCTGCAGGAGTAAAAAAATATTTGCTGCTCACACAGTACGTGTGAACGGCAGCAAAAACGAAACAGAAAATTTCTACAGGAGGATGCGATGTTTTTAACCACACTTTGTTATATCGAAAAAGATGACTGTTATCTGATGCTGCACCGGGTAAAAAAGGAAAATGACTTAAACCATGACAAGTGGATCGGCGTCGGCGGCAAGTTTGAGGCGGAGGAAATGCCGGAGGAATGTATGATGCGTGAGGTAAAGGAAGAGACAGGTCTCACCCTGACATCCTACCGAGCGCGGGGCGTCATTACCTTTATTTCCAACGAGTGGGGCACCGAATATATGCATTTATTTACGTCAGACCAGTTTACCGGGGAGATAACCGACTGCGACGAGGGAGAACTTGTCTGGGTTCCGAAAAAGGAGATCAAAGACCTGAAACTGTGGGAAGGTGACAAAATATTCCTGCGGCTTTTGGATGAGTGTGAGGAATATTTTTCGCTGAAACTGGTATACGAAGGCGATACACTGGTCGATAAAAAACTTATCATTGCCGGGAAAGAACAGAAATTAGAGTGATAGGGCGGCAACAGAGGAGAAAATATGATAACGAAAACCTACCCGGTCGGCACCCTGCCTACTTATAAATATGTAGTAGTTTTATCTGAATATCAGGGTAAAATTTTATTGAGCAGACACAAAAAACGCACTACCTGGGAGACACAGGGCGGAAAAATTGAACCGGGAGAGACACCGCTTATGGCGGCAAAGCGTGAACTTTATGAGGAGTCCGGGGCAGTGGATTGTGAGATAGAGCCGTTGTGCGACTATTGGGCGGGAGAGGCGCAGACAAAGGAAGAAGGAAATGGACGTGTCTTTCTCGCAAAGATTAAGAAACTGTCAGCTATGCCGGAAAGTGAGATGGCTGAGGTATGCACCTTTGACGAACTGCCGGAAAACCTGACTTATCCTGAAATCACACCGATTTTGTTTGAGAGGAAAAAACAGGGCATCGGAAATCGTCTGCTTTATGGCACAGGAAATCCGGCAAAATTAAGTTTGATGCGGAAAAATTTAGAACAGCTGCAGATAGAGATCGTTGGATTATCGGATATTGATGTGGCAGTACCGAAAGTGGACGAGGATGGCGGTTCGCCGCTGGAAAATGCAAAGAAAAAGGCAAAGTGTTATTACGAGGCTTTTCGGATCCCTGTGTTTTCCTGTGACACAGGTCTGTATTTTGAAAATGTCCCGGAAGATAAACAGCCGGGCGTGCATGTCAGGAGGGTGAATGGAAAAAATCTGACTGACGGGGAAATGCTTGCATATTACAGCGGACTTGCCGCGGAGTATGGTGGTCTGCGTGCATACTACCGCAACGCCATCTGTCTTATCATGGATGAGGAGCACATTTATGAGTCGATGGATGAAACACTCTCAAGTGAGCCGTTTCTGATCACATCGGTTCCGCACCCGGATGGGATACGCAAAAAGGGATTTCCGTTAGACTGCCTGTCGGTGGATCTTACAACCGGAAAATACTATTATGACCTTGATCCGGCAGAACTTGGAAAGGTTGCCGCGGAGGACGGAAGTCTGCGGTTTTTTGAAAAAATAATTGGATATTGAGGATAGAAGCTGGCAGGTACAGAACAGGGAGGTTTGCATGAAGATAAAATGTGTGTGGGAGCACAATGGAAATGATACGATCATCTATGCAGAAAACTTTGTCGGCGCGTATGCGCGCGGGGAGAGCAGGGAGCTCGCACTGGAAAAAATGAAACGGGAAGCAGAACGGTATTCACGATGGGCAGGGATAAAGATGCCACAGGAGCCTGGGATGGAAATTGTGCAGGAAAAAGCATCGGATCTGCAGATCAGAGATGCCGACAGCGATGTGCTGTTTGATGCAGAAAAGGAGCCGCTGACGAAAGAAGGGTATGAAAAATTAAAAGCTCTGGCACTGAAATCAGCACGGGATTTTCAACGGTTATATGAGCAGGTCCCGGACAAACAGAAGAGTGTTCTGCCACACAGGAAAACATTTTACGGGGAAGTGCCGCGCACAGCGCAGGAGATGTATGAACATACAAAAAATGTGAACGCTTATTATTTTGCGGAGATCAGTGTGGATGCGGATAATGAAGGAACAATCGTATCCTGCCGGGAAAGGGGATTTTTGCTGCTCGAACAGCAGGACGGTTATCTGGAAAATAAAGTATATCACGGCAGTTATGATGAGCAGTGGACGCTGCGGAAAGTGCTGCGTAGATTTGTCTGGCATGACCGGATTCATGCAAAGGCGATGTACCGTATGGCACAGAAAACTTTTGGTGATGGTGCCATCGCCGATGTTTTTGGATTTCGGTGAAAAAATAACTGGAATTTTCCAACACAGTATGTTATAATCCTAAAATGACTGTGATAGTCGTAGTACGCCCTTTTTTCCGAAAGACAGGCGAAACCCTTGAAAAACGGGGGTGCTCGACAGGAACATAGAATGAAATGAACGGAAAAAAGTACATCAAGTATTCATATAAAGTTTGAAGGAGGAAATGAGTAATAATGAGTGTACAGGTGGAAAATTTAGAAAAGAATATGGCAAAACTTACGATCGAAGTTGCAGCTGAGAAGGTAGAAGATGCGATTCAGGCTGCATATATGAAAGAGAAAGGAAAAATCAGCGTTCCAGGTTTCCGTAAAGGTAAAGTACCGAGAAAGATGATCGAGAAAATGTATGGAGCAGGTGTATTCTATGAAGATGCTGCAAATACTCTGATCCAGGAGAATTACGCACAGGCAGTAGAAGAGAGCGGTGTAGACGTTGTTTCAAGACCGACCATCGAAGTTGTACAGATCGAAGCTGGCAAACCTTTCATCTTCACAGCAGAAGTTGCTGTAAGACCGGAAGTAAAACTTGGCAAATACAAAGGTGTGCAGGTAACAAAGATTGATACAACCGTATCTGATGAGGAACTTGCAGCAGAACTTGAGAAAGAGAGACAGAAGAACTCCAGAACTGTTACTGTAACAGACAGACCGATCGCTGAGGGAGATACCGCTGTGATCGATTTTGAAGGATTTGTTGACGGTGTTGCATTTGAGGGCGGCAAAGGAGAGAATCATCCACTTGAGATCGGTTCCCACTCCTTCATCGATACATTCGAAGATCAGTTAGTAGGAAAGAATGCCGGAGATGAAGTAGACGTAAACGTTACATTCCCGGAGAAATATCAGGCAGCAGACTTAGCAGGCAAACCTGCATTATTCAAAGTTAAGATTCACGAAGTAAAAGCCAAAGAACTTCCGGAGTTAAACGATGAATTTGCACAGGATGTTTCTGAGTTCAATACATTAGAAGAGTACAAAGAAGACTTAAAGAAACACTTAGAGGTTCAGAAAGAGGACGAAGCAAAGCGCACCAAAGAGGATGAAGCAATCCAGAAAATCATTGACAAATCTACAATGGAGATTCCGGAAGCAATGATCAAAACCCAGTGCGAGAATATGGTAAATGAATTTGCCCAGAGACTTGCTCAGAGCGGACTTTCCATGGAGCAGTACATGCAGTTCTCCGGTCTCACATTAGACAAATTAGAAGAGCAGGTTCGTCCGGAAGCTGAGACACGTATTAAGAGCAGCCTTGTATTAGAGCAGATCGCAAAAGACGAGAACATTGAAGTAAGCGAAGAAGAAATCGACGCTGAGATCGAGAAGATGGCAAAAGCTTACGGCATGGAAGCAGACAAGCTCAAAGAGTACATGGGCGACGCAGAGAAAGAGTCCATGAAGAGAGACATTTCTGTAACAAAAGCAGTTGACCTTGTTATGGAAAATGTAAAAGAAAGAGCAAAAGCTAAGACAAAGAAAGAAAAAGAAGCGGAAGCTGAAGAGAACGCAGAAGAATAGAAGAAGCTTCGTCGAAAGCGGACAACATACAACAGACTGGCTCACTCGGGCCGGTCTGTTTAAGCATATAAGCAATAATTAAATTTTTATAAACAAAATGGATTGGAGGAAAACAAAATGAGTTTAGTACCTTACGTCATTGAGCAGACCAGCAGGGGAGAGCGTAATTATGATATTTACTCCCGTTTATTAAAAGACAGAATCATTTTCCTCGGAGAAGAAGTGAATGAGACAACAGCAAGTCTTACGGTAGCACAGTTACTTTTCTTAGAGTCAGAGGATCCTGGAAAAGACATCCAGTTATATATCAATTCCCCGGGAGGAATGGTAACGGCAGGACTTGCAATTTATGATACAATGCAGTACATCAAATGTGATGTATCCACAATCTGTATCGGACTTGCAGCAAGTATGGGAGCATTTTTACTTTCCGGCGGTACCAAAGGAAAGAGACTGGCACTTCCGAATGCAGAGATCATGATCCATCAGCCGTCCGGCGGAGCAAAAGGTCAGGCGACAGAGATCCAGATCGCAGCAGAGAACATCTTAAAGACGAAAAAACGTTTGAATGAGATCCTTGCTGCAAATACCGGAAAACCATATGATGTGATCGCAGCAGATACAGAGCGTGATTACTATATGTCTGCAGAAGAAGCAAAGGCATATGGTCTGATTGATGATGTCATCACAAATCGATAGAATACGGAGAAATAGCAATTATGGCAGGAAGAAATGACGATAAATTCCGTTGTTCCTTTTGCGGGAAAACGCAGGATCAGGTTCGCAAGCTGATTGCAGGACCAAACGGTGCATATATCTGTGACGAGTGCGTGGATATCTGTGCTGAAATTATCGATGAAGAATTAGAAAATGATGAGGCAGCAGGTGAAGTAACAGAGCCGGAAGAGCAGATCAATCTGTTGAAGCCGGAAGAATTGAAGGCATTTTTGGATGATTATGTCATTGGACAGGATCAGGCCAAAAAAGTGTTATCTGTGGCTGTTTATAATCATTACAAAAGAATCATGGCAGGAGATGATCTCGGTGTAGAACTTCAGAAGAGTAATATTCTGATGTTAGGACCGACCGGCTCCGGAAAAACACTGCTGGCACAGACATTAGCGCGGGTTTTAAATGTTCCGTTTGCAATCGCAGATGCGACGACACTGACGGAGGCCGGATATGTCGGAGAGGATGTTGAAAATATCCTTTTAAAGATCATTCAGGCAGCTGATTATAATATTGAGCGTGCACAGCGCGGAATTATCTATATTGACGAGATTGATAAGATCTCTAAAAAATCAGAAAATGTATCTATCACCAGAGATGTATCTGGTGAGGGCGTACAGCAGGCATTATTAAAAATCTTAGAGGGAACGGTTGCATCTGTTCCGCCACAGGGTGGAAGAAAACATCCGCAGCAGGAACTGATTCAGATCGACACGACCAACATCTTATTTATCTGTGGTGGTGCATTTGACGGACTTGAAAAGATCATTGAGACCAGAATGGACCAGAAGACGATCGGATTTAATGCAGATATCCGTGACAAGAGAGATTACAATATCGGAGATGTGTTAAAACATGCACTTCCACAGGATTTTGTAAAATTCGGGTTGATTCCGGAGTTTATCGGACGTGTGCCGGTAACCGTATCTTTAGATATGCTTGACAGAGATGCGCTGATCCGCATTTTACAGGAGCCGAAGAATGCGCTGACCAAGCAGTATCAGAAGTTGTTTGAGTTAGACGGTGTAGCGCTTAACTTTGACAAAGAAGCGCTTGAGGCGATTGCAGATAAAGCATTAGAGCGTAAGACGGGAGCACGTGGATTGCGTGCGATCATGGAGGCTGTTACATTAGATCTGATGTATCACATTCCATCCGATGAGTCAATTACACAGTGCCAGATCACAAAAGAGATGGTGGATGAGCAGCTTGCAATCGAAGAACGTGAACTTGAAAAAATAGAGGAAAAACAGGTTGGATAATAAAGCGATGAAAATGCCTGCAGTAGCACTTCGCGGAATGGTCATCCTTCCGGGGATGATCGCACATTTTGATGTGAGCCGTGAAAAATCGATCCATGCGGTAGAGCAGAGCATGATGGATGAACAGAAGATTTTCCTTGTTGCGCAGCGTGATGTGGAGCAGGAAGAACCTGGCATCGAAGATCTGTATCATATCGGTATTATCGCAGAGGTCAAGCAGGTCATAAAATTACAAAATAACATCGTCAGAGTTTTAGTGGAAGGAACAGAGCGGGCACAGTTGTCCGCTTTTGTTTCTCAAACGGACTATTTAGAAGTAGAGCTCATGCGATGTGAAGAAATCGAAGAGGGATTGTCGGACGAAGCGAAAAAGGCTATGGTGCGCAGCGTGCAGGATACATTTGCAAAATACGTGACTGTCAATCCGCGTGTCGGAGGCGAATTGCGCAGACAGGTCGGTGAGGAAAAGGATCTGCCTAAGATCATGGATCTGATCGCCAATAATCTTCCCTTTTATTATGAACAGAAACAGGAAATATTAGAGGCAGTTTCACTGACGGAGCGCTATGAAGTTTTGATGGCGCTTCTTTTAAAAGAAATTGAGATCACTGCGATCAAAAATGAATTTCAGGCAAAAGTAAAGAAACGTGTCGATAAAAACCAGAAAGAATATATCCTGCGGGAGCAGATGAAGCTGATCCGGGAAGAACTCGGTGAGGACAATACGGAGTCTGATGCGGATGCCTATTTAGAACAGTTAAAAAAGTTAAAGGCAGACAAAGAAGTCAAAGAAAAGATCAAAAAGGAGATTCTGCGCTTTAAAAATATCAGTGGAAGTTCTTCGGAGAGTGCGGTCAGCCGTGGATATATCGAGACTATGTTAGAATTGCCGTGGAACAAGGCGTCACATGATAACAAGGATCTGAAAAATGCAGAGCGCATTTTAAATGAAGATCATTATGGTCTTGAAAAAGTAAAAGAGCGTATGTTAGAGTTCCTTGCCGTGCGAAATCTTACCAAGAAAGGTGAGAGCCCGATCGTATGTTTAGTCGGACCGCCTGGTACCGGAAAGACGAGTATTGCCCGTTCTGTGGCGCGCGCACTTGACAAAAAGTATGTGCACATCAGTTTAGGTGGCGTCCGCGACGAGGCTGAGATCCGCGGACACAGAAAAACTTATGTTGGCGCGATGCCGGGACGTATTGTAAACGGTCTGCGCAGCGCTGGTGTGAAAAATCCGCTGATGCTGCTTGACGAGATCGATAAGATGAGCAGCGATTATAAGGGAGATACCGCCTCTGCAATGCTTGAGGTGCTTGACGCAGAGCAGAATTGTAAATTCCGCGATCACTATATCGAGGTCCCAATTGATCTGTCTGATGTCCTTTTTATTGCAACGGCGAACTACTATGAGGGGATCCCCGCGCCCCTGCTCGACCGAATGGAAGTAATTGAACTCACATCTTATACCGAAAACGAAAAATGCGCAATCGCTTTCCATCACCTACTCCCGAAGCAACTCGCGGCGCACGGACTTGCGGCGGATACGCTCAAAGTCACCGAGCCTGCCATGCGTGAGCTGATCCGTCTTTATACACGCGAGGCGGGCGTGCGAGAACTGGAACGTCGCATAGCCACACTCTGCCGTAAGGTGGCACGACGTCATGCGGAAGGCAAGAACGCAACCATCACGATCGGCGCCGGAAAATTACCTGTGTATTTAGGTGTATACAAATACTCCGAGGAAAAAACAGAGCAGAATGATCTTATCGGCGTGGTCAACGGGCTGGCATATACGTCTGTCGGCGGCGACGTACTGGAAGTCGAGGTGCTCGTCAACCACGGCAGTGGCAAACTGGAACTGACCGGATCGCTCGGCGATGTCATGAAAGAATCGGCAAAGATCGCTATCAGTCTCGTTCGCTCTCTTGCGAGCGGTCACGGCATCGATGAGAATTTCTACAAGGAAAAAGACCTCCATATTCACTTCCCCGAAGGCGCCGTCCCGAAAGACGGACCATCTGCCGGTGTCACAATGACGACGGCGATTTTCAGCGCTCTGTCCGGGCTACCCGCACGGCACGATATCGCCATGACCGGTGAAATCACGTTGCGTGGCAAAGTGCTTCCGATCGGCGGCCTGAAAGAAAAGACAATGGCGGCATACCGCACCGGCATCAAGACGGTGTTAATCCCGCGCGAGAACCTGCGCGACCTTGCCGAAATCGATGCGGAGGTTAAACGGCACCTGCATTTTATCCCCTGTGACACCATCGAAGACGTGCTCACCGCTGCCATTATCGGTTATACACAGGAAGAAACACCGCGCAGAAATCGCCTTACTTCCCCTCTTACGGGTGAATCTCGGGTGCGTGTCTGATGAGACCGAACG
>ERZ779865.1662-NODE-1662-length-15684-cov-2.755071_pt1 | contig 15684 bp, 12 predicted proteins | sample MGYA00433088_ERZ779865 | MGnify/ENA primary metagenome ERZ779865 (study PRJEB29588, sample SAMEA2151703) | human gut metagenome | biome: human gut; feature: human-associated habitat; material: faeces | place: Denmark | collected 2008/2010 ... | reverse complement strand
GAGTTTCCCGCCAGCTGGCTGCGCAACCGCAGCGCACGCAACTATGCCGACAAGAAGGCGGCGTTCACCTCGATGCCGAAAGACAAGCTCGTCATCGTGCCCGTGTCGCAATGGATCTGCGACGAGATGCAACGGTCGTTCTTCCGCGGCTATGACTTCCGCGTGATCCACAACGGCATCAACACCTCCGTCTTCGAGCCCTGCGCCACACAGGAGATCCGCGACAGGTACGGCCTCGGACGGAAGCACGTCCTGCTCGGCGTGGCCAGCATCTGGAGCGAAGAAAAAGGACTGGACGACTTCATGCGCATGAGCCGACAGCTGAACGACGACGAGGTGATCGTCCTCGTAGGCATCACAGAGAAAGACCGTAAGCGACTGCCACCCCGCATCATCGGCATCAGACGGACGGAGAACACCCGACAACTGGCCGAACTCTACTCCGTGGCCGATGCCTTCATCAATCCCACCCGGCAGGACAACTATCCCACCGTCAACCTCGAAGCCATCGCCTGCGGCACACCCGTGATCACCTACCGGACGGGAGGAAGCGTGGAGGCCGTCACCGACGACACCGGCTTCATCGTGGACACCGGCGACATCGAAGGACTGCTGGAAGCCGCACGCACCGTCAGCCACCGCGGCAAGACCTACTACCGGCCACTGTGCCGACGCTACGCCCTTGACCACTTCAACAAAGAAGACCGCTACGCCGACTACCTCCGTCTGTACGACGAGCTGTCGACCCGACACTAACCTCCATCCCATCATTTTTTTCATGAACCTGCCATCAGAGCCATCTGTCATCCCCGTTGCACTGTCCAGCAGGGAGAAGGCCCGTCTGCAACAACGCCACGCCCTCCACCTCAAATACGGGAAGGCCGTCGACCTCTATGCGGAGACGGACAAGTCGCTGAAAGACATCGCCAAGGAATGCGGGGTGACTGTGGGCGGATTGGGCAGCTATCTGCGCCGGTATTGGCGGGAACTGGTGTTGCGCCGCCATCAGATCCATGCAGACGGGAAAAAGGCGGAGGATATCAAAATCATGGAGGCGGGGAAACAGAGCATCCATGCCCATGCCAAATACAAGGATGCCGTGGCCGCGTGCGACTCGCTAAACTACATAGACCTGAATGTGTCGCAGATAGCACGGAAGTTCGGTACGGACGGAACGGCACTTGCCAACTTCATGCGCATCCATTATCCGGAGACTTTGGTATGGAGGGAAAAAGTACGCCGGCGGTTGGGCATTAACGACAACATCTGGCACGGAGCGCGTCCCGAATGCACGGAACAATATGCAAAAGCCGTGGAAATGTATCGGAATACGGAAATGACCATGAGGGAAGTTTCCGCAGCCTGCAAAGTTTCGCCCAGTGGATTCAGCCAGCACCTGAGATTTTATCATAAGGAGATCCTCAAACGGAGAGAACAGAAAAGGAAAACCGCCAAGGCGAAAAGACAGCAGGTATTGGGGGAACTGACCGGCAACGGACGTATCTACAGGCCCTCCCCTGCCACTAAGCAACGATATGCCCAAGCGTTGGAGCTTTACAGAAACACCACGTTGACCATGAAGGAAATCGTCCGTCGGACGGGGGTGCCTGCGGAAGGATTCCGCTTTTACCTGCATAAATGGCACAAAGACCTTGTAATAGAACGATTGGGCATTTCAAGCAATGTTAGCGGACATACAGATTTGCGAAAAGCGCGGAAACGCATGAAAACCGTTGCCGCAAAATATGAGGAAGCCATCGAAAGCCTGAAAAACAATCCGCGCCCTGTGGCGAAGGTGGCTGCTGAATATGGTTTCAATCCCGAAGTGTTCCGCGACTACCTGCATAAGCATGAACCGGAACTTGCCCGGCAACAGGGAATGATGAAGACAGCTAACGGCAAAATTGTTTCCCGGCGGAGCGAAGAGAAATATGCTGAAGCGGTACGCTTGTATGGCACTACTACGGAAACCCTGAAATCCATTGCCGCCCGATTGGGACTGACCTACAACAGCGTAGGCGGCTACATCCGGCGCAACTATCCTGAAGTAATGGCACTGCATCAGAACTTGCTGAAAATACAATCTGCCGACTGACAATGGAATAAAAACAATTTTAAGTGAAAGACATTGAGATATACTGTCCCATCTGAGCAATTCGCTATAGATGACATGAATATGAGATATGAGATATGAGAGTTTTGCAATTAGGAAAGTTCTTCCCTATCCGTGGAGGAGTAGAAAAAGTGGCATACGACCTGATGGTCGGCCTGTCGGAGCGGGGTGTACATTGCGACATGATGTGTGCGGCTACCCAAGGCGGAAGCCGGGTCATTCCCATTAACCGGAACGCCCATCTCATCTGCTGCCATACGTGGTTGAAGGCGGCTGCCACCATGATCTCGCCTGCCATGATTTTTACCTTGCGGAAAGTGTGCAGGCAATATGATATCATCCATGTACATCATCCAGACCCGATGGCGGCTTTGGCCTTGGCTCTTTCCGGCTATAAAGGAAAGGTGGTGCTGCATTGGCACAGCGACATTCAGAAGCAGAAATATCTGCTGAAGCTGTACCGTCCGCTGCAGGATTGGCTGTTGCGGAGGGCTGACCTCATTGTAGGCACTTCACCCGTGTATCTGGATGAATCGCCTTTTTTGAAGAACGTACAGCAAAAGACTGTCTGTCTGCCAATAGGAGTTCCTCCCGTTCTTCCTGAACCGGAAGCTGCCGATAGGATATGCCAGCAGTATGGCGGAAAAAAAATAGTCTTCGCTTTAGGACGGCTGGTGGCTTACAAGGGGTTTACTCATCTGGTGGAAGCTGCCCGGTTTCTGAAGGATGATTATGTAGTTCTGATTGGCGGTACTGGAGCATTGGAGCAGGCATTATGCCAGCAAATTAAAAGGCTGGGGCTTGAAAACAAGGTTGTACTGTTGGGCAGGATTCCGGATAGAGACCTGCCGGCCTATTTCGGAGCGTGCAAGGTGTTCTGTTTGCCCAGTGTACAGAAGACAGAGGCTTTTGGCATTGTACAGATAGAAGCCATGTCGTGCGGAAAACCGGTGGTAGCCACCCGTATTCCACAGTCAGGTGTGCCGTGGGTAAACAAACACGGTGTGTCCGGACTGAATGTAATGCCGGGTAATGCCGGTGAACTGGCACGCGCTATACAGGATATAGCAGACAATGAGTCTGTTTATGACAAATATTCCACGGCTGCAAAAAACAGGTATTGGGATATCTTTACCAATGAACACATGATAGACAAATGCAAAAGAATCTATAATAATTTATGGGAAAGATAAAAGAAGTAGTTTGGGATGCGGAAGAAAGCATGAGTGTTGCTTTTAAGAAGGAACAGCGAATGTCTTTGGCATCCTGTTGGGTAAAAAGAAGTTTTGATATAGTAGGAAGTATAGTCGGATTAACCGTCTTGTCTCCGGCATTTATTGTCATAGGAGCATTGGTCAAACGGGAGGATAAGGGTCCTATACTGTTCAGGCAAGAACGTATCGGCTATCAGGGAAAGCCATTTACTCTTTATAAATTCCGCTCTATGACGGCAACTGCCGAGTCTGACGGACGTCCGATGCTCTGTCAAAAACATGACAAGCGGCTGACCCGCATCGGCAGGTTCCTGCGGGAGCATCACTTGGATGAGCTGCCACAGCTTTGGAATGTGCTTAAAGGAGATATGAGTTTTGTAGGTCCTCGGCCGGAACGACGTTTTTTTATTGACAGGATTATTTCGGTCAATCCTAACTATAGGCTTCTATATCAATTACGTCCGGGATTGTTTTCAAAGGCAACACTCTATAATGGGTATACAGATACCATGGAGAAAATGCTGGAACGGTTACGCATGGACTTGGAATACCTGAATAACCGTTCTTTGTGGACAGATATTAAAATAATATCTCAAACCGTATGGGCAATTGTTTCGGGTAAAAAGTTTTAAGGAATGAGGGTGCGGGATGATTTGAAACTCAGAAGAATAGGGGGCAGGTACATCTTGGTGGAAGTACGTGACACCCATGCCAACCTGACGGATGTGTTTACCATGAATGCTACGGCTGCGTGTCTGTGGCAGCGGATGGGTGAAGGTGATTTCACTGAACAGGAACTGGCAGAATGGCTATGCGAACGGTTTGATGTCAGCCTGGATACGGCTCTGGCAGACATCAGCAGGCAGTTGGACGAGTGGAAGAAGTATAATTTGCTGGTACAAGACAGATGAGCAGATTTGCATATAGTCATCGCATTACAGATGCCTTTCTTGTCTTATTGAGAGCGGGGCTATGGGAGAAGGATTTGGAAAGCCTTTCCTGCTTTCCCTTGACTGCTAAAGAATGGCTTGACGTGTATCAGCAGGCTCTCTGCCAGACTGTGAGCGGTATAGTCTACCGAGGAATTATCCGCTTGCCGGATCATCTGATTCCTCCTGAGGATATACTGTTGCGTTGGGTAGTTCGGGTGGATGCCATTGAACAGAGGAACCGGCACATGAATGAGGCGGTAAATGAACTTTGTTTCCTCTTTAAGAACGAAGAAATACGGACTGTCTTACAGAAAGGTCAAGGTATAGCCTCACTTTATGAATATCCTCTGATGCGGGAATGTGGTGATATAGACCTGTATTTTCCGGACAGGAAAGAGAGAGAAAAGGCTGACTTGTTTATTCAGCAACAAGGAATACCTATCAGTAAAGGGGCAGACGGAAGCATTCATTATGAATGGAAAGGAGTGGTGGTGGAACATCACAGTCGGCTGCTGGATGTGTATAACCCTTTTCAGCAAGATTATCTGAATCAGTTGGAAAAAAAGATTGGATTTACCACGGTCAGACTTGGGAAAGAGGAGGACGGAGAAGTGACAGTAGCTGCGCCTGTGCTGTATCTGCTGATGCTGAACGTCCATATCTTAAAGCATGCCTTGGGTTTGGGGGTCGGACTGCGACAACTATGCGATATGGCACGCGCTTATTATAAGTGGCACGCAACCATGGAAAAGCATGAACTATGTGAAATATACAGGAAAACCGGCCTGGTCAGATGGAGTAATCTGCTGCATAGTGCTTTGAGGGAATACCTTGGCGTACCGGTTACTTGTCTGCCGGATGATAGAGGCAAGCAGGAATCTCCCTGGCCTTTGTTTCATATCATACAGCAGGGGGGAAATTTCGGTCGCTCTGCCGGGTGTTGTCCGGTATCAGGAAGCGGTTGGCAGCGGAAACTGTTTACGGCACAGTCCTTCTTCCGGAATGGCCGTTTTATTTTCCGGTATGCACCTTGGGAATATGTAGGTATGGTATCTACTTTATTGAAAGGACAAGTCAGATGAATCGGATTTATTATTACTGTATAGCGGATTTTTGTTTTTCCGTTTCCGGTATTTCTGGTCTGGATTATCTGCTGCCTTCCTTTGCTGCCTTCCGCACCTCATTCTGCCGTGAGGAGGAACGGCTGTTTGCCGTACATGTATTGCCCCGGCTTCCAGAGCCTGCTAATGATATGGCGGAAATGGATGTTTCTGACAATGACTTGGGACAGGTCCGGCTGCAGGGTAGCCTGGATAGCTACCGCATCGAACTGAAATATGAAGACGGAATGGTTCATAGAATGCAGGCAGATAAATCCTTTACCTCTATTCAGTTACAGCTTTGTAGGCAGGACAGGTATCTTGGTGAGGCGCTCAGTTCGCTGCTGCGAATTGCTTTTTCGCAGGCGATACTCAGCCACGGAGGAATTTCGGTTCATGCATCGGCTGTGTTGCATCTGGATAGTTCTTATCTGTTTATGGGCAAAAGCGGAACAGGGAAAAGCACACATGCCTCCCTTTGGCTCAGCTGTTTTCCGGACAGCGAATTGCTGAACGATGACAATCCCATTATCCGTATTCAGAAACAGGCAGCTTATGTGTATGGAAGTCCATGGAGCGGCAAAACACCTTGCTATAAAAATAAACGGACCCGGCTCGGCGGTGCTGTCAGATTGGTTCAGGCCCGGGAAAACCGTTTTACGCTGCAAGAGGGTGAAAATGCTTTTATCACCTTGCTGCCGGGCTGTTCGGCTATACACAAGGATGCTGTTCTGTACAATCATCTTTGCAACACGTTAATAGAACTGATTGCTGTCATTCCGGTGGGTGTTCTGCAATGCAAGCCGGAACAGGAGGCTGCCTTAACATGTGAAACAGCATTCAAAGCCACCTTATCTTAGTGTAAATAAAATTAATAGATAATGAAGAAGAAAAATATTTTAATTTTGGGGATGGCCTTTCTTATCTTGCTATCCTCTTGTTCCCCACACAATTTCGTGTATTGGAAAAACATACAGAGTGAAGCCGAATGCCTGGAAAATGAACGTTATGAGGCCATCATTCAAAAGGATGACAGGCTCTCCATTCTGGTAAGCAGCAAGAATCCGGAGCTGGCCATTCCTTTCAACAGACAGGGAGGAACTTTTTATCTGACAGAAGATGGAACCGTTTCCGCTTCTTCGGAAGGAACGTCAACGGTTAGAGAAAAAGGTTACCGGGTGGATGTGGACGGCAACATTGAATTTCCTATTCTTGGCAAACTTCATGTAGGAGGATTAACTTTGAATGAAGCTACGGAAATGATTCAACAGAAAATCAAAGAAGGCAACTATATCAAATCGCCTTTGGTATCCATAGAAATACTGAATTTCAAGTATACCGTGTTGGGGGCAGTCGGAAATACCGGTACATTCCGGGTGGACGGCGACCGTGTCACTTTGGTAGATGCCATAGCCAATGCGGGCGATTTGGCTTCGAATGCCCGCGTGGACCGTATTCAGGTAATCCGTACCGTGAACGGTGAAAGAAAAGTTTTTGTGCACGACTTCGGGGATGAATCTCTGTTTTATTCTCCGGCATTCTATTTGCAACAGAACGATATTGTGTACGTAGAGCCCAAGTACCGGAAGAAGAGCAACGAAGACCGCGGTTTCCAATATGGAACGCTGCTGCTTTCGCTGGTTACCACGATTTGCTCGATTCTATGGGCCACCAAATAATCCGAATTTTTATTATCTGTAAAATATATGAATCAAACGAACACATCTACAGCTCCAGGAAAAGAACAGGGACTTAATATAGTGGACATGCTGTTTTTTTTCCTGTCTAAATGGAAATGGTTCCTGCTGTCTGTCCTGTTATTCGGAGGCTTGGCTTGGTTGCAGTATGCCCGATCGCCGATGGTGTATTTTCGGCAGGCTACGGTCATCATTAAAGATCCGAGCAGCAAGCCTTATACGGCGGGCGGTCTGAACCGTTATGATAATTCTGTCAATAAGGTGAACGTTGCCAACGAACTGTTGCAGTTCCGATCTAAAAAACTGATGCGCGAGGTGGTAAGACGGGTACATGCGGACATCAGTTATCAGATACAGGACGGGCTCAGACGGAATGAACTTTTCACACGTTCCCCTATTGCAGTCCGGTTTATAGATGCTACTCCTGAACGGAGCGTGTCTTTAATTATTATTCCTAAAAATGAAAAAGAAGTGCTTCTCTCCCAATTGACGGGTGATGATAAGGTACGTACCGTACTGATGAACGATACGGTGGCTGTGGGTGATTTGCATCTGGTGGTCACCCCCACTCATTTTTATAAGGAAGCCTGGCTGGGGAAGTCGATTGAGGTTCAGAAAAGACCTCTGGATGCAGTTACTGCTTATTATCAGGCAGCATTGGGCATCCGGCAGGAGGAATCTGAAGCATCCATTCTCACCCTTTCTTTGAAGGATCATTCACCGGTTCGTGCCGAAGATGTGCTGAACATGCTGATAACTGTATATAATGAGGAAGCCATCCGGGATAAAAATCAGGTGGCTGTGAATACTGCTGAGTTCATCAATGAACGTCTGATTATCATCGGACAGGAACTGGGTGATGTGGAGACAGACTTGGAATCGTTCAAACGGGATAACAAGATGGTGGATATTGCTACCTCTGCCAATATGTTTATATCTGAATCTCAGAAGTACAATTCCGATGCACTGGAATTGGAAACACAATTGCAGCTTGCACAGTATATCAAGGATTATCTGACGGATGTCAGAAAAGAAACAGACTTGATTCCTGCCAATACAGGCATCAGTGATATGAATATTGAAAGCCAGATCAGCCAATATAATGCCATCAAGCTCAAACGGGATAAGCTGATAAACGAAAGCAGTGACAGCAATCCGGTGGTGGAGGAACTGAACAATGCGCTTCATGCCATGAAGCAGAGTATTATCCGGACTGTGGACAACATGATTGTGGGCATCAACATGAAACGGAACGATGCACAGAGCCGGGAGAAGCTGGCGCAGAGCCGAGTCGCATCCATTCCTACGAAAGAAAGGCAGATGCTCTCTATTGAACGGCAGCAGAAGATTAAGGAATCGCTTTATATGTTTCTGCTTAATCGTCGTGAGGAAAATGCTTTGTCGCAGGCCATGGTGGACAACAATGCACGGGTCATTGACAGTGCTGACGGCAGTGATGCTCCTATTTCTCCCAAGCGTAACCGTATTCTGCTGCTGGGGGTGTTGCTGGGTCTGGCGGTGCCTGGAGTGGCGTGTCTGCTGATTCTCTTTTTGGATACGCGGGTGCATAGCCGGAAGGACATGGAAGGTTGTATTAGCATACCGTTTCTCGGTGAGATTCCGGAAGACAAGGAGCAGACGAAGCGGAAGATGGTTCAGGAGAAGCTGCCGATGACGGTGAGCGAACGTGATGATGATGTGGTGTCTGAAGCGTTCCGCATCTTGCGCACCAATATGGATTTTATGAGCAGGAAGGATCATCCTACTCAGGTCATTACGTTTACTTCATTGAATGAGGGGGCCGGAAAGACTTTTATCTCCCGTAACTTGGCCATTAGTCTGGTTCGTGCCAAGAAACGGGTGATTCTGTTAGATTTGGATATACGGAAAGGAACACTGAGCCGGTTGTTCAAATTGAAGAAAACCGGTATGACGAATTTCCTGGCCGATAATTCCATCCGGGTAGATGATGTGATTCAGCGCGGTGAGCAGTTTGATATCATCGCTTCGGGTACCGTGGCTCCGAATCCGGCGGAACTGCTGATGGATGAACGGCTGGATGAGCTGGTCAGTGAACTGCGCTCGCGGTATGATTATATCATAGCTGACAGTGTGCCGGTAGGTATCATAGCCGATGCTACTATTACTAACCGTATAGCCGACCTGACTGTATTTGTGGCACGTGCGGGTAAACTGGACCGTCGACAATTGCCGGACATCGAACAATTGTATCAGGAAAAGAAATTGAAGAATATGGCTATCGTACTGAATGGGGCGGATTTCCGTCATCGCTATGGCTATCGGTATTACGGTTATTACGGAAACTATAACTATGGTGCAAACAAGAAAAAGAAATGATCAAGGTTTAAAGTAAAGTTATAAGAAATGAACGAACAGAGAAAAAAGAAGTATGAGACACCTGTAACGAAGCATGTACAGGTAGAAGTGGAAAACTCGATTTGTGCTGCTTCAGTGACTCCAGGGAAAGGACAAGATGTGGCTACAGACCGTCATGTGGACATCAATCAGCAGATAGATGGCGGTGAAATAGATTTCACTAAAGGAGAAACTTGGGATTGATTGAAAGAGTAAAAACAATGTATTAAGGTAAAGTTAAGATGGAAAAGAAAAATGGTTTGCTGACAGCTGCCTTGCTGGCCACTGTGTTATTTATGGGCGGTTGTAGCAGCGAAGATAGTGAAATGGGTACACCGGCGCAGTCTGGCAGTCCCATTTCGTTCAGTGTGGCAGATGTTCAGTCACGGACACGCACGGTATATGAAGACCGGCTTCAAATCAATTGGGTGGAGAATGATGAGATTGGAATTTGTTCACCTTCTGACAATGTGCTTCCTTCTGTTGAAGGAGGATCTAAGAATGCTACGTATAAAGTAACTGCCTTAAATGCCGATGGTCATCCCCATCATGCGGAAATAAAACCATCTGAAGAAAAAAACTACTTGAAATGGGGGGATAACTTGACCACTCCAGCTGTTTTTTATGGGGCTTATCCGGCAGAGAGAATAGTCACATATCCCAAAGATAATAGTGGTGTATTCTCCATGAAGTATTACACCAATCAAGAGTGTGAGGTATATTCGTCCGAGAATGGGGTGTATTTGACTAAACCGGATATGAAGAATGCCTACATGATGGCAAAGAATGGACTCACCCCTATAGGCGACCATGTGTTATTGTCTTTCGACCCGATTATGACTACGCCCGATATTACCATTACGGCGGGCAGCTATGAAGTAGGAACGGGTATCATCCAACCGGTTACGGTGACTGGGGTCAGCGTCATTATGCCTAAGAAATTGAGTTCTCCTGATTTAAACTACAAGATTATCAGTGTAACCAATGGAAATACTACAGTCCCTCGTGGAGAATTGCAAGATATTGCTGATGGTCAAGAGAGTGTATTTATTCAGATAGATAATGGTGGAAAGAAATACGTTGATTTGTACGAAGGTGAAAGCATCAATCTGATGGCTTTTCTTCCACCGATTCCTGACTTAACCGGTGCGAAAATCCGGGTACATACCTTGGGGGCTACAGACTTTGTGAAAACAGTAGAAAATGAATTGCAAGCGCAAAGCAGAATCACTATCAAGCTGCCGGACATTACGCCTGAAACTACGAAGCCGAATAATTGGATTAGTAAACTGGACGGTAGTACATTATTGAAAGAGATGTCTATTCCGGCGTATGTATGCAAAGGTAATGAAACATCAGGTGATATTGAAGAACTTTTAAAGAAAGGTGTGCGGGCGTTTGAACTATCAGATAACATATTGGGTTCTTATGAGACGACGGGATTACTTGTAAAAGAAAAGCATTATTTCGTTAAAAAGGAATATTGTGAAGTATTTAATGATTTTTTGTCGTCGGCAGCAGACAAAAATAAAGATAATAAAGAGTTTGTTATTATTTGGGCGGGCGAAAATCAGGATTTGACTACAGGTCCGGATAATAACAGTAGTTATCTTACTAATCCTATAACCTCAGCAACTTCTTCATCTTTAGTTAGTAGTTTGCAAAATGGTGTTGTACTCATGAATAAAATCTATAAAAATCATATTATAGATGAAGAAGAGTATTATTTCTCTAACCAAAATGATGAAAGACTGTGTGATTATGTTACAATATCAGAAACATTGAATTTTTATAGTAATGATGACTGGAAGGTCCAGTTCATTGATCTGGATAAAGGAGGTAATAATAAGGCCATTTATAATCAAATCGTGACCTATAAAGAGCAAAGCGGCTGTACCGGTATCGTGACCATACCCAATGCAGATAAATCTTTTGATAGTAGTTACGGTGACTTACTGCTGCAAGCGGTAATTGATTGTAATTTCAAGTTAAGACGTAACTCAAAAAGCAATCAACAATAATTTCAAATGAAAATGATATTTAATTCACATACAATGAAGACAAAAAGAATATTAGCCGGCATGATGCTGTGCTGCGGAATAGCTTCTTCTGCCTTTGCGCAAGTAAAGGAAGGAGAAAGCATCACCATGACTCAAGTAGATACCATACAAGTGACGAATCATAAAGAACGGGTCATTACCAATCCGTTCTGGAACAACTGGTTTGTGATGGCAGATGCCGGCGTCAATGCCTTTTGGGGCGACTGTCCGGTGGGCAAATTCAAGGACCGTTTGACTCCACAATTTAATGTGGGTGTGGGTAAATGGGTGATTCCCGGATTCGGTCTGAACCTGCAGTTCACCGGTTTCCGTTCGAAAGGTGATAAAGGTGTACAAGGTCTGTACACACGTGGCAGCCAAACTTATACCGATGCGGATGGTAACAAATACTGGAAGGAAAAAATCAAATGGTGGGATTTAAGTCTCAATGCCATGTTTAACCTTACCCGGCTGATTGGCGGTTATGAAGGAATCAACTCATCCAAACATCTGAACCAATTCATAGCTTCGATTGGTATCGGTGCCACCCATCACTATGACTTGCCGTATGGTTCTGCCAACGAATGGTCGGGGCATTTGGAATTGCAGTACAGTCGTTTTTTCTCGGCCAAGAAGAACCTTTCACTGGATTTGAAACTCCGGGGGCTCTTCTATGAAACCAAATACGACGGTGTGTTCAATCATCAGCTCTTTGACGAGAATATCTCACTTAATGTGGGTATGACCTACTACTTCAAGGAGCGTGGATGGGGCAGAACGACGACCAACACCACCATTTACAAACAGGATGACCGCCAGATTTCCTATCTGAATGGTGAAATCAACCGCCTGAGAAGCATGAAGGCAGATACAGTAGTAATAGAGAAAGGAACCGCTGAGGTTTTGCAAAATATTGTAACCTTCCCTTATCTGGTGAACTTTGTCATCGACAAGGTGAAAGTGGTAAACCGTGAAAAGGTGAACTTAAAAGCGGTGGCAGCCATGATTAAAGCTACCCCTGAACAGAAATACCTGATTTGTGGCTATGCCGATAAACATACCGGAAGTGTGAAGCGAAATCTCTGGCTGGCAGAACACCGTGCCAAGAATGTATTCAAGGTGTTGACCGAGGAATTCGGCGTACCGGCCGACCAGTTGGTATTGGATGACAAAGGCGGTGTGGACAACATGTATTATGATGACCCGCAGCTGAGCCGTTCGGTGATTATCACAAAGTATGAAAAATAAAACAGATTTTAAAGAAACAAGATTATGAAACTGAATATTTTATCATGGATTATTCTATCCTTGTCGGTCATTGGCATCTGTTCCTGCCAGGATGAGGAGCTACTTTCTGCACCGGGCAACTATAGTTTAAACTCTGCAACACGAGCTGCGGAAGAAACAACTTCCCGACTCACTTTACAGGAAAACGGATATTGGAAAGCTAAAGGCAGAGTACCGCTGGTAGGAGCGGGACGTATTGTGGATAATCTTTCCGGACCTTTGGTTTCTGTAGGATCAACGGGCACTGAAGCTCAGATATTGGTGGATACCGATTTGACCAATATTTTTACACCAGGTAGCATAGTTGGCGCAGAAGCCCTCACAAACCAATTGGTTTCTATTCGCGATTTAAACTATGTATATGATGGAGGGCAAAAAGCCGGATTTGTATGTAAGAACCAAACGGATGGCTTATTGGATCTTAGTGTCTTGAAATCTTTCTGGATAGATACCTATTTAAAAGGTGAAAGACAGGAGCAGCACGTATTTACTCAAGCTACCAGTGTATTGGATTTGGGATTGGGTAATATATCCGGAGGTGGTGAAAACCAGACCTTTCTAGTAGAGGCAGAATTTAGCAAACCCTTTGATGAAATACGTATCGGTGTCAATGGTATTATATAAAAATGGTTTAAATATTTCTTTAATCAATAACAATGCTCTCATTGGAGTAAAGACAACAGATGGGTCATCTATAAATGCGGATCATCAGAAAATACGTGCAGGTTTTGTCATCAATAAGTCCAAAGATATTTTAGGAGCTGATGCGCTTCAATTCTTGCGTATTAAACTATACAAAAACGGATCAGAAGTGACAAGTGGTGTGGGAAAAGAGAATAACGGAGTTTCAGTCAGTCTGATTGGAAGCTCTAAAGATAAATCCAGGTTAAGTATTGATACAGAGTTGGAGTTTGACCAAATAGAATTATTTTGTACAGGTCTGCTCACAATTAAATTAGGAGAGGCGCTGAAAGTTTATCATGCCTTTTGGGAAATGACAGACGATTGCGGCGATCCCGGTGAGGAATGTATGCAACTTATCAGTAATGCCAATTACGGAGCTGTAGCAACGACTGACACGAAAGGATTGGCTGTTATAGGTGGTACCGTTTTCAATTTAGGCAATATGGTGGATGGAAATATAGATAGCCATGCTACCCTCACGAAGCCTGTGAATGCAGCGACTGATACTGAGATAAAGGTTACTTTCAATACCATTAAGGCAAATCAGGAAGTAGGTTTCATCCTGACCGGAGTAACCGGCTTGACCAATGTTGAGCTTATTGGTATCATGCAGATTAAAGCTTATAAGGATGATAATGAAATTACGGATAACACAACAGAAGGAGGCTTGCTCGGTTTGAAATTGGCCGGTAGCGGACAAAGGAAATACATTTCCATTACCCCTACTTCCGATTTTAATGAGTTACGTCTGATAATAGGAAAGGGAGTCGGTGCCTTAACTAAGTATCTCATTAACGGAGTCTATTTGCGTCCGGACTATGATGGTGATGGAGTGATGGATTGTATCACAGACGAACTCTCCACTGAAATTACCAATTTGTATGTAGAACCTGAGGATATTTGTATTGGCGATGAGGCTGCATTCCGTGTGGATGGTGGTGAGGAAGGTGTTACCTATACATTGGAATTTATTGATAAGCATAACGAAGCAAAAATCCATAGAGGCGATGTTACCATCAATTCTTCCGGTTACTTGGAATTTACAGACCCTGGTTTCTTTGTTTCTTTGCCGGTTGGTGAATATGATGTAAGTGTGCTTCATAGTGGAATAACAAGATTGAATAGGATAGGTTCTCTTATTATCCATCCTCAGGAAACCACTTGGAAGAAAGATGCCCTCAGTACAGATTGGAATGACTGGAATAACTGGGATAGAGGTACTCCGTGGGAATGTACCAATGTGATTCTTCCTTCTGCAGCAAGTCGATATCCCGTTTTAAAGGCAGGAGCTGAAAAGGCTTATTGTTGCCAACATATTCACTTTGAACCGAATGCAGAACTGGTGGGACAAACTTATCTGAAATATACAACGGCTTTCGTTGATGCCAAACTGACAGGTGACAGTTATCAATTGATGTCCGCTCCGTTGAGAAGCATGGTGACAGGAGATATGTTTGTACAGGAAGAATCCAGAAGAGAGGGATGGAATGACTGGAGAAATACCATAGATGTGGAGTCTGGTCTTCACCCCAATTACTTCACTCCTATTATAAATGCAGAAAAGAATGATGTTTCTGATTATGTGGAACATCGGATAGATCCTGTTATCTACCAGCGTTTTTTCAGTAAATCAGTCGTGAATGCTGTAGTAACCCGTGCGGCAAACTCCGATGATGCAGCTATCCGACATACAGATTGGTCCAGATCTTTCAATGCTGTGGGTACGCGTTATGAGAGTGGACAGGGGTTTGCTCTAAAGATAAAGAATAAGGTAGAAAAAATGGAATATATATTCCATTTCCCAAAATCTCACACGCTGTATCATTATTATGATATACAAGGTAATCCTGTGGATAATATGACGGAATCCGTGACACGTACCCAAGTGGGTAAACTCATGGTGGATAATCAGGACAGAATGCCACGTCACATTCTATTGGAGCGTCAAAGTGAAGGCACAGAATTTTTGTTCGGTAATCCATTCATGGCGCATATCAATATCCGGGAATTCCTAAACGGAAACAAGAATGTAATATCAGATATTCAAATTTATAGAAATGGTTCTTATGTGACAGTCAAGGCGGATGACACTTCTTCTGCAGTAAACGCACCTGTGCTTATCAAACCGATGGAGGCGGTATTTGTTACTGCCAAAAATAGAGCTTCTGATATTACCATCACGCTGTCCGAAGATATGATTACACAGGCTGCAAACAGCAATGTCCGAAAGGCTTCTGACGCT
>ERZ779865.1659-NODE-1659-length-15707-cov-3.804753_pt1 | contig 15707 bp, 14 predicted proteins | sample MGYA00433088_ERZ779865 | MGnify/ENA primary metagenome ERZ779865 (study PRJEB29588, sample SAMEA2151703) | human gut metagenome | biome: human gut; feature: human-associated habitat; material: faeces | place: Denmark | collected 2008/2010 ... | reverse complement strand
CATTTCCGACAGATTCCTGCCGGATAAAGCAATCGACCTTGTCGATGAAGCCTGCGCAATGATTAAGACCGAACTGGATTCTATGCCGGCTGAGCTTGATGAATTACAGCGTAAGGTCATGCAGTTAGAAATTGAAGAAGCTGCATTGAAGAAAGAAACCGACAATCTCAGTAAGGAACGTCTGGAAGCCTTGCAGAAGGAATTATCGGAAATGCGTTCTGAATTTAAACAGCAGAAGGCAAAGTGGGACAATGAAAAGTCTAGTGTTGACCAGATTAGCAAGATCAAAGAAGAGTTAGAACAGGTCAACCATGAGATTGACGAAGCTAAGAGAAATTACGATTTGGAAAAGGCGGCACAGTTACAGTACGGCAGACTGCCGGAGGTTCAGAAACGTCTGGAAGAGGCCGAAAAGAAGGTACAGAATAAAAATCTGGATTTGGTACATGAGAGTGTTACCGAAGAAGAAATTGCAAATTGTGACGGTATCATCATTGCCGCTGACATCACAATAAATCTTGCCCGTTTTGACGGCAAGCCCGTTTTACAGTGTGCCGTTTCAGACGGTATTCATAAGCCGGAAGAGCTTATCAACAAGATTGTAAACAAAGAAGTTCCCGTATATCATCACAAAGGCGGTTCTGCAGATGCTCCAAAGAGGAGAGGCGGCGCTTACGGTCACCTTATGAACGGTGTATCACATATGCTCCCGTTCGTTGTAGCAGGCGGCATCTTCATTGCAATCGCATTCCTCATTGATATTGCATGCGGTGTAAACGCACAGGAGGTTGGCAGTGCATTCGGTACGGTAACTCCAGCAGCCGCATGGTTTAAAACACTCGGCGGTGTGGCATTTAACCTTATGGTTCCTATTCTTTCCGGCTTTATCGCAATGTCAATTGCAGACCGTCCCGGTCTTCTCGTTGGTCTTGTAGGCGGTTTCCTTGCAACATCAGGCGCAACCTTTATGGATCCTGCCGCTGCAGAAACAGTTCCGTCAGGCTTCCTCGGCGGCTTGCTTGCAGGTTTCGTAGGCGGTTACTTAATGCTCGGTATTGAAAAAATGTGCGATAAGATGCCTAAGGCTCTTGAGGGTATCAAGCCCGTTCTCATCTATCCGCTTCTCGGACTTGGCGGTATTCTCGTTGTAATGTGCGCAGTCAACCCGTTCATGGGTATGATTAACTCAGGTATGTCAAACGGCCTTAACGCTATTGCCTCTAACCCTGCAATGATGGTTCCGCTCTGTGCGCTCCTCGCAGGTATGATGTCTATCGACATGGGCGGTCCTTTCAACAAGGCAGCTTATGCATTCGCAACACTTAACCTTGCAAACGCAGACGATCAGGCATACATCATTATGGCAGCAGTTATGATCGGCGGTATGGTTCCTCCAATCGCAATTGCTCTTTCAAATACATTCTTCAAGAATCGTTGGACAGACGAAGAAAGAAAGAATGCTCCCGTAAACTATGTAATGGGACTTTCATTCATCACAGAGGGTGCGATTCCTTACGCAGCAGGTCATCCGCTTCAGGTTATCCCTTCATGTATCGTTGGTTCTGCAGTAGCAGGCGCACTTTCAGCTCTCTTTGGCTGTAAGCTTATGGCTCCTCACGGCGGTATCTTCGTATTCGCAACAATGCAGGGTACATGGTATTTCTACCTCCTTGCTCTTGCAATCGGTGCAGTAGTTTCAATGCTTATGCTTGCACTTCTCAAAAGACCGATTAAAAAATAATTAATTTGCTATTACCCGTTTTTTGAAATGTTTTGTTCCTCGGCACCGGTGTAAAAGCCGGTGCCACCCCTCAAAACTCAAAGAACTTTCACGACATTAGATTCAAAACTTCAAAACACAAATTTATTTATAAAGGAGATTTTATTATGGTATCAAAAGAACTCGTACTCACAAATGCACAGGGATTCCATATGCGTCCGGCATCGGTTTTTGCAACAGCTATGGGCAAATACAGCTGTGATGTAACAATCAAATTCAACGGCAATCAGTACAACGCAAAGAGCCTTCTCAACATTATTGCGGCTTGCATCAAGTGCGGCAGTGAAATTGAAGTTGTTTGCGACGGTGCTGACGAAAACGAGGCACTTGCAGAGGCAGTACAGCTCATTGAGAGCGGTCTTGGCGAATAATGGCCCCGACAGACCAGTTACAAGAGGTGAAGATTATGCTACACGGAACAGCCGCATCCGAGGGTATCGGAATCGGTAAGGTAATGCTTATTGAAGAACATTCGCTTGAATACACTCCACGAACAGTAACAGATACTGAGGCAGAATCACAGCGTTTTAAGGCAGCAGTAGATGCTTTTTGCTACAATACTGAAAAGCAGGCAGAAAATCTTCGCAGTTCAGCCGGTGAAAAAGAGGCAGAAATTCTTGCAGGTCACATTCAGATTATCAAAGATCCGTATCTCAGCGGTGAAATTGAAAAGCTGATTGCAGACGGTCAATGTGCGGAATCTGCTCTTGAGCATATGTGCGATATGTTTATTGCAATGTTCTCGGCAGCTGACGATGAGCTTACAAAACAGCGTGCGGCTGATGTCAGAGATATCAAGAGCGGTGTTCTCGGCATTCTTCTCGGAGTAAACGAAATTAAAGTAAGCGATGCGCCAAAAGGCACTGTGCTTGTTGCAAGGGAGCTTACTCCTTCTGTTACGGCAGGTATTGTAAAAGAAAACATAGCAGGCATTATTACTGAAACAGGCGGAACAACTTCCCACTCTGCAATTCTTGCAAGAGCGCTTGAGATTCCCGCCGTACTCAGTGTTGAGGGTGTCGCATCAAGCCTGAAAAACGGCGACACAGTTGTAGTTGACGGCAGTGAGGGTGCTGTAATTGTTAATCCGGATGATAACACAGTTGCAGAATACTCCAAAAAGCGTGACGCTTTTCTTGCAGAACGCAAAGAGCTTGAAAATTACAGGGGACGAGAAACAAAATCCGCAAGCGGAGAAGTTTATGAACTTTTCTGCAACATAGGAAAACCCGAAGACGCTGTCAAGGCAGTTGATGCAGACGGCGAGGGTGTCGGACTTTTCAGAACAGAGTTTCTGTTCATGGACAGAACTTCAATTCCGACAGAGGACGAACAGTTTGAGGCCTACAAAAAGGCGGCTCTTATCTTAAAGGGCAAGTCGCTGATTATCAGAACACTTGATATCGGCGGTGACAAGGACATTCCGTACCTTGGACTTGAAAAAGAAGAAAATCCGTTCATGGGATTCCGTGCAATCAGATATTGCCTTAAAAACCGTGAACTTTTCAAATCACAGATTAAAGCCATTTTGCGTGCAAGCGCATTCGGTGACATCAAGATTATGTTCCCACTCATCACAACTATGGATGAACTTCGTGAGGGCAAAAAGCTTGTCGCAGAATGCAAAGCCGATTTACGCAATATGGGCATAAATTTCAACGAAAACATTCAGGTTGGTGTTATGGTTGAAACAGCATCTGCGGCAGTTATCGCAGATATGCTTGCAAAAGAGGCAGACTTCTTCAGCATCGGCACAAATGACCTCACAGGCTACACAATGGCTTGTGACAGAGGCAACAACGATGTGTCTTACCTCTACTCTCCCCTTCAGCCAAGCGTTCTCAGAATGATTAAACGCACAATTGAGTGCGGTGTTCAGAACGGCATTTCAGTCGGAATGTGCGGTGAGGCTGCCGCAAACAAGCTGATGATTCCGTTGCTTATTTCATTCGGACTCACAGAATTCAGCGTTTCCGCTCCGTCAGTTCTCAATGTGAGAAAAATAATTTCCACATGGACAAAAGAAGAGGCAGACAAAGTTACTGCAAAGGTGCTTGAAATGAGTACACAGCAGGAAATTGTCGAATACCTCAAATCGGTTGTGTAAAACAACCCAGTTAATATGCGTTAACCTCAGTTAAATAATTTGCAAACACGATTAATCCCCGTCAGAAATTCTGACGGGGATTTGTCTTTCATAAAATTATAGCTATCCTCTTGCAAAAAGCATTTGAATACTCTATAATGAACCTATAAGATTCTAACCTTTGTTGGCATGTCAGGCTGTTTTTAACAGCACTTATTAACGGAGGTTACAAAAATGAAAAGCAACATCAAAAAAGAAAATCAAACAAAAATGCAAAAACTTTTTCCCGAATACTATGGGCAAAAGGTAATACTGAAAGATCATGATTACATGATAGATTTTGATCCTGAAGGATTTCATAAAACTGTAGGGGCAGAAAAATTAACCTACGATGAATATCTGGATATACAAATGAAATCATCTCATGAAGTTAGGGCATACTTTAAAATTTGTTATTACAGCATTCCTTTAGGTTTCAAAGGTCGTATTGAAAGAAGAACAAAGAACAATATCTGCTTTAAGCGTATATTTGTTGAAGGAATGTTCCCTGACGGAGTTTGTTTTGACGGTAAAGAAGAACATGTTTGGATGAGCAATACCGAATTTGAAGAATACAAAATTGGCGATTGCGTTTCATTCTTCGCAGAAGTTTACCGTTATGTCAAAACAAGCAACGGTAAGCAAATTGACTTTGCACTCAGAAATCCTAAGAATATTAAAAGAATCAAGCCATACGAACTGCCATCCGATAAAGAATTGTTTTTGCAGGAAATATCCAGAATCGTATGTGATAACTGCTACTTAAATGAACATTGCAATAAAATATTTTGCATACTAAAATTGTAAAATGCTGCAATAAAAAGGAAGGATGTTTTACTATGGCAAAATGGTGTTTTAACTACGATTCAGGCGAATACGAATATATCGACCGTAATGGTTTCAGTTTCAGTAGCGGCGAATTTGTTTTTAACTGGGATAACAGCGAATATCAAAATGAAGAAAATGATGATAATTTCCTTTGGCAAGATGACGATTTAGATTGGTAAATTTTGCACGATTTATCTTTTTGTAATTTTATTTTCATTCATAAAAAACCGATGCATCAAAATGACGCATCGGTTTTTTCAGTTTAGTTTTCAGCGGTAACACTATCCCTTTTTGAAAAGACGCAGCCGCAGTAGTTTTGGCGGTAGAGGTCATATTCTTTTGAAAGGATGATTGAACGCTTGTAGCCTTCACGCTTTTTGAAGTCGCTGTACAGCCACGGAATGCCGTACTTCTCGCCAAGCTCCGCACCGATTGAATTGAGCAACTGCGCATTTTTCAGCGGACTGATTGTAAGCGTGGTTGTGAAATAATCAAAGCCGTGTTCCTTTGCGTAGCGTGCAGAGGATTCAAGTCGCAGTCTGAAACATTTTTCACACCGCTTTCCGCCTTCGGGTTCATTTTCAAGACCTTTGACATACTCAAAGTAATCCTTGGGCAAATATTCGCCCTCGACCACCTTTACAGGATGTTCAAACGGCATAAACAACACAAGACGCTTTTCTTCGCTCAGGCGGTAATTATACTCATCCGCAATCGAAATATTCGGATTGTAAAAATAGACCGTGATATCAAAATATTTTGAAAGATACTCAAGGCAGTAGGACGAACACGGGGCGCAACACACATGCAAAAGCAGTTTCGGGACTTTTCCCTCCTCCGTTATTTTGTCAATTACCCTGTCGAGTTCTTTCTGATAGTTTATCTTGTTCATAGTATTATATAAATTTGCAAATGTAATCAAAAAGTTCTTCGGCTGTGTCTGCAACAAAGGGCGCACCTGCGTTCATAAGCTCGTTTTTTCCCCTGAATCCCCATGAAACACCTGCCATTTTTACACCCGCATTGTTTGCCGTAAAGACATCGACATCGCTGTCACCGACATAGAAACATTCTTCGAGAGTTACACCGCTCATATCGAGGAGTGCAAGCAGAGCATCAGGCTCGGGCTTTGTCTTATACTGTGGTTTCTGCCCCCATGCCTGAGTAAACCTGTGATTTGGAAATGCTTTTTTTAGCATTTTATCAACAAATTCATCCGGCTTGTTTGAAAGCACACCTGTTTTTAAACCCTTTTTTGCAAGCTTTTCAAGCATTTCGGCACAACCGTCATATGCGGCAGTGTGGTCGTTGCAATGAACGGCATAGTGTCTGTCGTAATCAGCCTTGACCTTTTCAAAAAGCTCGTGGTCGGTCCACGCATCTCCCATTGCCCTTCTGATGAGCATTTCTCTGCCGTTTCCGACATATGTTTTATAATTTTCAACCGGCTTTTCTTCAAGACCGTTAAGCTTCAGACCGTAGTTCACACTTATAGCAAGATCGGTAAGCGAATTCATAAGCGTGCCGTCAAGATCAAATACTACCATTTTTACCATAAATATCACCTTAGTTTAATCCTTTTTCCTGTTCAAAGAGTATTGCTCTGCATGGTGCCGCCTCAACTCCGCCGAGCTTTATCGGAAACGCACACAAATCATATTCGCCGTCAGCCACTCCCGAAAGATTGAGATTTTCGAGAACGGCAATATCCGCTCTGCCGAGTTCAAGATGTGTTTTAACTTCATCAAACGGAGGTGCGATTGACTCGGCATCCGTACCGACAAGCACCACCCTGCTTTGTGCAAGCACAATTGCGGCAGAATGTGAAAGGTATGTTTTGCCGTTCCCACGAAAGAGTATGCGTTTTCGGCAATACGGCAACAGCTTGTCCATATCTTCGCCCGTCAGCACACCCTTGACCGTTATTACGGTGCATTTTCCGTAGAAAGTGTTAAGCCTTAAATCGGTTATCCCTTTGCCGTCAGGGCAAAAGTGGAGAGGAGCGTCAATATGCGTGCCTGCATGAACGCACATAGAAATCTGCGAAAGATTGCACTCGTCATCTTCATCAATACTTCTCAACGGAGTCACAACGGTTTCGGGATCACCCGGATATGTTTCGGTTGTAAGAGTGTCTCTCGAAATATCATGAATATACATACATCCTTCGCCTCTTTTCTTTTTGAACATTTTTAATTAACGCAGAGTGCAGCTCCTTGGAGTCTAAGTAAAATATAACTCTGCTTAAATTCAGAACGAACCCATCGTATGAGTAAAGCGGAACATCTACACTATGATTATACCACATATTACTGCACTTTGCACCTTTATCAGCAAAATTTCCTTGTTTTACGGCAAAAAATAACCCCACAGGAAAACCCTGTGGGGTAAATTGCAATTGTGAATTTAATCAACAGCGATTAATTATTCAACAGAAATCGGTAAACCGACATTGCCTGTTTCGTAACCGCCAACGATGTACTTCTGAACGATAGTAGCATCCTTGATTGAGATTCTGCCATCCTCGTTAGCATCACATGTCTTGAATGCGTTAGCATCATCAGCAGCAATACTCATAAGGTTGATAGCAATCTTCTGAATTGTTGTAGCATCTACAACTGTAATTGAGTAGTCACCGTCAGCATCGCCGAGAAGCGGAACACGGTCACCGTCAATCTTAATATTAGCCTTAGCACCTGAGCGTGACGCATAATCAAACTTAGTAAGATCAAGTGTGATTGTTACATCAACGAGTGAATCTTCCGGATAACCGGCAGAAACTGTGTCAAGAAACATGTTCTCAGCATTGAATGTAAGGTCAAATTCTTCGCCAATTGGAGCAGCTGTGCCCTCCTCGGGAAGACCCCAGTTAGCTGCCCAATCATCGTTTACAGCAAACTTGAACTGATAATCATCTTCTTTAGATTTAACATTTTCATACTTAATCTGATAAACCTTGTCAGCAATCTGAGTCATGTGGTTAACTTCAGCCTTTTGATCCCAGTTCACACCATTGAGCCAGTTGCCGGTACCATTACCAACAACTGTAATGCTGTTAACTTCAAGGTCTGTCGGAATTACAACACCTTCACCTGTTGCAGTGATTTCTTTTGTTGTGGGGTTGTAAGTTACTGTTACATCACATTCCTTTGTTACATTGAATGTGAAGTTGTCTTCGCCGGTATCGCCTACACCAATCCACTCTGTATCGTTTTTAACGATCTTGAACTGGTAGCCGTTGCCGACTGCTAAGTTGGTAAATACTTTTTCGTAGTTACCGTCGCCGTTTTCTGTCATTACATTATTTCCGCAAGTTGCTTCAGTCGTAGCCCACTTGTAACCTGTAAGTTCTTCAGTACCGGATACGAAATATGTATCGCCGGCAGCAGAAACGCTCACTACAGTTACAACGAGTGATGTCACAACAAGCATCATAGACAGTAAAAGGCTAAGTGCTTTTTTGAACATTTTCTTTTCCTCCTTATGTGATAATGCTTCTATAAGCAGTTTAATTATACAACAACCAACCACCAAAAGTCAATGCTAAAAACTCTTGTTGGCTGATTATTTGACAAAATATTGTTTTTTTGTAGGAATGCACAAATAAAATATCATTTATTTGTTATTTGTAACCATTCACATTGTGAGATTGCCAGTTCCAACTGTCACGGCACATATCCTCAAGACTTTTCTCGGCAATCCATCCAAGTATTTTTTTTGCTTTTGTTGCGTCGGCAAAGCATTCTGCAATGTCGCCTGCTCGGCGTGGCTTTATAACATAAGGAATTTCAATCGAATTTGCCTTTTCAAAAGCCTTTACAATATCAAGAACGCTGTAGCCCACACCTGTTCCGAGATTAAAAATCTCAGTTCCCTTGTGCTCTGCGGAATATTCAATAGCCTTTACATGACCTTTTGCAAGGTCAACAACATGGATATAGTCACGCACACCCGTGCCGTCATGCGTCGGATAATCGTTGCCGAAAACACCGAGACACTTGAGTCTGCCTGCGGCAACCTGTGTTATGTACGGCATAAGGTTGTTCGGGATTCCGTTAGGATCTTCACCGATTCTGCCGCTTTCGTGAGCGCCGATCGGGTTAAAGTAACGAAGAAGAACAACAGACATATCGGGATTTGCGTTTGCGGTGTCTGTAAGAATTTGTTCCATCATAAACTTTGTCCAGCCGTACGGATTTGTAGGAGAACCCTTTGGCATTGTTTCAACAAGCGGAACAGTTTCCGGAGTACCGTAAACCGTGGCACTTGAACTGAAAATAAAGTTATTTACACCGTGTTTTTTCATCACCTCAAGCAAAGTGAGCGTTGAATCAATGTTGTTACGGTAATATTCAACAGGCTTCTCACAGCTTTCACCTACTGCTTTAAGACCTGCAAAGTGAATTACCGCATCAATCTTATTCTCCGAAAAAATCTTTTCAACGGCATCTCTGTCACATACATCGGCCTCATAGAGCGGAATTTTTCTGCCTGTCAGCTCTTCAACTCTTTCAACCGCAACGGGACAGCTGTTTGAAAAATTATCTGCAATTACAACATCGTGACCTGCGTTGATGAGTTCAACACAAGTGTGCGAGCCGATATATCCGGCACCGCCTGCAAGCAAAACATTCATACTAATTTTCCTTTCCTGATTATATCAGCACTTTTCGGGTTCGGGATAGTCAACGCCAAAGGTTTCTGCTGTAACCTTTGCCATAATCTGAGGATCAATAGGCTTGTCGGAATAGTCTGTATCACACTCTGCGATTTCATTGACAACATCCATACCCTCAATAACCTTGCCGAATGCGGCATACTGACCGTCAAGGTGCGGAGCGTTCTTGTGCATAATGAAGAACTGTGAGCCTGCTGAGTCGGGCATCATTGACCGAGCCATTGAGAGAACACCCTCTGTATGCTTGAGATTGTTTTCAAAGCCGTTCACGGCAAATTCGCCCTTGATTGAATATCCGGGACCGCCCATACCCGTGCCTTCGGGGCAACCGCCCTGAATCATGAAACCGTAGATTACACGGTGAAATGTAAGTCCGTCATAGTAACCCTTGTTTACAAGACTGAGAAAATTATTTACAGTATTCGGAGCAATTTCGGGATAAAGCTCCGCTTTGATTGTTTTTCCGTTTTCCATTTCAAAAGTAACAATAGGATTGCTCATTTTAAATCGTCCTTTCGGTTTATTAACACTATTTTAGTATATTCTTGATAAAATAGCAAGTGTTTTAGTGATTATTTGCGAATAAATCAGCCTTTTTCAATGCTCATTGTAGCAAAAGCATTGAGGTCTGTTCCTGCAATATTTCCGCTGAGAAACTCGTAATATCCCTGTGAACCGACCATGGCGGCATTGTCACCGCAAAGAGATTTTTCGGGCATATACATTTCCCAATCACGCTTTTTACACTCTTCTGCAAGGGTTCTTCTGAGAAGTGAATTTGCCGAAACACCGCCTGCGATTACAAGCTTTTTCTGTCCCAAGTCTTCAGCCGCCTTGATAAAGTTTGTAACAAGGCAATCGACAACAGCATAGCGGAATGATGCACAGACATCGGCTTTGTTAAGCTCAACACCCTTTTGTGCCGAATTGTGGATGAGGTTGATTACGGCTGTTTTTAGTCCCGAAAAGCTGAAATCATACGGCGCATCGTGAACTGCGGGACGAGGGAGCTTGAATGCAAACGGATTGCCGTTTTCCGCAACTCTGTCCATTTCAATTCCGCCCGGATACGGCATTCCCATTGTCCTTGCGGCTTTGTCAAAAGCCTCGCCCGCGGCATCATCACGGGTTTTGCCGATAATTTTCATCTTTGTGTAGTCCTCAACCATAACAATATGGCTGTGACCGCCTGACACAACAAGGCAGAGGAACGGCGGTTTTAATTCTTTGTTTGAAATATAATTTGACGCAATGTGTGAACGAAGATGGTGAACAGGAACAAGCGGAATTCCTGTTGCAAGTGAAAGTCCTTTTGCAAAATTCACTCCCACAAGCAACGCTCCGATAAGTCCGGGGGCATATGTAACGCCGATTGCGTCAATGTCGGAAAGCCTGCAGTCTGCATCTTCAAGAGCCTGTCTTACAACAGGAACAATTGCCTCTGCGTGACGGCGTGATGCGATTTCGGGAACAACTCCGCCGTAAAGCTTGTGTTCCTCAACCTGAGATGCAACCACCGAGGATATTATGTTTCTGCCGTCCTCAACAACCGCTGCCGCAGTTTCGTCACAGGACGATTCTATTGCGAGTATCTTCATAATTTTCCTTTCACTACGAAACATTTATGATGAAGTTCCGTAATATCATTAATATAATGTTTTATTACATATATATGTCAAAAACAGCGTGTCATTAAAACAGCGTTTTCGGTTGGAGAGGAATAGTAATTTTTCCTCTCTCCCACCTTGATAAATCCGAATTTTTCATAGAGAGAACGTGCGTTTCCGTTACTTTCACGAACCTCAAGAGTGAGAAAGCAAAGGTTATTTTTCTTGGCATAGGTCACAAGCGTTTCAACAAGCGCCGAACCTATTCCCCGATTTCTGTGTGTACCGTCAACGGCAACATTGAAAATGTAACCCTCGTCAACAACAACACTCATTCCTATATATCCGACAACGGCATTGTCTTCCGTTGCGGTAAAAAACAGCGAGGTTTCGTTGTTCAGTTCTTCTTCAAGGCTGTTAAACGACCACGGATGCGAAAAACACCGCTGTTCAAGCTGTGCAACCGCCTCAAGCTGATTTTCGGTCATTCTGTCAATTTTCATACGCTTTTAATATTTCCTTTACAGAATTAACAATTTCATCACGGCAATGTCTGTACACCTCAATGTCGCCGCCGTAGGGATCGCTTATACCGAGTACGGCGATTTTTTCGGGTTGTACAAGAAAAAACTGCATCAACATTTTTGCGTGACTTTGCGACATACAGTAAAATTTTTCGTATTTTTCAACGCCGGCATCAGCCACGGCTGTTGAAGTTTTGCCCGAAAGGTCAATTCCGATTTCCTTACAGGCAATCACGGAATTTTCCGACACGGGAAGTCCCGTTGAGGTTGCAATGCCAAAGCTTTCCGCCCTGACGCAAACACCGTTTTTCTCTGCCATATCATTAAAAATTGCCTCTGCCATGGGACTGCGACAGGTGTTGCCTGTGCATACAAAGGCAATCGTTCTGTTATCCTTTTGCATCATACCAAGTCCTTCCGATTGCCGCATCGGCTGTGAGCGGAACGCTCATTTTAACTGCGTTTTCCATTTCTTCCTGAACGATGAGTGCAACTCTCATGCTCTCATCCTGCGGGGCTTCGACAATAAGTTCGTCGTGAACCTGCAGCACAAGCCTTGCACGGAGATTTTCGGCTTTCATTCGCTCGTCAACCTTAATCATTGCAATTTTGATAATGTCTGCGGCTGTGCCCTGAATAGGCATATTTCTTGCAACTCTTTCACCGAATGCACGGATCATATGCTTGCTCGAAGTGAGTTCGGGAAGATTTCTTCTTCTGCCGAACATCGTTTCAACATAGCCGTCAGCGTTCGCCTTTTCGACAACATTTTTCATATAGCTGTCAACACCGCTGTAATGGGCAAGATAGCTTTCAATGTAGTGCTTTGCCTCTTTATTTGAAACACCGATATCCTTTGCAAGTGAAAATGCGCCGATTCCGTAAACAATACCGAAGTTAACCGCCTTTGCACGGCTTCTCATAATCGGAGTTACCATATCAAGCGGCATATTGAACACCTGTGACGCTGTGATTGCGTGGATATCTTCGTTATCCTTGAATGCTTTAATCATATTTTTGTCACCCGAAATATGGGCAAGTACACGGAGTTCAATCTGCGAATAGTCGGCGTCAACAAGCGCCCAGCCCTCTCTTGCACAGAAAAACTTTCTCATCTCTCTGCCAAGCTCGGTTCTTACGGGGATATTTTGGAGATTCGGCTCTGTTGAGCTGATTCTGCCTGTTCTTGTTTCGGTCTGATTGAAATTTGAATGGATTCTGCCGTCATCTGCAATGACCTTTAAAAGTCCCTCGCAGTAGGTTGAATTCAGCTTTGAGAGCGTTCTGTATCTCAGCACCATTTCAACAACGGGATGTTCATACCTCAGGCTTTCAAGCACCTCTGCATTTGTGCTGTAGCCGCTCTTCGTTTTCTTTTTGCAAGGGAGTCCGAGGTTTTCAAATAAAACTACGCCAAGCTGTTTTGGAGAATTGATGTTAAACTCACAGCCCGCACTTTCGTAAATTGCGGTTTCAAGCTCCTTAATCTGTGCAGAAAGCATTTCGCCGTAGCTTTCAATGCCCTGTCGGTCAACACAGACACCGATATTTTCCATTCTTGCAAGCACCTTTGCAAGCGGAATTTCAATTTCACTCAACAGCTTTTCCTGACCGTGAGCCTTGATTTTATCTCCGAGTTTTTCGCACAATTCTGCGTAACAGGCAAATGCCTCGTATTTTTCATTCTGCTCATCAGTGCAGACAGGCAGAGCGATTTCGTAAGAGGCACAAAGATTTTTGTCCGAATAATCCTTTGACGACGGTTCAATCAGATATGCCGCAAGCTCAATATCAAACACAATATTTTCAACATCAATATTTTTCTCATCGGCATAAGCGTAGAGCGTTTTGATGTTTCTTGTGTACTTTTCAAGTTCACTGTCGGCAATAAACTTAACAAAAAGTTCTTCGTCCGTGCTTATATACACCTTGCCGTCAAAAAGTACGGCAAAGGATTTTAATTCTTTATTCTCTGTTTCAAAGTTGAGATAGAGCTTTTTCTCTGACTTAACATTTTTTAAAAGTTCATTTTCGTCAAAATCAGACACAACCTCAAGCGAATTTTTCTCAACCTTTTCGGGCTTTGCATTTTTGTCAGCCTTGATACCGTATTTTTCTATTAAAGAAAACAGTTCAAGTTTTGCCATAAATCCGGCACATTCATCGGCATCTTTCATATCTACAACATAATTTTCGACTTTTGTGTCAACAGGAGCGTTGCAGTTTATTTCACCGAGCATACGGCTGAGAATTGCATTTTCCTTTGACGCAGTCAGCTTTTTACGCACACCGTCCTTGATTTCAAGTTCATCAAGATGGTCATAGATATACTCAACCGTGTGATATCTCTGAATGAGGTCGCCTGCACCCTTTGGTCCTATTCCCGCAACTCCGGGAATATTATCCGAAGTATCGCCCTGAATCGCCTTGATTTCTATAAGCTCCTTTGGAGTTACACCGTAAGCTTCAAGAATCTTTTCGGGGGTATAGAGTATATCCTGTTTGTTTGAGCAAAGATGAACGCTTGTTTTGTCCGACACAAGCTGAAGGCTGTCACGATCACCTGTTGCAATAACGCACTCGTTTCCGTTTTCTTCACAAGCCTTGGCGAGCGTACCGAGAATATCGTCAGCCTCAAAGCCCTCACAGGTAACAAGCCTGTAGCCTAAAAGGGTAAGAAGCTTTTTCAGCGGTTCCATTTGTGACGCAAGCTCCTCCGGCATACCTTTTCGTGTTGCCTTGTAGCCTGCATAGGCCTTGTGTCTGAAGGTCGGTGTTTTCAGGTCAAAGGCAATCGCCACGGCGTCGGGATTTTCTTCATTTTTAATTTTGTACAGCATTGTAAGAAATCCGTAAATTGCGTTTGTAAACTGACCGTCCTTTGTGGTAAGCGGTCTTATTCCGTAAAACGCACGGTTTACAATGCTGTTTCCGTCAACAGCAAGTAATCTCATAATTTATACATCACATTCTCAATTTTTCCGTCTTTAATGTAAATTCTCGGAACACGCTTTCCGACAAGACAGACGGTTTCGTAGTTTATAGTTCCTGTATTTTCGGCAATTGAATCTGCGGTAGGCTCACCGTTTTCGCCTGTACCGAATACGACAACCTCGTCACCTGTCTTGACATCTTCAATATCGGTAACATCAAGCATTGTCTGATCCATACATATTCTGCCCACAATTTTCGCTTTCTTTCCGTTTACCGTCATATAGCCGTCTTTTGCATTCTGTCTGATGAATCCGTCAGCGTATCCGATAGGAACGGTTGCAATTTTCATCTTTCTGTCGGCTGTAAAAGTTCTGCCGTAGGAAATTGTTGCACCCTTTTGAACCTCTTTTACAAAAGCGACAACTGTTTTAAGAGTCATTGCAGGAACAAGGTCAAGTCTGTCGGCAAGCTTTGATGACGGAGCAAGTCCGTAGAGGATAATACCTGCTCTTACCATATCGCAACAGGTTTCGGGGTAATCTTCAATTGCACCGCTGTTTGAGCAATGAACAACGCTGATATCAACGCCTCGCTTTTTAAGGCTGTCACGCACATGAATAAAGTTTTCATACTGCTTGTTTGTGAACTCTTTGCCCTCGGCATCTTCATCAGACACACAAAAATGAGTAAAAAGCCCCTCAACCTCAAGATTCGGAAGGCAACAAGCCTCACAAATTTCTTCAATAGAATATTCATCCCGTGGGAATTCCTGACACATAAAGCCGATTCTTGACATTCCCGAGTCAACCTTGATGTGCATTTTGCAGATACAATCCTCTTCAACACATTTTTCGGAAAGCTCCTTTGCATACTCAAGTGAAAAAACAGCCTGAGAAATATCATATTCAGCAAGATTTTCAGCCTCTGAAACAGGAGTGTAGCCAAGAATCACAATAGGGAGTTTTGAACCGCTTTTTCTGATTTCTATACCCTCGTCAATATTTGAAACAGCAAAAAAATCCGCTCCGAGTTTTTCATAAATCTGTGAAAGCTCAACTGCACCGTGGCCGTAGCCGTCAGCCTTTATAACACAACAGACCTTGCGACGATTGTATGGCGTATGAAAGACTATCATCCGGATAAAATTATCTATGTAGTGGATAAACGTCAGGAGCTGTATTTTACACAGGTGTTCCGTTGTGCCAGAAAGACACATCTTGTGGATGATGAT
>ERZ779865.1658-NODE-1658-length-15710-cov-6.702268_pt1 | contig 15710 bp, 15 predicted proteins | sample MGYA00433088_ERZ779865 | MGnify/ENA primary metagenome ERZ779865 (study PRJEB29588, sample SAMEA2151703) | human gut metagenome | biome: human gut; feature: human-associated habitat; material: faeces | place: Denmark | collected 2008/2010 ... | reverse complement strand
TAATTAGCTTTCTTATTTTTAATTATTAATTTATCAGCACACGCAAGCATACTTGGTAAGATAATAAGCATTAGTAACATTGAGCAGAAAGTACCAATAGAAATTGTCTTACATATCATAGAGGCAATATGTGATGCAAATCGACCTACTATTAAAGTAACAATAATTAAAATTGAAGCACTAGTTAAAATTGTGTGGATTGATTTATTATAAGAGTTAATTAAAGCTTCTTTAATATCCATAAGTTTTCTTGATTCTAAATAATATGATGTATAAAGGATAGCATAGTCGATTGTTGCTCCCATTAAGATACTTTGAACAATTAATAAGGCAATAAAGTATACAGAACCACCTGCAAATGTTAAAGTATCCATAGTAATATATACAGCACATTGAATTAAGAATACTAAGATAATTGGAATTAAAATTGATTTAAATGTAAATGCTACGACAACGAAGATGAAAATCATAGTTAGGACAGTTATTAAATTCATTTCTCCATCAAATGACTCACTCATTTCAAGAGCCATTGGTGAATCACCGATTACATAGGCATTTTTACCGTTCATTTTGTCTTTAACAGAACTAATAAAGCTATAAGTTTCATCGCTTTCGGCATCTAATGTAGTATTAAAGATAGCACGGTTATAATCTTTTCCTACTAATAATTTCTTAGCATCACTAATAGTAGTTTTAGCATCGGTAATCTTAGTACGCATATCATTATCAATAAAGTCATCAAAACGAGTATCAGTTAGGATATCATCATTAATATAACGAACAAATTCTTCAACTGTTAAAGTCCAATTTTCATTGTAATTATTTTCACTACCATAGTAGATAAATAATAAATCCATAGTATTTTCATCAATATTATCTGCTAGGGGATTAATAAGTGCTAGCATCTCTGTTAGATTAAATTTAGTATTCTTCTTAACTGATTCCATAATAGCACGGACAGTAGTTAACTGAGTTTTCATATCATCAGTAAACATAGAAGAATACTTACTATCATTTACCACATTATTTAGTAAGTAATTAACAAATGTATCTAATGATAATGTAACATTTTTACCATTTTGTACTTCATATAATGAATATAATAGTTTTAAATCAGCTTTTGAAGTACCAATTAAGTTAGCCATATCAGTATAGTTATATTTAGTATCGTTATAAACTGAGTTCATTACTGTATTTACAAGATTTAATTTAGTTAGAGAGTCTTTATCAAGGGAGCCTTGTAACATTTCATCATTTTGATGTTCAAGTAAGAATTTAGCAAATTCCATTGGTGTAATTGAAGTTTTAGCATTCATAACATGATATAGTGTATAAATTTGTTTAACCATGGACTCATCAACACCAATTAATTTAGAAAGTTCAGTATAACTAAATTTTGTATCATTATTAGTAGCCATCATGATGTTCTTAGCAAGTGTTAAAGTTTGAATAGTATTTTCATCTAAGATTTTACTTAGAATAGCATTATCCTTATTTTCTAGAATTAAATTAACGAATTCATAAGGTGTTACATAAATTTCTTTATTTTTAATAATAGTAATTATTTCATCTACTTTTTCTTCTGGAATACCTAAGGCTGTAGCAATTTCTTTAATAGTCATTAGTTCTTCCTCAGTTATTTCATGATTTTGGATATAATCTTCTAATTTAGCAAGGACTTCATCAACATCAATACCAGTTTTTTCTTCAATCAATTCTTTATATTTAGTAATTAATTCTTTAATTTGAGCAGGAGTATAACCGTTAATAGTAACATTTTTTAAATCTAAGATAGAATCAATATCATCTTTAGATAAGTCAAAGATTTTAGCTAAGCCTTCAGCATCCATTTTAGTATTGATAATCTCCTTGTTACTTAAAACTTTTAATAATTTTAAAGAAGCTAGGGTATCATCTGTAAATAGACCTTTATATTCTGGGTTAGTATAGACTCTATCTAAAGTAAAGTTAACAAATTCATTGATAGTTAATTTTTCAGTTATAGGTTGTAATGATTCATAATACATAAACAACTTATCTACATCTTCTTTAGATAGTTCAAACATACTTGCAATTTCGTTAGAATTTTTCTTTGTAGTAATATTATTTTTACTTAAGAATGGTTTAGCTTGATTTAATAATACTTTTTGATTATTTGAAATATAAGCCTTATAAGTATCATTTTTTAAGACATAATTATTTATAAAATTAGCAAGGTCTGGCAAAGTAATTTTTGTACTTGGATTAGTTGCATTATAAAGAATAAATAATTGGTCTACTTGGTCTTTTGATACTCCTAAGATACTTGCAATTTCATTAGCAGTTCTCTTTTTATTTAGAGCACTTATGCTAGTAAAGTTTTTAAGTTTATCAATATTTTCTCTTATTTCTGGCGTTATTTCTTTAGAAAGTTCAGCATTAGGATATACTTTATTTTCAATGAAAGTAACTAAATCGTTAAAAGTCATAGTTGTTTCTTGCTTATTATAGTAATTGAAATAAATTAATTTAAGAACATAATCATCAATATCAACATCTTGACCTAAATCACTAAATTTATCTTTTAATTCATCATATTTTAATGGTTCATTGATAGTATTACCATAACATAAGATTTGGTCGATTTTTAGAGTTCCTTCTAAAGAACGACAATAAGCACCGACAAAGTCTTCTTGGCTGCTAGGATAAATAAGAGCAATTTGGTTATTTTCTTTAAAAATTCGTGCGATATCATCTTGTTCTTTAGAAGTAAATTCATATTGTAGGTTGCCTTTTAAGAAATAACTTAAAGCAAAAATAGCAATAAATAAGAAAATAGCAATATGACGAATACCAAAGCTAAAGTTTCCTAACCAGTCTAACTTCATAGTAAAATGTTTCTTTTGTGTTTTTTGGATTAAATCATCAAACATTAAAATCAAAGCTGGTAGGGCTAAGAAAATACTTACTAAACTGAAGATTACACCCTTAGCAAGAACGATACCTAAATCACGACCGATAGTAAAGCTCATAAATACTAAAGCAAGTAATCCGACAATAGTAGTAATAGAACTACTAGAAATAGAACTAAATGAATGGTACAAAGCATTTTTCATAGCTTCTTCTTTATTTTTAGTATGTTCTTTTTCTTGGGTATATCTATTCATTAACATAATAGAATAATCCATTGATAAAGCCATTTGTAAGATTGCACAAATGGATGTAGTAATGTTAGAAACACTACTAAAAATGATATTAGTGCCTTTGTTTAAGAAAACAGCAAGACCAATAACAAATAAGAATAAAAATGGTTCGACATAGCTATCACACATAATGATTAAGATAATCATTGCACAGAAAATAGCAAGGGCAATTACCGCAATATTAAGGACAGGGGCATTACGTGTAGCAACAGCTCCTGAAGTATAAACTTCATAATCTTTGTAATTGTCTTTTACACTATTGTAAACATTGGCAGCATTTTTTGAGTCGTCTGCACCATCGACTGTAATTTCATAAAGTGTATATTCATCTTTATTATACTTATCAGTATCATCATAAGAAACAGAAGATACACCGTCCAAATTTTCTAATTCTTCCTTAATTTTATTTTTATCTTCACTATTTAAGTCTTTAAACATGACATTTAACGCACTTGTATCTAATTCTGGAAACTCATCGTTCATAATGTCCATACCAATTCTGGTTTCAGATGTACTTGGTAGGTACTCTGTTAAATCATAATTAATATTTACTTTAGTTGAAAGATATAAAGAAACTACTGATAGAATTATAAAAATAATTAATACATAATTTCTTTTTTCAATAATGAAATCAGTAACTTTTCGCATAATTTTTCCTCCCTTTTAACCCCATATTTCTGGGACGCACAACAAATTATATGCAAACAGTCGTATTTTATAAAGCACACTTTTATGGATAGTGTCTAAATTTTGACAAGTGTTTGCAAATTGTTTTCCTTTTTGATATAATTTATCTAGTTTAAAGGTGGTTTAAATGAAAGTCAAGAATAAAAATAGGTCTTCGCTAAAAACAAGACAAAAAATTAGAGAAGCATTTGCTGAGTTATTAAAAGAAAAGAATGAATTGTCTAATATGACAGTTACAGAGTTAGTTAAACTTGCTGATATTACTCGTTCAACTTTTTATACCCATTATGATTCTATCTATGATGTAGCCAAAGACTTACAAGATGAAACTTTAGAACTTATCTCTATATACGATAAAGATATTAGAAGTATTAATGATTTAGATAAGTATATTGACAGAGTTATTAAGAACTTAAAAGATAATGAAGATATGTATAGAACACTTCTAAGAAGTAGAGAACCATTGTTATTTATTGAAAAATTAAGTAATATGATTAATAAAAGATTAATAGATTTTAATATGTTTGTTGAAACTAATTATAGCGATTTAATAGTTACTTTCTTTACTTATGGCTGTGTTAACTTATTCGTCCATTATTTCATGGGAGATCTAAAATGTTCACTAGATGATATTGGCGAATTTATAAAAGGTATGGTCAAGGAACTTTTAACTAGTAAGAGCATTAATTACAAGATTTAAAAGATTTATTAATTATTTTTAGCTATTTTGTAAGCTAATTCTAAAGCTAGCGCTGGAACTTTAACTTTTTTATCAAAGTTTATAAGTTGGCTTAAACTTCTAGCATCCCATTCTATTGCATCCAAATTATCTCCAGCATAATAGAAAGTAAAGTAATCTAAATTTTTGTATTGACAGACTGCTCCTATTGATGCTCCTTCCATTTCAACACAAACAGCACCTTTTGACTTGAAATAATTTATTTTTTCTCTTGTTTCTCTATAAAAGGCATCTGTTGTCCATGTTGCACCTTCTGTATATGAAAAATCATTCTCTTCTAATATTTTTTCAAACATTTCTTTATACTTTTCATTTAATTCAACTGACTCAGAATCAGGTAAATAGTGATAACTCGTTCCTTCGTCCCTATATGCTTTTGTAGGAATAATTATTGAACAATCTTCTATTTTTGAATCTAAAACACCACAATTTCCAAATATAATAAATGTATTTACTCCATTTACATTTAATTCTTCTATATCTGAACTAATCCATGGCCCACTGATTCCTGCTAAAAACAATGTGAATTCTTTATCTTTGTAGTTTAAGATATGAATTGGTCTTGATATACTAGATCCTCCAAATTTTCCTATTTGTACGCAATTATATTTTTTTACTATGTCCTTATATAAATGTTCTGAAAAAACACCTATTGCTATTGATGGTAACTTTAAATTCAAATCATGTACACCTTCTAAATTTTTTATTCCAGTTGATGGAATAATACCTTTTTCGTTACTATAAAATATCATTTTAAACCTCTCATATAATTTCTATATTTGTCATAATTATAATTTAATCTTTTTTTTCAGTCAAATACTTATATTAATAATAGTAAAAGACACAGAGCCGACAATTGTCTGTCCTGTGTCTTTTGCTTATTATGAAACTTTAATCGCCAAAGTCAACCAAATTTGGATTGTTTGCTGCTTTATCAGCTTGAAATTCTTTAATCTCTTCAAATCCAAATGCTTGTGCTAGTATATTTCCAGGAAATTTCTTTACCTTTTTATTATACTTTCCAACCATCTCATTGTAACTAACTCTAGCATTCGTAATTTTATTTACCGAAGCTGATATCTCATCCATAAGTGCTGTATATTGTTCCCCAGCAGCTAATGTTGGATAATTTTCAACAACAAAGTTAGTTAGTCTATTAATTTGAAGTGATACCTCTTGATTGGCTTCACTAATTTTGCTTGGATCTTGCGTATCAAAGCTATCTGAAAGAGCTGCTCTAGCATTTGCAATATCAGCAAATACTTGTTCTTCATGATTGCTATATGCTTTTACCGTTTTTACTAAATCAGGTATTAAATCTAACCTGTTTTGCATCATTGTTTCAACATTGGCTTCTGCAAGTTTTACATTTTCTTGCATGTCAACCATAGAATTGTATGTTGATACAAACGTACTACCTAGAATTATAATTGGTAAAACAATACAGCAAACTGCTATTATTGCTATTATTGGTGTAGAATTACTTTCTTTTTTCATGTCTATTGCCTCCCTAAAGTTTAATTAAAAGTGTCTATTGGCTCCTCCACCATGTGAAATACCTCCATGACCGCCAAAGCTTCCTCCACTATGATGGTGATAATTGCTACTGTGATAAGAGTTTCTGCGTCTACGTTCTTCTTCCTCACGTTCTCTTCTACGTCTAGCCTCCTGCTCGTTATGATCATCGTTTGCTTTTCTTAGCATTTTCTTTAATTTTTCATAAAGCATAACGTCAAAGAAAGTAACGGCTGCAGGATTTAATCCTTTATAGAATTCCATAGCTCTTTTTAACTTGCCTCTGTCATCTTCATCAGGTGTTTCAATGCTCGAAATAATGTCATTTACGCTTTTCTCGGCTTTTTTAGCTTCTTCATATAGTTTATGAGATTGTTTCGCATCAGACCACATCTTTTTGAATAAACAAAGCCATTCCCAAAAATAGATAGGGCTTATCATTAAAGTTAATAAAAAGAGAGCACCAACACAATTTAAAGTTGGTGCTCTCTTTTTATTCTTTTAACAAGCTCACTTTATATTTCCCTTTTTCGATCTTTTCAATTCGGATCAAAGTCGGACTAATAAGATGCTCCATCGAGCAAGCAAGCTTAACGCAAATGCTCAGAAGGTCAATGTTGCTATCTATACCATCTTTCACAGTCTCCTTTACATATTCTATGTCATTTACTGTGAGAGGCTGATTAGATACAACCGTTACTTTCTGTACTTTGCTTAATACTTGCCATTTTTTCCGAATCCTAGTTAGAATTTTCATAAAAACAGCTCCTTTCTAGCTCTTGATGTTCATATTATATTATAAAAAGTTATGTTTTTCAATAGTTTATGTAAACTTTCCAGTTTTTTACCTTATATACCAGGTATTCTGCAGAGTACGATTAGTTTGTTTTTTTTTATCAACTTGACATAAAACGATAAAGGTCATACAATGTATAGTGTAGTATTATTAACCGTTCTCAAAAACAGACTTGTTAAGGAGGAAACTATGGGAAGACGATGCGTTGATAAGAATTGCTCTAAAAATTGTAGGTATGCTTTTTTAGAAAAAACAACTGTAAGATCAGAAAGCTATTTAGATGGCCACAAGGAAGATGAATTTGATCAGGATGCAATTAATGTATACTGCAATCATCCCTCATTAAAGAAGAAACTGTACATAGATTTTGTTATCATACTTGATGAGTATTTGGAACCTAATTTTCCTTGTCCTATCGATAATGAAAAACAATCTTTTATGTCCAAAATAATCAATTGGTGTAATTCATTGAGGCGTCATAATGATACTGTTCATTAAAGTAAAGAAAAAGATTAAGAAATGTTTTCGAACGATTCTTAATCTTTTTTCTTTTTTACATTCTTTGTTTTTTACTATAATGGTTATATTGCTTAGAATTGGCTCTAAATCAATACTTTTTGTTTTTTTCTTTATTCATAAAATAACTCTTAAAAATGCTCACATTGATTTTGTTAACATAATTTGATATAATATATTTGTACACGTTGTTTTCCCGATTCTTGGGAACCCTTATTATATAGGAGGACTACTAATATGGTAGAAAAAATGAATATCTATGAACTGTCTGTTTCAGAAGTAAAGGATTTACAGATGTTTTTCGAATTAGCTGATGAAGCTATTGAAGCATCTAAAATCATCCAGGCACAGTTCTCATCAGCTTTTGGTATTGGAAAAACAGAAATCACGGTTTATGATATCAATCAGTGTGGTGGCGATTACGTTGCTAACGCTGTGCTGACCATCGATGGTATCTGGAAATTTACCGATTACTGGGGAGGTTGTAACAAATGGGAACTTGATTGTTCTTCTGAAGATTCTATCTTTCAGTTTTTGAAGAAAGCGTATCTCAAAGGAAAAAAGAATGAGCATGATGACTATCTCACACCTGTCAGACATTTTAGATACTTCATTGCTGAGGAAGAGAAAAAAATGAATAAGGATTAATAGCCTTTTTCAACCTCGACCACTTTAGAGACTAGGCGTTTGCCTGGTCTCTTTTCTTAGCTTTAATGATACCCCTCAGTTATACTTTGGGTTAGTTATAACTTTTATGCTCTTATCTACTATACTTGAATACTATTTTATTTGAAATTTATCAATGTAGTAAGAATTTATTTTTTATTGCTTTATATGTATTTAAATAAAATTATTTTGGTAAAGAAAAAACCCACAAACTTGCTTTTAACAAGCTTGCGGGTTTAGACTTTTGGGATTTAGTGCTGCTTAATTAGCTACTAGCACATCGTGCACCTCCATTACAGTCTTTTAAGCAGACTAAAGACCCAGACTCCTACTGTAATAGCCAGAATAGAAAATACCGCAATGGCACCTCCAGACACGTAACCATGGGCAGCGTCCCAAAGACAACCAACGGCCAAGTAGCCGATGAAAACTGCTAACAACATTTTTAAGATTCCCTTCCAGTGGTTTACAATAAAAATGAATGTTAAGATGATTGCCAATGCTACGAAAATGATAGTGAGTGTCATAAAATCTCCTCCTAAAAATGTGTGTTTGTTTAATAAATTTGCTTCAATAAGTATTATACACTATTTTCTTACATTTTTCAAGTTTTATGTTAATATAACACCACCATAGTCTATTATTTCTAAATTCTTGAAATCGATCAATTCTAGTTTTTGCTTGTTTAAGAAGTCAACCAATTTTGATTTTGAATTTAATTTATCGCTATCTCCGAATAAAATAAATTTATTATCTATAATGCAACTTGAACCACCTATAAATCCGTTCATATTGGTTATATTTTTATTTTTATCTTGTAGATGCATAATTTCATCTCTTAATAATAAAACGTCTATATTTTCTTTTTGAAGTGTTTTATATATACCTTCATCAGATGTTATACACGAATTTTCGGATGTAACAGCTATACTGCACTTTGCATATCCTTGTTTTATATTTATTTTTTCTAATCCGACGCTGTTTATATATTCATTTACTAAAGAATCTGTATATTTAAAATTGTGTATTATTTTTCTTCCAATTTGGCATATATTATATTTGACATCGTCTGGATATTGTTTTCCTACTGAAGAACTACCTTTTTGGGTTTTCAATTGTTTTTCCAATTTTAAATTTGGTGCTTGAAATATTTGGCCATTTATTTTGCAAAAGAAGATATCTGGATGTGCTGATATTTCATCATACACGCAATCTTGGCATTCTATTTCTATAAGTTCACCATATTTTTTTAAATATTCTTTTTCTTCATTTCTCATTCTTGAATCTATTATTATTTTCATATGCTTTCCTTTTAACTTTAAATTTCTTTTTTATTTTTTAAATAATCTAAAAAACCATTGCATCCTTCTATAACATCATTAAATGTAATATCAAAATTTCCTGTATACCATGGATCTGCAATATCTCTTGGGTTATCAGAAAAATCCAATAGTCTATATATTTTGTGGTCTATGTCTTCTCCAACTATTCTTCTGATATTAATTATATTTGATTTTTCCATTCCAATTATGTAGTCATACTCGTCATAATCTTCTTTTCTTAATTTCGTAGCGCTTCTTTTTTCGAACGGAATTTTCTCTTGTGTTAACTTATTACGTGTTCCATAATGAATATCGTTGCCTACTTCTTCACTTGAAGTAGCTGATGATCTTATACAAAAATTATTCTCTAATCCTCTCTTTTTTACCATGTCTTTAAGTACAAATTCTGCCATTGGAGAACGGCATATATTCCCTAGACATACAAACATTACCTTTATCATTATAATTCCTGCTTTCTATATATTTATTGATAATTTTTAGATACTTGTTATTATACCTTGTTACATTTCTTTTTTCCAGTTAATATTTATATTTAACGTGCTGACTTATAATATTTTGGAAAATTGCTTTAACATGTCATTGCAATTTTATTACATTATTTTAAAATTATATTAGCTTTTTTACTAAATTTTATAATTACTGGTCGATTATTGTAAAAAAATATCTAATGTGTTACTATGTTTTTGATTGCTTACAAAAGAAAGGGGGATATACTATGGATGAGCAAAAATTCAAAAAAATATTAAAAGATGTTAAATGGAGTTCTATTATTCTTCTTGTTTTAGTTTTAATACTATTTTTTATAAATATTGCGGCTGGTACTTTAAGTGGACTTTCTACAATGTCTATAATTCTTCAAATTGTTTTATTATTAGGTACAATCGTTGGTTGCAACAATGAAATGTTGTATGGACCTATCTGTGGAACTGTTGTTGCTATTTTAATGATATTATCTTTTACTATTGTTACTGTTATTATAGGAGTGGCATATTTATTAGAATGTATTAGCTTAATTAAATATATGCAAAACTAAATTTTAAAACCCGAATAGCAAATCTGCTTATTCGGGTTTTAATTAACTTTAACGATAACCTCCCAGTTATACTGGGGGATTTTTATTATTATATTGCTTCTGTATATAAATATCTCTTTTCTAAAAATATTGCTGCTATATATATTGTGCATATTCCAATTTCTACTATTGTTAAATATTGATACATCTTATCTTTCACTTCTTTGATAATTTTTTCTTTTTCTGCATGGTAAATTTCCATTTCATTTTCATCATATAAATATGGTAATACTGTTTCACTATATTGCCACCAGAAATCTTTTTCTATTACCTCATTTATTGTCGTCTCAACACTTGAGAATACACTAAAAACTTGTATCAATAATAAAGCTATAATAACAAATGATATATTTTTTATTACTTTTGAGACATCTTCTTTATAAATTGTTCCTTTTTTTATCACTCTTTTATTTCCTAATTTAAATGTTGTGAATATCATTAATGCTTGTAGTCCAATGACAAAGAAAGCTAGCAATGCATAATGTTCGTTTTCTGCAAAATATTTATATGTTAATGCATATATAATTCTGTATAAAACAGCAAAAATTCCTCCATATATAACTAATGAAAGTAATAGTTCTCCAACCATTTGATTTGCTGTTAATATATTATTCTCTTCTATTTTTTGATTCTCCATTTTTTTCTCCTCAAATATATTTTTATTATTTCGTTAATTACATTTTTATATTATTCTACGCTCTTCAAACTTTCAATCATATCTATTTTCTTTAAAACAAAGTGTATTACTTTGTTAACTATCCATGAAAATACTGCTGTTATAACTGCTGCATATACATAGCTTATTGGTTGAACGTGTCTGATGAATTTTAGTTTATCTATTTCAACACTTGCTACAACACCGTTGGTTAGGAAGTATCCAAACACTAATCCTAATGCAATTCCGACTATTGTAAATATTATGTTTTCTTTATTGATATAGTTATCAACTTCTTTATCATAAAAACCTAATACTTTTAGTGTGGCTAATTCTCTTTGACGTTCTCCTATGTTTATATTTGCTAAATTATATAACACTACAAATGCTAGAAGTGCTGATGCTATTACTAATATTAAAACAACATAATTTAGTGTTCCTAGCATGTCGCTTATTGAGTTTACTAATGCTGATATAACTGATACTGATGCAACACCATCAATGTTTAATAGTTTTTCTGATATTTGATCTAATTGTTCTTCTGATGTATTTTCTGTTGCGTTTAATAGTATCATGTTTGTTTTAAATGTTTTTATATGTGTTTCGTAAAATTCTTTTGACATATATACATAGTTTGTTACATAGTTTTTTGCAATTCCTGATACTGTTAATTTATATTCTATGTTATCACTGTCTATTAATGAAACTTCATCTCCTGGATTAACATTTAAAAATTCTGCTACTTTGTCTGTAATTATTATTCCATCATTTGATAATTCTAATTTTTCACTTGTTTTATAGTCCATTATATTGCATGATTTTTCAAATTCTTCGTTTGATTCTGGCGCTAATATTGTGACGTCATATGATGTTCCGTTAGTTTTTATTTTTCCTGTGTTTGCACATACTTTTGAATATGAATCAATATGTTCGTCGTTTGTAAGTGTTTCTTCAATTTTCGCTATATTGTCTGTGTTTGATAATGTTACAGTTGAATCATATTTAAATATTCCACCATATTGTGAGGCTGGAATATCTATTATTGAATCGCGTATTCCAAATCCTGTTAGCATAAGCCCTGTACATCCTGCAATTCCTATGATTGTCATTATAGCTCTTTTTTTGTATCTGAATATGTTTCTTATTGTTACTTTTTTTGAAAAGTTTAATTTATTCCATATAAATGTCACTTTCTCTAGTAATATTTTCTTTCCGTTTTTAGGTGCTTTTGGTCTCATAAGTACTGCTGGCATTTCTTTTAATTCTTTATATGCTACTATTATTGTTGCTCCACCTATGCACACAAATGCAATAAGTATTCCTGCTAATCCAATTTCTAGTTGATAATTTAGATGGAAATCTGGAATTGTATACATTGTAGAATATAGACTCCATACTATACTTGGTAGTAAATAAAATCCTATGCTCATTCCTAATACGCCTCCTATTATACAAGCTAGGAATGCGTATAATACGTATTTTGTAATTATTTGAATGTTTGTATATCCTAATGATTTTAATGTCCCTATTTCAATTCTTTCTTCTTCAATCATTCTTGTCATTGAGGTTAAACTTATTAGTACTGCTACTAAATAAAATATTACCGGAAATAATTTTGATATATTTGACATTGTTTTAATTGCATCAAAAATATTTGCATATCCTAAATTGTCAAATCTATCTTGTATGTACCATGTTGCTTTTTCTATCTGGCTTACTTTATCTTTGGCTTCATTTATTTCTTTTTGTGCATCATCTAATTTAGTTTGTGCCTCTACTTTCCCTGCTTCAAACTCACTTTCTCTTGTGGCCAATTCTGTTTTACCACTTTCTAGTTTCGCTTTATTTGATTGTATTTCTCTTTTAGCAGATGCAATTTTATTATATGTTGATGTTTTAGTTGCAGATAATTGTTGTTGCTTTGATGTTAATTCTGTTTTAGCTGCTGATAATTGCTGTTCACCTTCTAGAAGTTGTTGTTCTGCTTTTGCTAAGTTATTTGTTATTTCTTCTTTTTGTGCCTTTAGATTTTGAATTGCTACAGTAGCTTGATATATTAATGCATCAACTTGACTTGTATCTGTCTGTCCCGCTTCTATCATTGCTTTTTTCTGGTTCTCTAACGTATTCAAATTTGTTTGCGTTTGTGAAATTAGTGCATCTATATTGTCTATTCCTGCTTGCGCATCTGCTTTTTGAATATTGAATTGTTCACGCCCCTTGGCTAATTCATTTTCCTTACTATTCAATGTTGCTTGTGCATTTGCGATTTCCGCTTCTGCATTACTAAATTGTTTATTGGCATTTGCTTCTTGAAGTGATATTTCGCTTTCTGCTTTTTTTAGTTTTTCTTCTGAACTTGTTAATTCTGTTTTAGCATTATTAATTTGCGTTTCTGCGTCATTTAGCTCTTTCTCTACTTCTGCTTTTTTAGAGTTATATTCTTGTTGTGCATCATTTAGTTTTGAATTTGCTTCATTTATAAGCTCATTATACCTAGCTTCTTCTCTTTTTTCTTTTATGCTTTCTACTTTTGAAATTACAGGATTAACTTTGTTTAAATATTCCTCACTATTTGTAACGTATTTTCTTGCATCTTTTACTGTTGCACATATTTCAGTATAATAGTCCAAATTAATAACATCATCTTTTACATATATAAAATATTTAATACTTCCATTTCCTATTGATGTATTTCCACGCTCACTAGATATGTATATAGGAGTATCTGCTATTCCAACAATAGTTAATTCTTTTTGAGTTATAATTGGTGTGTTGTCTTCGTTTGTATCTGTATTTTTAATAGTTATTTTTTTACCTATTAAATCATTTACATCTTCTGTTATTGTATATCTTTTATCTAGTAAACATTCATTAGAATTTTCGGGCATTTTTCCAGCTACTATTGTTGGACAATTTATATTTTGATTATATTCTATTATTTTACAGACATTTTCTTTTTCGTTAATTTGTGATAATGCATCTTTTGTTTGTAATCCATATACTTCATCAATACCGCCTATTTGTTTTATTGCATTTACATCATCATCTGTTAACCCTAGTGTTGAAATGACATTTATATCATACATTTTGTTATTATCTGTATAACTGTCTAAGCTATCTAACATATCTGGACTTGATGCTGTTAATCCGGCATAAAATCCTACTCCTAAAAATGCCATAATTAATATTGATATGAATCGCCTTCTAGTCTTACTTATTTCTTTTAAATTATTCTTTATTAATGATTTTTTCATTTAAAAGATTTCCTTTCTTTGCTTCTTTATTTTTTACCATTCAATATTATCTATAGATTCTGGTGTTTCATTTATAATTATATCTTCAGCTGTTCCATTTTTAAAATGTATAACTTTGTCTGCCATTGGTGCTATAGCTCCATTATGTGTAATAATGATTACTGTCATGTTTTCTTTTCTTGACATATCTTGCAATAGTTTTAATATACTTTTACCTGTTTTATAATCTAGTGCCCCTGTTGGTTCATCACATAATAATAGCTTTGGATTTTTGGCTATTGCTCTTGCTATTGCAACTCTTTGTTGCTCTCCTCCTGATAATTGTGAAGGAAAGTTATCTTTTCTATTTTCTAGTCCTACTTTAGTTAATATGTCATCTACGTTTAGGGCATCTTTACAAAGTTGTGTTGCTAATTCGACATTCTCTTTTGCTGTCAAATTTTGTACTAAATTATAAAATTGAAATACAAATCCTATATCATTTCTTCTATATGTTACTAATTGCTTACTTGTTAATTTTGTAATTTCTTTATTATCTACTATAACTCTACCTGATGTTGCTGTATCCATTCCTCCTAGTATATTTAGTGCAGTTGTTTTTCCAGCTCCACTTGGACCTACTATTACTACTAGTTCTCCTTTATTTATTTCAAAATTAGTATTATTTAGGGCGTTAATTTTAACTTCTCCCATTTTATACTGTTTAGTTATATTTTTAAATTCAATATATGGCACTGTTGGTGCTCCTCCTTTAATCTAAAAATTTAAATAAGTTTAATCCTATTTCTTCATCTTTATATCTATCTACTTCTCCGTCTATTAATGTAATTACCATTTCACATGTTGCACTAATAATTGCTTTATTTAAATGTCCTCCAAATACTTTTCCTTCGCAATCGCCTGCACTCATGTGTAAATGTGAGTAAAACTCTCCATTCATTGTGTTTATTGTCCCTGTTAAAGATACTATTTCAAAATCTCCTTTAAATTCATTTGAGTAATATTTCTTTTCTTGTGTTTTAAAAACTCCTACTGTAAATTCTCCTACTGCACCTAATGCATTTATGTTAGCAAGCTTGATATTTTCTTTTAACGCAATTTCTTTAACTTTTTCTAAAATTTCTTCTCCTTTATCTATTCTAGCTATAATCTTATTTTCAAATTTTCTGTATTCCATAATATTTCTCTCCTTTTCAAACTTTTCGTACATATTATATATTATTTTTTTAGTTTGTTAAACTGTTTTTTTAAAAAGATATTTATAGATTGAAAAACTATTTTT
>ERZ779865.1656-NODE-1656-length-15728-cov-16.701780_pt1 | contig 15728 bp, 10 predicted proteins | sample MGYA00433088_ERZ779865 | MGnify/ENA primary metagenome ERZ779865 (study PRJEB29588, sample SAMEA2151703) | human gut metagenome | biome: human gut; feature: human-associated habitat; material: faeces | place: Denmark | collected 2008/2010 ... | reverse complement strand
TCCACAGTTGTAGCTAGCATCCGAGTCCGGGGCGGGCAGCCCTTTCTGCGTGGATTTTAAAGCAACTATTCATTTAACTTTCAAGTTACTGAAATAAATATTAGAAAATCTGGAAAGCGGCAGTTGACGAGTACAGAACAAACATTCGATTTACTCTGTACTTTTTTTAATAGGAATGATATACTGAACGGGTAACAATACTAAAAAACTGGGAAGGTGTAGCAATCACACAGTTGACTGGCATATTTATAGATAGAAGCAGGAGTTAGAGATGGATCATTTTAAATTACATTCCGAATATCAGCCCACCGGAGACCAGCCGCAGGCAATCGCGGAACTGGTGGAAGGCTTCCGGCAGGGCAATCAGTTCGAGACCCTGCTGGGTGTCACCGGTTCGGGTAAGACCTTTACTATGGCAAACGTGATCCAGGCCCTGAACAAGCCGACGTTGATCATAGCGCATAACAAAACACTGGCGGGGCAGCTTTACGGGGAGATGAAGGAATTTTTCCCGGAGAATGCGGTGGAATATTTCGTCTCCTATTACGACTATTACCAGCCGGAGGCTTATGTGCCGTCTTCGGATACTTATATTGCCAAGGATTCTTCCATCAATGATGAGATCGATAAGCTACGTCTGTCGGCGACTGCATCCCTGGCGGAACGCAGAGATGTCGTAGTGGTAGCCAGCGTGTCCTGCATTTACGGTTTGGGAAGTCCGGACGAGTATCAGGATCTGATCGTATCTCTGCGCCCCGGAATGGTGAAGGACCGGGATGAAGTGCTCCGGGAGCTGATCGACATTCAATACAACCGCAATGATATGGATATCCAGCGTGCCACATTCCGTGTCAGGGGAGATGTGGTGGAAGTGTACCCGGCACAGGGAGGAGACTATCTGATCCGCATCGAATTTTTCGGAGATGAGATTGACCGGATCGCAGAGGTGGAGCCTCTCACAGGGAAGATCCACGCGGAACTGAACCATGTGGCGATTTTCCCGGCATCCCATTATGTGGTATCACAGGAGAAGATCAAGGCAGCCTGCGACAACATTGAAGAAGAGATGAAGGAGCGGGTGCAGTTTTTCAAGGGAGAAGACAAGTTGATCGAGGCACAGCGGATCGCGGAGCGGACGAATTTCGATATCGAGATGCTACGTGAGACCGGCTTCTGTTCCGGCATCGAGAACTATTCCCGGCACCTGAACGGACTGCCTGCAGGAGCACCGCCCATGACGCTATTGGATTTCTTCCCGGATGATTTTTTGATCATCGTGGACGAGTCCCATATGACGATCCCACAGATCCGCGGCATGTATGCCGGAGACCGCTCGAGAAAACAGACCCTTGTAGATTACGGCTTCCGTCTGCCTTCCGCGTTAGATAACAGACCTCTGAATTTCGAAGAATTTGAGTCGCATATTGACCAGATGATGTTCGTATCTGCGACACCTTCCGATTATGAGAAGGAGCACGAACTGCTCAGGACAGAGCAGATCATCCGACCTACGGGACTGCTGGATCCCGAGGTACAGGTACGCCCTGTGGAAGGACAGATCGATGATCTCATCGGCGAAGTAAATAAAGAGGTGGAAAATCACCACAAGGTATTGATTACTACACTGACCAAGCGTATGGCGGAAGACCTTACGGATTACATGAAGGAAGTCGGCATCCGGGTAAAATATCTGCATTCCGATATCGATACGCTGGAGCGTGCACAGATCATCCGTGACATGCGGCTGGATGTATTTGATGTGCTGGTAGGTATCAACCTGCTCAGAGAAGGACTGGACATTCCGGAGATCACACTGGTAGCAATCCTGGATGCAGATAAGGAAGGATTTTTACGTAGTGCTACCTCCCTGATCCAGACCATCGGACGTGCCGCACGTAATGCGGAGGGACATGTCATCATGTACGCAGATACCATTACGGATTCCATGCGGGAAGCGTTGGATGAGACCAATAGACGTCGTGAGATTCAGATGAAATACAATGAGGAACATGGCATTACACCGCAGACCATCAAAAAGGCGGTCCGGGATCTGATCAGTATCTCCAAGGTGATCGCCAAGGAAGAAGTACGCTTTGAGAAGGATCCGGAATCCATGACGAAGAAGGAACTGGAGAAGCTGATCGGCGATATCCAGAAGAAGATGCAGAAGGCCGCAGCAGATCTGAACTTCGAGGCGGCAGCAGAGCTGCGTGATAAGATGATAGAACTGAAGAAACAGCTGAATGATATGGGGGAGTAACCGGAACATGATGCAAAAGACCGAAAAAATCATATATCGAATACTGACAGCACTTTTTCTGCTTTTGTTCCTCCCGGTTCTGTTCAGTATTATTTTTATTGATAAGAAGCTTCCTTATTATGAGAACTGCAGACTGGCAACACTGCTTCCCAATGTGGTATTGTTCGCAGTGGGACTGGTATGCCTGATCGTGATTGCTCTGTGGCTTGGCAGAGAGAACAGGAAGAACAGGACACGGAGCCGGGCATGGGAGACGGCACAGAAGCTGCTTCTTCCGGCGGTGTTTGTATTGCTTTATTTTATCAATGTGTATATTGCCAGGGAGACAGCCTATTATACCAGCTGGGATCCGGAGGTCGTGCGGGGATATGCTTATATGATGAATGGTGGGATTCCCTTGGGCTATGACCTGTATCTGGTGATCAATCCCAACAACATTACGATCTCTTATGTGCTTGGCATATTGTATAAGCTGGCGGAGGGGTGGAAAAATTATCCGTATAACAGTGAATTTTTCTGGATACAGATCGGCTGCGGGATGGCCTCCGTAGCCGGGCTGGCGGCATGCCTTACGGTGAGACGTATTTCCAAAAGCAATAAAACGACCTGGCTCAGCGCTGCAATATATATTGTCTGCATCGGACTTACCCCGTGGAAAATTGTACCTTACACGGATGTATACAGCATGGTATTCCCGGTACTGAGCATCTGTTTTTATGTATATTACCGTACTTACGAGAAAATGGCAGCGAAGGGAATCTGCCTGATGCTTACTTTTGCGAGTATAATGCTGGGCGGGCTGATGAAACCGTCGGTATATGTTCTGTTGATTACTATATTGATTGCGGAAGTATGGTCTGCCTTATTTTCGGGAGAAAAGGGCAGATGGAAATGGCTGCTGGCGGATGCGGTGCTTCTGCTTGCCATATTATTCGGAGGCAATGCGGCAAAAGATAAAATGGTATCGGACCTGGGGCTGATACAGAATGAAAATATTGCAGCCACCTGGCATCATTATTTCTACATGGGACTGAACGAGACCACGACAGGCGGTTACAATCCGGACGATGTGGCAATGTACGGAGAATTCCAGGATCGACCCATAGAGGAACGCAACAAGGCAGAGATCGAAAGAGCCATCGGAAGGATGCAGGAGCGTGGCGCAGACGGAAGCCTGTACTTCTGGCTTCGGAAAATGGTCATGACTTTCAATGACGGAACTCTGGGCTGGCAGACGGAAGGCGATAATGAAAATGCTTTTGCGCCCATTGCACATGGCGGGAAATTTACGGAATTCCTGCGGGATGTATTCTGGAGGAACAGCCGGTATGCGGGAAGATATAATACGATCTGCCAGTTTTTCTGGATCATGCTGTTGACCTGTCTGCCGGGAATCTGTCTCGGAAGACGGGATCGGATCAAAGTAGACAGTCTGTTTATGATCAGCTTTTTGGGCATTTTTCTCTATTTGATGCTCTTTGAATCCCGGGCAAGATATTTATTCTGTTTTGTACCGGTGCTGGTGGTGCAGGCTGCTTTGGGACTGGAAAATTACAGCATCATACTGTGTGAATATAGAAATCGTTGGAGGATGAAACATCATGGAAGAAGCAAAGAAGATGCGCCCGAGAGAGTACATTAAGATCCGCGGCGCCAATGAACATAATCTGAAAAATATTAACGTAGATATCCCCAGAAACGAACTGGTGGTATTGACCGGTATGTCCGGTTCCGGTAAGTCGTCCCTGGCATTCGATACGATCTATGCGGAAGGACAGAGACGCTATATGGAATCCCTGTCCTCCTATGCGAGACAGTTCTTGGGACAGATGGAGAAGCCTAACGTGGAGAGCATCGAGGGGCTGTCTCCTGCTATCTCCATCGACCAGAAATCCACCAACCGTAACCCTCGTTCCACGGTGGGTACCGTAACAGAGATCTACGATTATTTCCGTCTGCTGTATGCGAGGATCGGTATTCCCCATTGCCCGAAGTGCGGAAGAGAGATCTCCAAGCAGACTGTGGACCAGATGGTGGATCAGATCATGAACATGGGAGAAGGTACGAAGATCCAGCTGCTGGCACCGGTGGTCAGAGGCCGTAAGGGCGAACATGCCAAGGTGCTGGAGCGTGCCAAGAGAAGCGGCTATGTCCGGGTCCGGATCGACGGCAGTATGTATGAACTGACGGAAGAGATCAAGCTGGACAAAAATATCAAGCATAACATCGACATCGTAGTAGACAGACTGGTGGTAAAGGACGGTATCCAGCGCCGACTGACAGACTCTATTGAGAACGTGCTGGAACTGGCGGAAGGACTGCTGGTAGTGGATGTGATCGGAGGAGAACCGGTGACTTTCAGCCAAAGTTTTTCCTGCCCTGACTGCGGTATCAGTGTCAGCGAAGTGGAGCCCAGAAGCTTTTCCTTTAACAATCCTTTTGGTGCCTGCCCTGTCTGCTTCGGACTGGGATATAAGATGGAATTCGACGAGGATCTGATGATTCCGGATAAGAGGCTCAGCATCAATGAGGGGGCCATCACCGTCATGGGCTGGCAGTCCTGCGCGGACAAGTCCAGCTTTACCAACGCTATTTTACAGGCACTGGCAAAGGAATATCATTTTGACCTGGATACGCCTTTTGAAGATTATCCGCAGAAAGTTCATGACATTTTGATCCACGGAACGAACGGCAAAGAGGTGTTGGTGCATTATACCGGTCAGCGTGGCAGTGGTATATATCCCGTCGCCTTTGAAGGTCTGATCAAAAATGTGGAGCGCCGTTACCGTGAGACCGCTTCTGAGAGCTCCAAGCAGGAATACGAGACATTTATGCGCATCACTCCCTGTAAGGAATGTAAGGGCATGCGCCTGAAAAAGGAATCCCTGGCAGTTACAGTATGCGATAAAAATATTTTCGAGATCACTTCCATGTCCATCCGGGATCTGCAGAAGTTCCTGGACACCATGACCCTGACGAAACAGCAGCAGTTCATCGGCGAGCGTGTATTGAAAGAGATCCGTGCCAGAGTAGGCTTCCTGGTGGATGTGGGGCTGGAGTATCTGTCTCTGGCGAGGGCTACCGCTACTTTGTCCGGTGGTGAGGCACAGCGCATCCGTCTGGCAACACAGATCGGTTCCGGCCTGGTAGGTGTATGCTATATCCTGGATGAGCCCAGTATCGGTCTGCACCAGAGAGACAATGACAAATTGCTGAATACCCTGAAGAACCTGCGGGATCTGGGCAATACTCTGGTAGTGGTAGAACATGATGAAGATACCATGCTGGCAGCGGATTATATCGTAGATATCGGTCCCGGTGCCGGTTCCCACGGAGGTGAAGTCATCGCTTGTGGTACCGCAGAGGAGATCATGCAGATCCCGGAATCCATTACGGGACAGTACCTCAGCGGCAAAAAGCGGATTCCCGTACCGGAGACCAGACGTACACCTGCCGGCTGGATCAAAGTACTGGGAGCACAGGAAAATAATCTGAAAAATGTAGATGTGGAGATCCCTCTGGGCGTGATGACCTGCGTCACCGGTGTGTCCGGATCCGGCAAAAGTTCGCTGGTGAATGAGATCCTCTACAAGCACCTGGCAAGAGAACTGAACCGTGCCCGCTGCATTCCCGGCAAACATAAAGGAATCGAAGGTGTGGAGCAGCTGGATAAGGTCATCAATATCGACCAGTCTCCCATCGGACGTACCCCCAGATCCAACCCGGCTACCTACACCGGAGTGTTTGATCTGATCCGTGACCTGTTCGCTTCCACCGCAGATGCCAAGGCGAAAGGCTACAGCAAGGGGCGTTTCAGCTTTAATGTCAAGGGCGGACGATGTGAAGCCTGCGGTGGTGACGGTATCATTAAGATCGAGATGCATTTCCTGCCGGATGTCTATGTCCCCTGCGAGGTCTGTGGCGGCAAACGTTACAATCGTGAGACACTGGACGTGAAATACAAGGGCAAGAGCATTTTTGATGTGCTGGACATGACGGTGGAAGAAGCACTGCCTTTCTTCGAAAATGTGCCTTTTATCCGCAGGAAGATTGAGACCCTGTATGACGTGGGACTTTCCTATGTAAAGCTGGGACAGCCCTCCACCACCCTGTCCGGCGGTGAGGCACAGCGTATCAAACTGGCAACCGAACTCTCCAGGAGAAGTACCGGTAAGACGATATATATTCTGGATGAGCCTACCACAGGACTGCATTTTGAGGATGTGCACAAGCTGGTGGAGATACTACACAGACTGGCGGACGGCGGCAATACGGTAGTTGTCATCGAGCATAATCTGGATGTGATCAAGACCGCAGACTATATCATTGATATGGGACCGGAAGGCGGCGACCGCGGCGGCACAGTGATTGCCAAGGGTACACCGGAGGAAGTTGCAAAGGTCAAGAAGTCCTATACCGGGCAGTATGTGAAGAAGTATCTGGAGACGGAGTAGTTCGGGAATGAAAAGTAGTGTGGCGATACAGCCGATTGAGAAAGAGTGGAAAGACAGATGATTCGCGGAGTAATATTTGATATGGACGGTGTGATGATTGATTCGGAGCGCCAATCTAACGAAGGGTGGCTTTGGGCGGCAGAACAGCTTGGCGTTGAAATGCCGATGTGGCTGATTGACAGCTTTAAGGGCGCACCCAACACATTGAGCTGTCAGTTTTTTGACAATTATTACCATGGCAAAATTGACTATTGGGAAGCACGAAAACTCAGAACGGAGCATATTTATAAAATTCGGGAAAAAGAAGGTTTGCCGATAAAAAAGGGACTGTTTGAATTGTTGGATTATATCCGTGAAAACGGAATAAAGTGTGCAGTTGCAACGTCTACCCGCAGGGAAAGTGCTGAAAAGACCCTGCATACGATTGGTGCATGGGAATATCTGGACAATGTGGTTTATGGGGACAGCGTGGAACACGGCAAACCCGAACCGGATATTTTTCTGGCGGCGGCAGATAGAATTGGTGTGCCGCCACAGGAGTGTATTGTCATTGAAGACAGCATTAACGGCATTAAGGCGGGACATGCCGCAGGCATGAAAGTCGTGCATGTGCCGGATACGATTCAGATTGATGATACAATTCGTGCGCTGACTTACTGCGTGTGTGAGCATTTAGGCGAGGTGCCGGACGTGATTGAAAAATTAAATGCGCAGGTGTAGATTTGCCGGGAGTTGACAAAGAGGATTACAAAATGACTTTTTAAAAATCAGATTTTAAAAGAGAAGTAAAACAGGCAGAATAAGGCAGAATTGGCGGTTGCCAAGTATGGATTTGTTTTGTATAATGAAATAATACAATGAGCAGCAAAAGTAAAAGTTTCTGTTAATTAGGAAATGATTGCGCAATAAGAAGGAGGAAAACAGTGAACAGCGAATTAGTGTTGGTTCTTGATTTTGGCGGTCAGTACAATCAGTTGATTGCAAGACGTGTCAGAGAATGTAATGTATATGCAGAAGTGATTCCATACACAACAAGTCTGGAAGACATTAAAGCTAAAAATCCAAAGGGTATTATTTTTACCGGTGGTCCAAACAGTGTTTATAAGGAGGATTCACCGTCTTATGATAAATCAATTTTTGAAATTGGTGTGCCGATTCTCGGAATCTGTTACGGTTCACAGCTTATGGCATATAAGCTGGGTGGAGAAGTTGCGACAGCACCGGTCAGCGAGTACGGAAAGACAGATGTTGAAGTAGATACGTCTTCCCTGCTTTTTGAAGGAGTGTCTGCAACGACAACAACATGGATGAGCCATACGGATTATATCGCAAAAGCACCGCAGGGTTTTAAGATTACAGGCCACACAGGCAACTGTCCTGTTGCGGCTATGGAAAATGCTGAAAAGAAGTTATATGCGGTACAGTTCCATCCGGAAGTAATGCATTCCGTAGAAGGTCAGAAGATGTTGCACAATTTCTTATTTAATGTATGTAAATGTACCGGTGACTGGAAAATGGATTCTTTCGTGGAAACAACGATTGCACAGATTCGTGAAAAAGTCGGTGACGGTAAAGTACTTTGTGCGTTATCAGGCGGTGTGGATTCATCTGTTGCGGCTGCTTTGATTGCCGAGGCAGTTGGCAATCAGCTTACCTGCGTATTCGTCGATCACGGATTCCTCCGTCTCGGCGAAGCAGAACAGGTAGTGGAAACGTTCAAGCACAAATTCCATATGAACCTCATCCATGTGGATGCATCGGAACATTTCATGTCCCTCCTCAAGGGCGTCACCGAACCGGAAAAGAAACGCAAGATCATCGGTGCGGAATTCATTCACACCTTCCAGGAAGAAGCGGACAAGCTGGACGACGTGAAATTCCTCGTTCAGGGCACCCTCTATCCTGACGTGGTGGAAAGCGGCACCGCAACGGCAGCCACCATCAAGAGCCATCACAATGTAGGCGGTCTCCCGAAGGATATGAAATTCCAGCTCATCGAACCGCTGCGTGAACTCTTCAAGGACGAAGTCCGTGAACTGGGCCGTCAGCTCCATATGCCGGAAGAAGTCGTCAACCGTCAGCCCTTCCCGGGCCCGGGCCTCGCGATCCGCATCATCGGCGACATCACGAAAGAACGTCTGGAGATCCTCCGCAAGGCCGATTTCATCGTCCGCGATGTCATCCAGAAACGCGGTCTCTACAATGACATCTGGCAGTCCTTTGCCATCCTTCCTGCGGCCATCCGCAGCGTAGGTGTCATGGGCGACGAACGCACCTACGATTACACTGTAGGCATCCGCGCTGTCACCAGCTCCGACGGCATGACCGCTGACTACGTCCGCTTCCCGTGGGAAGTCCTCGACGAAATGAGCCGCCGCATCGTCAACGAAGTGGAAGGGGTCAATCGCGTAGTCTACGATATCACCTCCAAGCCGCCGAGCACGATCGAATGGGAATAATAAAATACATAAAAAGAGCCAGCTGATTATATCGGCTGGCTCTTTTTATGTATAAATAAAAGAACAATAATTTATAGTTATTCTTGCTTATTGAGAATCATATAAAATCATAAAGATTCAATGTTTTATTGAGGGGCTCATGTAAATATATATGGAACAGGATATAATAGAGAGTAGATCAGGCAGATAAAAGTTATTTGTTCCAATATATTAATTGGGATCATTATTGATTTTTAAAAGAAGGGAAAATAATGAGTACTGCAAATGATATTCAAGAAGTCAAAGAAAAGCAAATAGGTGTTATAACAGATTCATTTGATTTTGATGAAATGGAAGATAAGCTGCAAAGTCAGTTAGATCAGGAACTTGCAGATATGCAGTTTTTAGTAAAAGAAAAGGAAAACATTGGTAGTCCTGATCATTTGGGAGAAATCATTGAGGGAGTTATTTGGGAACAATTTTTAAATCAGGTAGCAGTGGTTGCAGGTGAAGATTTTATTAAGGAAAATAATGGTCTGCATCTTGATTTAAGTGATGCAGCTCATATTCAGACTACTGAGAACTTTGCAAAGGGGAAAATTGCGACTCATAATACTAAAATTGATTATCAAAAAAGGTATGATGATTGGCAAAATAATTTTAAAAAGGATAAAAATGGTAACATTATAATGCATAAAACGCGAACGGGAAAAGAAGAAGCTACATTAAAAGAAAATGCAAGAAAACCGTTTGATAAAGGCCGGCCGAAAGGTTCCAAAGAAAAACACACCAATGTGGATCATATAATTCCTGCAGCGGAAATTATACGGGATCCAGAGGCAAATGCTCATATGACAAAAGAGGAACAAATTGCATTTGCTAATAGTGAAGTAAATTTAAATGAAATGGATTCAAGTCTTAACCAGTCTAAAAAAGATAAATCTATGACTGATTGGCTGGATAATCCTAATTCTAAAGGACAAAAACCAAAGGATATATTTAATATCAGCGATAAAGAGGAAGCGAAACTTCGCCAAAAAGCTGATATAGCAGAAAAACAATATGAAAAATGCAAAAAAGAAGGAGAAAAAAGATCTATTGAAGCAGGTAGGCAATCCCAAAGAGAAGAAGCCTTTCGCATAGGAAAAACGGCACTACGTGCTGTAGTCATGCAGTTGTTGGCCGAATTGATCAAAGAATTTATTGCCAAATTGGTTCAATGGTTTAAATCTGGGGAACGAGACTTGGATTCATTAAAGGAGAATCTAAAGAAGGCCATTACTTCTTTTATCGGAAAAATGAAAATCCATTTGATTAATGCGGGAAATACCGTATTTTCCACAGTAGCAACTTCTATTATGGGGCCTGTATTTAGAACGTTACAAAAGGGATGGATGATTATCAAACAGGGATGGCGTTCGTTAAAAAAAGCTATCCAGTACATTAAAGATCCGGCTAATAAAGGGAAACCTGTTGGAATTCTTTTATTAGAAGTAGGAAAAATTATTATTGCAGGTTTAACTGGTGTGGGAGCTCTGCTTCTTGGTGAAGTAATTGAGAAGGGGCTTATGACGATTCCTGTTTTTGCAATAGAGATTCCTTTGCTGGGGAGCTTGGCTAGTATTTTAGGTGCTTTTTTTGGTGCGGCTATTGCGGGAATACTTGGTGCTATTGCAATTAATTGGATTGAAAAAAAAGTTGAAAAATATATAAAACGGGGAATCGTGAATGCACAACTGGCGAAGGGAAACAAGGTGTTAACTCTTCAACAGAATTTACAAACAGTGAAAGAGGAAAAGATAGAATATGTAAAAGCTAATGTAACACATAATATTTTTGATCGGCATATGGATATGGCAGATTGTATGCAAAATGCAGAGAATAAGATCAGGGAAAACTGTACTGATGATAAAAGTATACAAGAGGCCCTTGATGATATTGATGTGTTACTTGATGATTTAAAGAATTAATACATCATTACCATTAAACAGAAGTTATTATGGTAGGTAAAAGTATCTGAGGAGATTACCCATGGATAAATTGCTCATTGAACGACATAATTTTGAAAATGCGAAGAATGAAATAGAAAAGTTTTCTAAAATGGCAAAAACGGAAGTATCCTTAAAAACAGTTGACGACACTAAAGAGGCTAGTGAGTTCTTTTGGGATTTTATTTGTGGGCGCGGTGTAGGACTCAATCATACAGTTACAGGTGAAGAGTTAAATGAGCTAACGGCACAAATTCAATCACACTTAGTAAAAATTAATGAAAATCAAATTAAGACAATTGATGCATTTGGGGAAATATATCGTGCATTAGATGGATTAGATAAAGATTATATAGAAAAAATTATATTTGCGGTAAATATGGCATTGGAAACAAGTCAAGGGGTTCAAAAAGCACAAGATAAAATAGGGAAAATTGTAGAAAATCAGAGAAAAACACTGGAAATATTGAAAAATTTCAAGGAAAAGTTGGATGGATATGATCATCTTTGTGATATCGATAAAATATGGAGTGATTATCAGGATTATTATCAGATAATATGCGACTTGCCTGAAAGTATAAATACAATTAGAAAGGAAAATGCTAAAAGTTTTGAAGATGTAAAACTTGTGCTAAAAAAGGCACAAGAGGAGATCAAGAAATTGTCTGCTGATATTCAGCAAAATAAGAAGGAAGCCGGCCGGCAGCTCATCGACGCAATAAGGGCGGTTGATAAAGAGATCGAGACTTTGGCGGGTCAGTCGGAAAATCAGCGGAAAAAGCTCGAAGAAATAATTGATTTTGTAAGAATCATGAGACAGATTTCACATTTAAGTGATGTGGATAATATGTGGAATAAGGTAGAAGCTCATACAGTACAGCTTCAGGAGAATAGAAAACAAGATGAAAGCATGGCTGCTGCTATTCAAAAAAACAAGGAGGAGACTGCGGAAAAGCTTACAAATGCAGTTAAAATGGTGGATAATGATATTATTTTATTAAAAAAGAGAATCAAATATGCGTATTTTATTGCTGGTAGTGCAGTAGGACTCGCAATAATTGAACTGGCTTTACTTCTCATAAAGGGGTTATGATGGATAAATATGGACAGATTTTGATTAATAATGGATCGAAGTTAGATGCGGTTGTTAATGCTTGTGGGGAAATTACGAAATTAACGGAAGCGATTGTGGAAGGAAATGACAAACAATCTACAATCGCACTTCTCAAACGAATTTCAATGGTCCTCAGTGATCAAAAATATAGAATTGAGGTTAAGCATATTGCGCAGGCAGTTCATGCTAACTTGATTGATTTTTATGGGTATTTGACATTGCGGAGCATTTGCCAATCCTCAGTTGTTGGTATTGAGGATACAAGGACCTTATCGGATTTATTAAATGAATTGAATGATCTTGTAGGATTGGCGAAAGTAAAAAACAAAGTTCGAGATTTAATTATATTCCAAAAAGTGCAGCAATTACGTAAAGAACAAAAACTTCATTCCACTAGAAGCACCTTGCATTTAGCATTTATGGGGAATCCGGGTACTGGAAAAACAACCGTTGCCAGGATTGTTGGAAGGATATATAAACAAATTGGGTTGCTTTCAAAAGGTCATTTTATTGAAGTTTCAAGAACAGATTTAATTGCTGGATATCAGGGACAGACTGCGCTTAAAGTGAAAAAAGTCATTGAGCGGGCAAAAGGGGGAGTCCTATTTATTGATGAAGCTTATAGTATAACAGAAAATGATCATGCTGACTCTTATGGAAGAGAATGTTTGACTGAATTAACTAAGGCTTTAGAGGATTATCGAGATGATTTGGTCGTTATTGTGGCTGGATATACAGAACCAATGAATAAATTTTTTTCTTCAAATCCTGGATTGAAATCTAGATTCAATACATTTATCGAGTTTGACGATTATACTGCTGATGAGTTGGAACAAATACTGATTTCTATGTGTAAGAAAAATGATTATGTTTTAACTGATTTAGCTCGGGAAAAAATTCGGTTATATTTTGAACAGCAAATATCTGAAAAAAAGGAAAATTTTGCCAATGCTCGACTTGCCCGTAATGTATATGATGACTTAGTCATGAGTCAAGCCAAAAGAGTTATCAAGCTCTCAAATCCTGGATATGAGGAATTAGAAACAATTACAGATGAGGATGTTGTATTCATTAACTAATAAGGAATGAGGCATATTGTACACATCTGTATAAGAATTCAAATAGAAAGACTTTGGGGTGCTATTAAGAGTAAGAGAAACGGATTTCCGGATTTTTTTCAAATGCTGACGGAATCCGGGGAGTGATGTATAGCTTGTACATCTTATTTGGCAAAGGTGCCGTTCTTTTGAACGACGCCTTTTTGCATTGCCGGGAGGGATATGGGTATGAAAAACTGGAAGAGCCTACTTGGCGCTGTTGTAGCGGTCGGTGCTTTGATGGCGGCATGATCTGTGAGGACTCCGCAGTGTGGGTGTCATGGGCGACGAACGCACTTACGATATCACATCCAAGCCGCCGAGAACGATCGAATGGGAATAATAGAATAAATAAAAAGAGCCAGCTGATTTTTCAGCTGGCTCTTTTTTGTCATTTCTTTTTTAAAACATTGGATACGGTGGATTGCGATATATCCAACATGGTGGCAATGGTCTCCTGGGTCATCTTTTGTTTGGCTAAATCCCTGATGACTTGATTTCTCTGGTCAACAGATTTGATTTCCGGAAGTTTATGCACTGTTTCAGATACCACACCGGAAGCAGTCACTGTTTTGATTAATGTTGTTCCATCATCCAGCGCAGCCCGCACAATTCTATCCCCGGTTTTTTTGTTGGGCTTAAACGCTAAAGAGACAATATTAGCCGGCGTTTTACCGGCGACCTTTAAGTCATTGGAGTTGAATACATTCATGAGAGTTACCGTCATATCTCGTCCTCCTTTTTACCATTTTGGTATTATTTTAATATTAGATTGGTAAAACTTCAAGAGAGAAAATAATATTTATTTTATGATCCGGACGGTGCATGATGGTATTCCTGTCGTGGAGGGCATCGAAAATCCTTACAGGGATTTCATCATGGGCATTCGGTTCCATCCGGAGAATGACATCATCGAGGGCGTGCTGCAGGGCAAGGACCCGTCCGGCCTCTGTGATACGGATACGTGCCTGCGTTTCTTCCAGGCGCTGGTGAAGGCCGCTTCCAAATCATGTTTCAGAGCGCTTTGAGCCGCCGGTTTCTGCCGGCGGTTTTTTTGTGCGCGGAAGGCGCCGGTTTGGAAATAACGGGCGCAGCGTTTATAATAAAAAAGATAATGCATAGAAAAGAAAACATCGATTCGAGGAGGAACGCAGTGGAGCAGCTGAAGGAAGAAAAGATACGGAAATTTGCGGAGCTCGGCGTGGCGGAAGCGGATATTTTCCGGGAGATCATGCGGGCGCGGCATCTGGACTATGTGCTGTTCAGCCAGCCGTCGAACCGGGAGTACGGCCTGACGCAGGAGGCGCTCTTCGAGGCGGCGCAGAAGCTCACGGCGGAGAAGCTTGGTGCGGTGCCGGGCGATGTGGAGACCTATGCGGCGATCTACACGCTGGCGCTGTCGGTGGACCCCATGATGTTTGCGGAGACGGCGCCTGTTTCGGCTGTGACGGCGGCGCTGGTGCGCCGGGCGGCGGCCGAGGCGGAGAAGGCGGGACAGACAGTGCTCTTTGCGGGAGCGGAGCAGTATCTGCCGTGCCTGACGGATATTTTCGTGACGCTGCGGGGCAAACGGATCGCCGTGGCAGTGGCGGACGCGTCCTGGCAGGAGCCGGTGGCCATGATCTATGCCCGGGGCCGGTCCATGATGATGGAGGAGATCCCCGGAGATACGGAAACCTACGATTATATTTTCTACGCCGGAACGAAGGACCCGGCGTGCGCGTCGTACTGGCAGGCCATGGAGGCCCATCTGGCGGAGGGCGGCCGGATGGAGGCGCTGCTGCCGGACGAGCTGCTCCGGTCAGATGCAGAGGCGGTGCAGTCTGTATTCCGCGGGGCGGCAGAGGCCCGTACGGTGGCCTCGATGTATCACGTGGTGGACGGCGAGGTGGAGAAGGATCTCCTGTCGTCCGGGGCAGCGGAGCCGTCGGGGCGGATGGTATTCGGCGAGCTGGCCGAGGCGGACGGCGCGGTGCGGACCTTTGACCGTGCGGCGATGGGCCGGGCGGATTTCGCAGCAGCGGACAGCTGGGACTACGACCTGTATGGCTGGAACGGCAGTGAAGCGGTGCAGACGATCCTGGCGGCAGGGCTGCTCGATCCGGATTTTGCAGTGGGCAGCGTATTCCGCGCGGTCCCGGCCATGAAGGGGACGCTGGGCACCTATCGCGTGATCCATGAAGAGGCGGTGACGGATGCCTGCATCCGGGAGGATCTGGTGAAGGAGGACGTGGCGGCCGATGTGAAGCGCGTGGAAGCGGGCGATCTGGTGCTGGTGAAGCGCGCCGGCGGCCTGTGCTGCGCGGTGGTGCCGCCTTCGCTGGCCGATGCCGCGGCGGCAGAGGGCGTGATGGGGCTCCGTCCGCCGGAGGGGTAT
>ERZ779865.1655-NODE-1655-length-15739-cov-6.083907_pt1 | contig 15739 bp, 8 predicted proteins | sample MGYA00433088_ERZ779865 | MGnify/ENA primary metagenome ERZ779865 (study PRJEB29588, sample SAMEA2151703) | human gut metagenome | biome: human gut; feature: human-associated habitat; material: faeces | place: Denmark | collected 2008/2010 ... | reverse complement strand
TCACTTGTGTCATACTTAAATGTTGTGGACTGAATAATTGGAATCTGTCTTGGTTCTCCATTGCCTGGTGTGTAACCCGCCTGCACGCATTTTGTGCTCATCTTGTAATCTGCCATCATTTAATACCTCTCTTATATATATTGGCTCATAGGTTTCTCTGACTTCTGATATCCTATAGACCAGTTCGCCTATAGGAATATAGTAGCACATTCCAACCTAAAAGAAAACCTTATCTGCGGAGTTTTCCACATGTTCCTGTCTTGCCCGGAATCCCTTGCTGAAATGTTCCAAACAACTTGACTTTTCCTTCTATATTGAGTACAATTTACTTTAATTGATAAAAGCGTTAAAGCTTTAAATTTCTAATGTGAATTATACACATTGGACAAAATGATATTATATTGCATAAGGAGAAGGAAAATGCCTATTACAGAGTTACTAGAGCGTAATGCACGGGAATATGCCAATGACATCTGTCTCGTTGAGATCAACCCGGAAGTCAAAGAAGTCCGTCGCGTTACCTGGAAAGAATATGAATTGATGGAACCAAATCCTACGACACATTACCGTCGCGAGATTACATGGCATGTCATGAACGAGAAAGCAAATCGTTTTGCTAACCTCTTACTCAGCCGTGGAATCAAAAAGGGTGACAAAGTAGGTATCTTACTGATGAACTGTTTAGAGTGGCTGCCAATTTACTTTGGTATCTTAAAAACCGGTGCTTTGGCAGTGCCATTGAACTTCCGCTATGCTCCGGACGAGATTGAGTATTGTGTAAAATTAGCAGACGTTGACATCCTTGTATTCGGACCGGAATTTATCGGCCGTGTAGAGGAGATTGCCGATAATATCAGTAAGAATCGTCTGTTATTCTACGTCGGAGATAACTGTCCTACATTTGCAGAGGATTATACTTCCATGACTGCAAACTGTTCTTCCTTATCACCGGAGATTCCGTTGACTGATGAAGACGATGCTGCTATCTATTTTTCATCCGGAACAACCGGATTCCCGAAGGCCATCCTGCATAACCATGAGAGCTTAATGCATTCCGCACGGGTAGAGCAGAACCATCACGGACAGACCAAAGACGATGTGTTCTTATGTATCCCGCCTCTCTATCATACCGGAGCGAAGATGCATTGGTTTGGAAGTCTGCTTTCCGGAAGTAAAGCTGTCCTGTTAAAGGGTACCAAGCCGGAATACATCTTAGATGCTGTATCCAAAGAACAATGTACGATCGTATGGCTGTTGGTTCCATGGGCACAGGATATCTTAGAAGCGTTAGACAGCGGACGTGTAAAGTTAGAAGATTACAAGTTAGACCAGTGGCGACTGATGCATATCGGGGCACAGCCTGTTCCACCAAGTCTGATCAAGAAATGGAAGGAATACTTCCCAAATCATCAATATGATACCAATTACGGTTTAAGTGAATCCATCGGACCCGGTTGTGTACATTTAGGTGTCGATAACATTGATAAGGTTGGTGCAATCGGCAAAGCCGGATACGGCTGGGAAGTAAAGATCGTCGATCCAGCGGGCAATACCGTAAAACAGGGAGAAGTTGGCGAACTCTGCGTCAAAGGTCCCGGTGTTATGACCTGTTATTACCATGATAAAAAAGCAACTGCCGAAGTATTAAAGGATGGCTGGTTATTTACCGGAGATATGGCACAGGAAGACGAAGATGGTTTCATCTTCTTAGTAGACCGTAAAAAAGACGTTATCATCAGTGGTGGTGAGAACCTGTATCCGGTACAGATTGAGGACTTTATCCGTACCCACGCAGGCGTTCATGACGTTGCAGTCATCGGTCTCCCGGATAAACGTTTAGGCGAGATTGCCTGTGCAATTATTGAACCAAAGGAGAATATCATTTTAACCGAAGATGAAATTAATGAATTATGTCAGAAGCTGCCTCGTTACAAGAGACCGCGCAAGATCATATTCGCAGATATTCCAAGAAATCCAACCGGCAAGATTGAGAAGCCAAAACTGCGTGAAATGTATGCCGGCGGAAGTGTAGTTGATGCGCAGAATCACGGTTGATCCACTTATAATATAACATATCTATGAATACACAGGAAAAGGGATTGCAATTATGCAATCCCTTTTCCTGTCCCTGTTATACCAAAGAACCTGCCAATGGCAGGTTCTATTGGTAATTCCTTTATTCTTCTGTACTCTCTGTTACTTCAGAAACTTGTTCTGTTGCTTCTACATTTTCTGTATCTGCAGCTTCTGTTGTCTCCTCGTCTATCTCAGAGAATTCCAAATCCTCATCATCAAAGTTGATTGTCTGAAGTTCTGTATCTAACTTAACATTACGGTAACGCTTCATACCGGTTCCTGCCGGAATCAGCTTACCGATCAATACATTCTCTTTCAAACCAATCAGTGGATCAACCTTGCCCTTGATTGCTGCTTCTGTCAGAACCTTCGTTGTCTCCTGGAAGGACGCAGCTGACAAGAATGAATTCGTTGCAAGAGAGGCTTTTGTAATACCAAGCATTACCTGAGTTCCCTTTGCAGGCTCTTTGCCTTCTGCTTCTAATTCTTCATTCTTCTCATTGTAATCCAATACATCAACCAAAGTTCCAGGAAGGTATTCTGTATCTCCGCTATGCTCGATCTTCACTTTCTTAAGCATCTGACGAACAATAACCTCAACGTGCTTATCATTGATATCAACACCCTGATTACGGTATACTTTCTGAACCTCACGGATCATGTAATCCTGTACTGCACGAACACCCTTAATCTTAAGGATATCATGTGGATTAACAGAACCGACTGTCAATTCATCACCGGCTTCTACTACATCACCATCAAATACTTTGATTCTCGCATCATATGGAATAAAGTAAGCTTTTGACTCGCCAGTCTCCTGATTGGTGATAACAACTTCTTTGTTCTCAATCTCTTTCTTTTTATCTTCCTTCTCGCGAACCTGAACAACACCACCAAATTCAGCAATAATTGCAAGTCCCTTTGGTTTACGAGCCTCGAAAAGCTCCTCAACTCTAGGAAGACCCTGTGTGATATCATCACCAGCCACACCACCAGTATGGAACGTTCTCATCGTAAGCTGTGTACCAGGCTCACCAATTGACTGTGCAGCAATAATACCAACAGCCTCACCTACCTGTACCGGTGTACCGGTTGCCATGTTGGCACCGTAACATTTTGCACAGATACCAATGTGTGATTTACAGTTCAGGATTGTACGGATCTTCAATTTGGTGATCTCTTTGCCTTCTGCATCTACACCACGGTTAATGATTGCCTCTGCACGTTTCAAAGTGATCATATGATTAGCTTTTACGATCAAATTGCCATCTTTGTCATATACAGACTCTGCTGCGTAACGACCGGTAATACGATCCTTAAAGCTCTCTATCATTTCACGGCCTTCCATAAATGCTTCTACATAAGCACCCGGAATCTCATCCGTACCTTCACAACAATCAATCTCACGAATGATGAGATCCTGTGATACATCAACCAGACGACGTGTCAGGTAACCGGAATCGGCTGTACGAAGAGCCGTATCTGAAAGACCCTTACGAGCACCATGCGCTGAAATGAAGTACTCCAATACATCAAGTCCCTCACGGAAGTTTGACTTAATCGGCAACTCGATCGTACGACCGGTTGTATCTGCCATCAATCCACGCATACCGGCTAACTGCTTGATCTGCGCCTCAGAACCACGGGCTCCGGAATCCGCCATCATCTTGATGTTATTGTATTTGTCCAAACCATCTAACAGCGCTTTGGTCAGCTTCTTATCCGCAGCCTCCCATGTACGAACAACTGCATTGTAACGCTCTTCTTCTGTAACAAATCCCATCTTGAATTTGTCATTGATCAAGCCTACCGTATTCTGTGCATCATCCAGAATCTCTTTCTTTGCAGCAGGCACGGTCATCTCTGAAATAGAAACGGTAAGTGCACCCTTTGTTGAGTACTTATAACCAATGCTCTTAACATCATCCAATACTTCTGCTGTCTTTGTTGCACCATGTGTATTGATACATTTGTCAAGAATCTGTTTTAACTGTTTCTTACCAACCAGATAATCAATCTCTAAGGCTAACTCATTACCCGGAATTGAACGATCTACGATTCCCAGATCCTGTGGAATGATCTCATTAAATAAGATTCTTCCTAATGTAGACTCGATAATGGTTGTTCCTTCTGTACCATCCGGCATCGTTCCATGCATTCTTACCTTGATCTTAGAATGTAATGTAATCTCCTTATTCTCATAAGCAAGAATTGCCTCATTCTTAGACTTGAAGATCTTGCCTTCACCCTTATCGCCCGGCTTATCAATTGTCAGATAGTAAATACCAAGTACCATATCCTGAGAAGGAACAGCAACCGGTGCACCATCAGAAGGTTTCAATAAGTTATTTGGCGACAACAGTAAGAATCTACACTCTGCCTGCGCCTCAACGGAAAGCGGAAGATGGACAGCCATCTGGTCACCATCAAAGTCGGCGTTAAATGCTGTACATACCAATGGATGAAGCTTAATCGCCTTACCTTCTACAAGAATCGGCTCAAATGCCTGGATACCTAATCTATGAAGTGTCGGGGCACGGTTCAACATAACCGGATGTTCTTTGATAACGTCCTCTAATACGTCCCAGACCTCTGTCTCTAACTTCTCTACCATCTTCTTAGCAGACTTCACATTATGTGCCAAGCCTCTGGATACTAACTCTTTCATAACAAATGGCTTGAACAACTCAATTGCCATCTCTTTCGGAAGACCACACTGATAAATCTTAAGTTCCGGTCCAACAACGATAACGGAACGTCCGGAGTAGTCAACACGCTTACCGAGCAGGTTCTGACGGAAACGTCCCTGCTTACCCTTTAACAGGTCGGAAAGGGACTTGAGCGGGCGGTTGTTGGAACCGGTGTACGCCCTGCCGTGTCTGCCGTTGTCTATGAGCGCGTCAACTGCTTCCTGCAGCATACGCTTCTCGTTTCTGACGATTATCTCAGGAGAATGCATCTCGATGAGCTTTCTCAGACGGTTGTTTCTGTTGATAACGCGGCGGTACAGGTCGTTCAGGTCGGAAACGCCGTAGCGGCCGCCGTCCAGCTGTACCATAGGACGGATATCCGGGGGGATAACGGGGATAGCGTCCAGTATCATCCACTCGGGGCGGTTGTGGGACTGCAGGAACGCCTCTACGACATCAAGGCGCTTGAGCAGCTTTACGCGCTTCTGACCCTGCTGTGTGGTGGCGAGTTCGTCCTTGAGCTCCCTGGAGAGCTTTTCAAGGTCGATCTCCTGGAGCAGCTCCTTGATAGCCTCAGCGCCCATGCTTGCCTTGAAGTCAGCGCCGTACTTCGTGCGGAAGTTAGCGTATTCCTTCTCCTCGAGCAGCTGGTTCTTGCTGAGTTCCTTAGCCTCGCCGGGATCTGTAACGATATACTTTGTGAAGTAGAGCACCTCTTCCAGTCTCTTGGGGGAGATATCCAGCACCTGACCGATGCGGGAGGGCGTGCCCTTGAAATACCAGATATGGGAAACCGGAGCGGCAAGCTCGATATGACCCATGCGCTCGCGTCTTACCTTTGCGCGGGTGACCTCAACGCCGCACTTCTCGCAGACCTTGCCCTTGAAGCGTATGCGCTTGTACTTACCGCAGTTACACTCCCAGTCCTTCTGCGGGCCAAAGATACGCTCGCAGAACAGACCTTCCTTTTCCGGCTTCTGGGTACGATAATTTATTGTTTCAGGACGGAGCACCTCGCCGTAGGACCATTCTCTTATCTGGTCGGGGGAGGCAAGTCCGATCTTCATTGACTCAAAAACAGTGTTCAAATTATTACCTCGTTTCTCTATCAAAGCCCTAGACGGCAGCTGGCGCCACCGTCTATGGCAGGCTGTGTTCGTAACGGATAGCCCGGGAGGATCACTCGTCCTCACCGAAGTCAATAGGCTCTCCGTCTGAGAAATCTTCCTCTGCGAAGCCGTCCTCGTCGTCAGAAGCGGTACCAGCGGACTCGCCGTTGATCTCGTCCTCGTTGACGATGCCGTAGCCTCTGTCGGCAAGCTCACCCTCGTCGGTGTTGTAGTTGAAGTCCATGGTCTCAGAAGCGTATCCGGTCTCTTCTTCCTCGTCCTCGCCGTCGTTGCGCAGGTCTACGACCTCGCCCTTGTCGTCGAGCACTCTTACGTCCAGACCAAGACCCTGAAGTTCTCTGATCATTACCTTGAAGGACTCAGGAACGCCGGGCTTCGGAACGGGCTCGCCCTTAACGATAGCCTCGTAGGTCTTCTGGCGTCCCATCAGGTCGTCGGACTTGACTGTCAGGATCTCCTGCAGGGTATAGGCAGCGCCGTAAGCCTCGAGAGCCCAGACCTCCATCTCACCGAAACGCTGGCCGCCAAACTGAGCCTTACCGCCCAGGGGCTGCTGAGTAACGAGAGAGTAAGGACCGGTGGAACGTGCGTGTATCTTATCGTCTACCAGGTGATGCAGCTTGAGGTAGTACATATAGCCGACCGTAACGGGGCCGTCGAACTTCTCGCCGGTGCGGCCGTCTGTCAGCTGGGTCTTACAGTCAGAGGTGAACGCGATCTTCGTGAAGTCGATGCCTGCGGAGTTCGCGCCGAGCAGCTCAGCCTCGCGGCGGCCGTCGGGTTCTCTGTTCATGTTATAGATGCGCTCCGCGTTCTCGTCCATCTTGCCGCTGTTGACTGCCCTTGCAGCCTCATACAGCTCGCGGATATCCTGCTCGTGCGCGCCGTCGAATACCGGCGTTGCGATCTTCCAGCCGAGCGCCTTGGCAACGTAGCCGAGGTGAACTTCCAGCACCTGACCGATGTTCATTCGGGAAGGTACGCCCAGGGGGTTCAGCACGATGTCGAGCGGAGTACCGTCCGGCAGGAACGGCATGTCCTCCTGACGGAGAATTCTGGAAACGACACCCTTGTTACCGTGACGACCCGCCATCTTATCGCCGACGGAGATCTTTCTCTTCTGCGCGATATAAACGCGGACCTTCTCGTTTACTCCGGGTGAAAGCTCGTCGCAGTTGCTGCGGTCGAACACCTTTACGTCAACGACGATACCGCTGACGCCGTGCGCAACTCTCAGTGAGTTGTCGCGGACTTCCCTTGCCTTCTCGCCGAAGATGGCGCGGAGCAGTCTTTCCTCCGCGTTCAGCTCGGTCTCGCCCTTGGGTGAAACCTTACCTACCAGGATATCGCCGGAGTGTACCTCTGCGCCTATGCGCACGATACCGCGCTCGTCAAGATCCTTGAGCGCGTCGTCGGAAAGGTTCGGGATATCGCGGGTGATCTCCTCGGCGCCGAGCTTTGTCTCGCGGCACTCGAGTTCGTATTCTTCTATATGGATCGATGTGTAGACATCGTTGTAAACAAGCTTCTCGTTGATAAGAACGGCGTCCTCGTAGTTGTAGCCTTCCCATGTGGTGAAGCCGATGAGCGCGTTCTTGCCGAGGGCGATCTCACCCATCTTTGTAGCGGGACCGTCGGCGATGACGTCGCCTGCCTTTACCTTCTCGCCCTTGCTTACTATCGGGCGCTGGTTCACGCAGTTGCCCTGGTTGGAGCGCTTGAACTTGATGAGCCTGTAGATGCGCTCCTGACCGAGTTCGTTGGTGACGATGATCTTGTCAGCGTCCACCTCGGTGACTACGCCGTCCTCCTTGGAGCAGATAACGACGCCGGAGTCAACGGCAGCCTTATACTCCATACCGGTGCCGACGATAGGATTATCAGTTACCATCAGCGGCACTGCCTGACGCTGCATGTTCGCGCCCATCAGAGCACGGTTCGCGTCATCGTTCTCGAGGAACGGGATCATAGCAGTTGCGACGGAAACTACCATCTTCGGGGATACGTCCATGAAGTCCACCTTATCGCGGTCGAACTCGCGGATAGTATCGCGGCAGCGCGCGTGGACCATGGGTCTTGCAAAACGGCCCTCTTCGTCCAGCGGCTCGTTTGCCTGTGCGACAACGTAGTTGTCCTCTTCGTCAGCGGTCATGTAAACCACCTCGTCGAGCACCTTGCCGGTCGCCTTGTCAACGCGTCTGTAGGGCGCCTCGATAAAGCCGTATACGTTTATTCTCGCGAAGGAAGCGAGGTAGGAGATCAGACCGATGTTAGGACCTTCAGGGGTCTCGATAGGACACATTCTTCCGTAGTGGGAGTAGTGTACGTCGCGGACCTCAAATCCGGCTCTGTCTCGGGACAGACCGCCCGGACCCAGGGAGGACAGACGGCGCTTGTGAGTAAGCTCAGCCAGCGGGTTGTTCTGATCCATGAACTGGGACAGCGGAGAGGAACCGAAGAACTCTCTCATAGCGGAGATGACCTGGCGCGCGTTGATAAGGGACGCCGGTGAGACCTTCTCCTGATCCTGGCCGTTGAGCTGCATTCTCTCGTGAATGGTCTTTTCCATGCGGACGAAGCCCATTCTGAAGTTGTTCTGGAGCAGCTCGCCGACGCAGCGGATACGTCTGTTGCCGAGGTGGTCGATATCGTCAACGACGCCGACCTTCTCGCACAGGTCGAGGAAGTAGCTTACGGTCGCGAATATATCTTCAATAGTGATGTGTCTGGGGATAAGCTCCTCAGCGCGGGACTTGATAAGGCGCGCCAGTTCTTCCTGGTCGCCTGCCGCTGTCTCGAGGATATCGCGGAGGACTGCGAAACGGACGTGCTCGTTTATGCCGAGAGCCTCAACGTCCATGTCGCCGGTGTAAACCCTGATGTCCACCATGCCGTTGCCGGTAACGCGGACGATAGCGTCCTCGCGCTCGGGGTGGTAAACTGCAACGTCGATAACGCCTGCATTCTCTATTTCAAGAGCCTTCTCACGGGTGACGATGTCGCCCTCGTCCGCGAGTATCTCACCAGTCATAGGAGCGATGACGGGTTCTGCTATCTTTCTGCCGTAAATTCTGTCGGAGATAGCAAGCTTCTTGTTGTACTTGTAACGTCCAAATCTGGAGAGGTCGTATCTCTTTGCGTCGAAGAACTGGTTGTTGAGGTAGTTCTGCGCGGACTCAACGCTGGTCATGTCGCCGGGGTGGAGCTTTCTGTAGACCTCGAGGAGAGCCTCTTCCTTGTTCTGGGTGCTGTCCTTCTCGATGGTGGCGAGAATTCTGGGGTCCTCACCGAACTTGGCGGTGAGCTCAGCGTTGGAAGAAAGGCCCAGCGCACGCAGGAACGTGGTAACGGGGATCTTTCTGTTCTTATCTATGCGGACATAGTAGACGTCGTTGGCGTCCATCTCATACTCGAGCCATGCGCCGCGGTTCGGGATAACGGTAGCCTTGTAGAGGGGCTTACCGGTCTTGTCGTTCTCGAAGCCGTAGTACACGCCGGGTGAACGAACCAGCTGAGATACTACTACACGCTCAGAGCCGTTGATGACGAAAGTACCGCTGTCTGTCATAAGCGGCAGGTCGCCCATATAGATCTCGTTGTCCATGAACTCGCCTGTTTCCTTGTTGAGAAGGCGGGCAGTGACGCGGATCGGAATTGCATAGGTAGCGTCGCGCTCCTTGCATTCTTCAATGGTATACTTAGTCTTGTCGTCAAGGCGGTGGCTGATGAACGAGAGTTCGTATCTGCCATTGGAATCGGTTATCGGGGAGAACTCCTTGAAGATCTCCTTGATACCGTCATTCAGGAACCATTCGTAGGAATCCTTCTGAATACCGATGAGGTTCGGCATATCGATGACCTCATTGATCTTAGAAAAACTCATTCGGGTGGTTTTTCCGAGCTGTATGGGCTTAACATTCACCATCGGCTTTATCACTCCTTAATAAAAATCCGGTCCGGACAGGCGGAAAATACTGTCAAACCACATCTTGTGAAAGTCAAAAAACAGCCTTTTCGCGCACATATCCATTATGATACATTATGATATTATACACCAAATCACGGAAAAAGTCAAGCATTTAGCGATAAAAAAAACGCGGAATAATCCGCGCATTTTTGTTATTAGGGACGATTTTTTTGCCCATTTTGACAAACTTCGCGAAAAATAGCCGCGAATTTGTAATACTTCGCACAAAACGGCGAAAAAGCAGCAAAGAAGCAAAAACAATTTCAGATTTGGTATGCGGAACTAGTTTAATTCCGAATTGAAATTGCCGCAGCCGAAATATCGTCCCTGCTGCCTGCCCTGGAGCGTTCCCTGAGGTGTTCCCTGAGCGCGGGGAGTTCCTCTCTGGAAAGCCCCGGAAGCCTTGCTGCAAAGCTCGTGAAGTCCCCGCGGGAAAGAAACGAGTTTATCAGCCCGTCGCTCGAGAGCGTCACCGCGGTGAATCCCCCCCGGCGCCAGAAGCTGCGCACGCTGTTTATCGCGTCGCTGTCGCACAGGGAAGTCGTGAGGTTGCCCATAAGGCGCTCGTCCTCCGGCATCGGGAACGTTATTTCCCCGTCGGCTGCCAGCGTGAATGTGCCGTCGCCTATCTGCATGCCGAAAAGCCCCCCGCTGTCCGCTGCCGCAAGGAGCAGGGTCGCGCCGTACATCACTTCCGGCTGCAGCCCGCCGTATTTCTCAGAGATGCCGCGCTCGCGGTTGTTGAGCGGCGAGAATGCCAGGTGCGCCGCTATCTCGTCGTTCCACCCGCAGATTATGTTGCCCGCTATTCTCCGCGCCGCCTCGCGGATATCCCCCGAAAACACCGCGGAAAGGCTGCCGTTGCGCTCGCAGAAATCCATCACAGAACGTATCGCGACGCGCGACGCCATCTCGCTGCCTGCTTCACTGCGGAAGTGCTTTTCGCTGCCGTGCCCGTCCGAAACTGCCGCTATCGCCAGCCCGTCCGAAACGTACACCCGCGCGCTGTCCTGGCAGGGGGTGCCGTTCTCCTCGTGGGAAGCCCCCCGCACCGAAACCGCGTAACCGCTGAACGGCATTACCAGCCTGCCTCGATGTCAGCGTTAATCTCGTCGCTCTCCGCGAATTCGCGTATCTGCTCCGCTGCGGCTTCCTGCTTGGTGTGAGCCTGTTCCCCGCTGTCCGCAAGGCGAACGCTGCGGCTGCCTATCTGCGAGGAAGTCACCGCAACGAACTTTATCAGCTTCGCGAGGGCTTCACCGTTGTGCGCGGTGACTACGCTGTCCGGGTCGCCGGTGAACTGCGCCAGTATGTCGAGGTCGGCGTCCTCGCCGATGGCTACTGCCGCCTTTATTCCGTTGGAATACCAGCGATTCTTTGCGATGGTGTCAAGCCCCCTGACGTAGTTGTCGGTGGGGTAGCCGTCGGACATGAGTATCATCACCGGCGCGAAAGACAGGCTCGGCGACTTCATGAACTCGTTCCTTGAAAGCTTCGACGCGAGTTCCGTCAGCGCTGCGCCGAGGTCGGTGACGTTTTCGGCTTCAAGGGGCTTCCACTCGAATTCCCCGATGGAAACGGGCGCGTCGTACATCCACTCGCAGCCGCCGGAGAACTTCAGCACTGCCAGCTTGATATCTGCGTCGGCTCCCCCGATGTCCTTTATCTCGGGTATCAGCTCTTCCATGACGGAATTAACGGTGCCTATCTTGCTGCCGCTCATGCTTCCGGAGCAGTCTATCACAAAGAATATCACCATGGACCTTTTGGCAATCTCTTCCGCGTCATCAAACGGATTTATCGGTGTTTCAGACATTTTTGCGACCTCCCTGAACGTTATTCTTACTGCTTCCATTATACCATCGTACGAGGGAATTGTCAACTTAAATCAATTCGGAATTCGTAATTCGTAATTCGGAATTTATGTATCCGCTTCGCGGATAATATTTCAAAAGAGTTATAAATAATACACAGGGCGAAAGAACCACTTCCGCCCTGTGTTGTATCTATCAAAGTTTTTGAAATAATGTCTGCGGAGCAGACACCGTAATTCCGAATTCCGCATTACGAATTCCGAATTACGAATTGACCCTGCGTTATTTTTCGCTGCAGAACTTGACTTCCTTGCCCTCGAGTATCATGTTCGTCGTGCGAACTGCGCACATCTTGCCGCACATCGAGCAGGAATGCCTGTCAGCCGGGGGAACGCTCTCGAAGTACGCGCGCGCCTTTTCGGGGTCTGCGGCTACCTTGAACATCTCCTCCCAGTCGAGCTTGTGGCGCGCTGCTGCCATCTCGTTGTCCTTGTCGCGCGCGTGGGGAATTCCCTTTGCGATGTCAGCGGCATGGGCAGCGATCTTGCTGGCGATGATGCCCTCCTTGACGTCGTTGAGGTCGGGGAGCCTGAGGTGCTCAGCCGGCGTAACATAGCACAGGAAATCCGCGCCGCTCGCCGCAGCGATAGCACCGCCTATAGCCGATGTGATGTGGTCGTACCCCGGGAAGATATCCGTGACCAGCGGGCCGAGAACATAGAACGGCGCGTTGTGGCAGATGCGCTTTTCCAGCTTCATGTTGGCTTCTATCTCGTTCATGGCCATATGACCGGGACCCTCTACCATTACCTGCACGTCCTTTGCCCACGCGCGTTCAGTCAGGGCGCCGAGTTCGATGAGCTCGGATATCTGCCCCGCGTCAGTCGCGTCGTCGATACAGCCGGGGCGCAGCGCGTCGCCGAGGGAGATAGTCACGTCGTATTCCCGCAGAATGTCGAGGACTTCGTCATAATGCTCATAGAACGGGTTCTCGTTGCCCGTCATCATCATCCACGCGAACAGCAGCGAGCCCCCGCGGGAAACTATGTTCATCTTTCTCGGGTCGCGGCGGAACGCCTCGATGGCGCGGCGGTTGATACCAGCGTGAATGGTCATGAAATCCACGCCCTCTTCTGCGTGCGCCCTTACCACCTTGAGAAAGTCCTCAGCGGAGATCTCCAGCAGATCCTTGTCGAGGTAGCCTATCGCGTCGTACATCGGCACGGTGCCTATCATCGCGGGGGAACGCTCCACCAGCTGCCTGCGGAACGTGTTGGTTTTGCCGTAATTCGACAGGTCCATTATCGCTTCTGCGCCGAATTTTATCGCCATGTCCACCTTCTGCATTTCCATGGTGTAATCCTTGCAGTCGCCGGAAATGCCGAGGTTGACGTTTATCTTGGTTTTCAGCCCCGAGCCTACGCCCTCAGCGGAAAGCGCGGTGTGGCGCACGTTCGCGGGAATGGCTACCCAGCCCTTTGCCACCAGCTCGCGGAGCTTTTCGGGGTCCATGTATTCTTTCTGTGCGACGGTCTGCATTTCGGGGGTGATAATGCCCTTTTTCGCAGCCTCCATCTGGGTCTTGTATTCTCTCATTTGTCTTCCTTTCCGGGACTTTCAGGCAGCAGCCGGTAGAAGTGCCCCAGCGGGCCGTGTCCCTTGCCTATGTTTATTCCGTGCTCGATGGCGCCTGTCACGTAGTCCTTTGCTTTGGCGACTGCCTCCGGCAGAGGTTCCCCCTGCGCCTGGAATGCCGCTATCGCCGACGAAAGCGTGCACCCGGTGCCATGGGTGGTCGTGGCGGCTATGCGCTCGTGCGAATATATGTGGAACTGCTTTCCGTCGAAAAGCACGTCGGTGGCTTCCCCGTCGAGGTGCCCTCCCTTTATCAGGACTGCCCCCGCGCCGTGCGCAAACAGGCTGAGCGCCGCCGCCTTGATGTCGGTGAAGTCCGAAATGGTGCAGCCCAGCAGCTTTTCAGCCTCGGGAATATTCGGGGTCAGCAGCGTGCACATGGGTATCACCGTGTTGATGAATGTGGACAGCGCCGCGCCCTGCATGAGTTCAGTGCCGGCAGTTGCAGCGATTATGGGGTCGCACACGACTATCTCAGGGTCGAACTTCATCAGCGCCGCTGTGACTGCATGCATAGCGCCGGCGTCGGGCAGCATGCCTATCTTCACCGCGTCAACGCGGATATCGGAGAACACCGCTTCAAGCTGGTCGTATATCACCGACGGCGAAACGCTCATGCTGGAAATAACGCGCCCGGTGTTCTCGGCGACAACGGAAGTTATCGCGCTCATGCCGTAGCACCCCAGCGCTGAGAATGTCTTTAAATCGGCCTGAATGCCGGCGCCACCGCTGCAGTCTGAACCTGCGATGGTCAGACAGTTTTTCATGGGTCAGCCCTCCTAAACAAAACGGACTTCCGCTGAATAGAAGAAGTCCGTAGATATTATGTCACGGCTTCCCTACGATGGTATTAACCAACAGGTTCAAAGGGTCGGGCAGAAGCCCTCTCAACTCTCGCGAGTACCCCCAGCAAATAAATTATACCACAACCGTCCGGCTTTGTCAAGCGGGACCGCATGCAGGAACGGGAAACGAAACCACCGCACGCGCCCGGAGTTCCCCCATAAAGACAGCCGCCCTATAAAAGCAGCCGCCCCCATGGTCTGAGGGCGGAAAGCTGATCCCTTATCAGAAATCGATGTCGTTTACTGCGGAATTAGCAAGCTGCAGTTCCTTCTTGGGGATGCGCTTGAGGGGGTTGTACACGAACTTCTTGCATGAGTCGTAGGACTTTACGTCGCCCATCTTCGAGCACCTTATCTTGTCGCCGTCCAGCGCGGTACCCAGTTCGCAGTATTTGCAGGAGGGCTTTATGTTATTGCCAAAAAGCTTTTTCTTTGCCATGTTCGTTCCTCCGTTCAGAGCATGTAACTCGGGCAGAGCATTCTGTCCCTGTATAATATTATATCACACCCCGGCAGAATTGTCTACCACAATACAACAACATTTTTTCTCCGGCTTTTTGGTGATTGTGCACAAATCCCCGGCGCAAAAATCCCCCGCTCAGATGAACGGGGGATAATTTATTCAGCCATCAGACTAAGCAGCCGGATCAAGCCTTGTTGAGTCTGGCCTCGATCTTGTCGAGCTCGTCGTACAGAGCCTGCGGAATGTTGCCGCCCTTTGCCTTGATGTCGTCGTTGTAGTATCTGCGCATCTCAGCGATCTCCTTCTTCCAGAGGTCAACGTCAACTGCGAGCAGCTTGTCCTCAACTTCGGAAGTAACCTCGTCCTCGATACCCTTGAGGTTGATGTCGCCCTTCTTAGGCAGGAAGCCGATAGGAGTCTCAACAGCGTCAACCTTGCCCTCGCATCTCTTGATGATCCAGTCGAGCACACGCATGTTGTCGCCGAAGCCCGGCCAGATGAAGTTGCCGTTCTCGTCCTGCTTGAACCAGTTAACGTTGAAGATCTTAGGAGCCTTGTCGCCGAGCTTCTCGCCCATCTCGAGCCAGTGTGCCCAGTAGTCGCCTACGTTGTAACCGATGAACGGCTTCATAGCCATAGGATCGTGACGGAGCACGCCTACAGCGCCGGTAGCAGCTGCGGTAGTCTCAGAGGAAACTGCAGAGCCCATATATGTGCCGTGTACCCAGTCGAAGGACTGATATACCAGCGGAGTTGTGGAAGCACGTCTGCCGCCGAAGATGATAGCGCTTACAGGAACGCCCTTCGGGTTGTTGAACTCAGGGGATACGCAGGGGCAGTTAACAGCCGGAGCGGTGAATCTGGAGTTCGGGTGAGCAAGCTTCTTGTTCTTGCCGGTAGCGGGGTCGATCTCGGAAGTGAACTCAGGACCGTTTACCTTAGCGCCCTTCCACTCTGTTGCGTCAACAGGAGGATTCTTGTCAAGACCTTCCCACCAAACGGTGTTGTCTGCATTGTTCAGTGCAACGTTGGTGAAGATGGTGTTCTTCATTGTGGAAGCAAGCGCGTTGTAGTTGGACTTAGCGTTAGTACCGGGAGCAACGCCGAAGAAGCCGTTCT
>ERZ779865.1643-NODE-1643-length-15800-cov-7.092474_pt1 | contig 15800 bp, 18 predicted proteins | sample MGYA00433088_ERZ779865 | MGnify/ENA primary metagenome ERZ779865 (study PRJEB29588, sample SAMEA2151703) | human gut metagenome | biome: human gut; feature: human-associated habitat; material: faeces | place: Denmark | collected 2008/2010 ... | reverse complement strand
GATATATACCCATGTCCCGTTTTACCAAAACTTTCCAAATTTACCAACCAATCCCCAATTATACAAAACTTTTATTTTGTATTATGCACATTATACAAATATCACCTGAGTATATTGTGCGCATTGCCAATTGACATATCCGAACAAATGTTCTATAATACAGGTAGAAAAACGAACAAATGTTTGTTACTTACAAATAATATGGGAGGTCTACCAAATGACTATAGATGAATACACAAGCCTAACGCGCGAATTAGCGTCAGGCGACGCAGACGAAGCTCGCACTTCTCAGATTCTCGTTAGTCTTACAGACGCATTTACAGAGTCATCGTCAAATCTCGAAAACGCACAAAATAAGATAACCAAACTGACAGACAGCAACACTTCGCTCAAACAGGCAAATTATGAATTGTTCTTACGAATAGGCTCCAAGCCCTCGGACCAGCCTGACACATCCGAGCAGACACCCAAGACACCCGAAGATTACACCGCCGAAATCGGCGAGTATAGATAAAAGGAGTTATAATTAAAATGGCAAATGCAACAAGAGCCGTTTCGGTTATGAACGCAGTGAGAGCAGCGGGTTCTCAGAATTATCAGTCGTTTATTCCGGAAGCAACGCTTACAAACATTGCAGAGGTCGGTAATCCTATAATTAATTATCAGGCAATCCGAAATGAATTCTGCACACTTCTCCCCAATATTATTTTTGACACCGTTCTTCACAATAGAGTGTGGAACAATGAATTCGCGTTTCTCCGCAGAGCACTGCCCATGGGTTCCGATGTAGAGGAAATCGCGGTCAATCCGGCTAAAGCAGAAAAATTCGACCCTGAAAATGATTACCTTACAGGATATTTCGATAAGCCTGATATTAAGGTCGCGTTCCACCGTCTTAACCGTAAAGACCAATTTAAGGCGCGTATTCAGAATAACGAACTTAAACTTGCATTCCGTTCATGGGAAGACCTTGACGACCTTATCGCTGGTGTAATTAATTCACTCTATAACGGCGATAACATTGAGGAGTTTGCGCTTCTCAAGAACACTATAAACAGCGCGCTTGCGAAGGGCTATGTTTCAACTGTACAGGTTGCGGAGCCGACCGATGAAGCATCCGCAAAAGCGTTTATGCGCAAGGTTCGCCAGACTTACATTGACTTCAGATTCCCGTCGGCGCGCTTTAACCGTTATGCGGAAATATCGGGAGACGGTAAGCCGTATATTACATTCTCTCCTACCGAGGAAACGATGATAATTATTTCATCCGCCGTTTCTTCTATTGTCGATGTGGATGTACTCGCAGCCGCGTTTAACATGGAGCGTGCCGACTTTATGGGTCGCGTTATCTATGTAGACGATTTTGGTATTGACGGTGTTTATGCGCTTATGTGCGACCGCCGTTTCTTCCAGATTTATGATTCTCTCCGTGAGACGGGCTCGTTCTACAATCCAGCGCGTATGGAGTGGAGATATTTTTGGAATGTATGGCAGACTTATAGCGTATCGCCTCTTGCTAATGCTGTAATATTTACGTCAATTGCTGACGGTAAAGTAGACGGCTCACAGCTTTCAGCCGGACAGGACACTGTAACTCTTAGCGACACAGCGACCGATGTTGTTATAGACGCATCTGACTTTAAGAATACTGTTTCGTTGTTCCTTATGGGTAATAACATTCCCGATAATCAGACTGTTACCGCAACAGCTACCAAAGACGGCTCGGCGACGTCCGCATCCGTTGTAACTGTGACATATAAGTCGGGAAATCAGTACACAGTTACTTATGACAAAAAGGCAACCCCTGTATCAGAGAAAACACAGGTTGTTCTTAAAATTGGCAGCGACGCAATCGGCGCGTTCACCGTAGATAATTCCAAGTAAAAGATATGCTTGATTAGCTTTTAATAAGCATACTATCTTAATAATCGAGAGGGAATGGTGGGTGGGTAGATAAATATGAAACTTATTCTTACATTGTTTATCTGTTTTCTTATATGTGTAACAGCTGATTATATCACAGGTGTTATGAAAGCATATGTGAACAGCAAAGTATCTTCTAAAATCGGAAGAAAAGGAATATTGAAAAAAGTCTCTTACATTGCGGTAGTATTTTGTGCAATGATGATTGACTATTTGATATTTATTACAAGTGGAAAGTTTGGTGTCAACTACGACCCTATTTCTTGTGTACTTGTAATGACATGGTTTGTAATTAATGAATTGATTTCTATTCTTGAAAATGTATCGTCCATGGGAGCGCCATGCCCCAAATTTCTGAAATCGCTTATGAAACGGTTGCAGAATAATATAGAAAGCGTAGATAAAGGAGATAAGTCAAAATGAATAAAAAATTTCGCGGTATAGACATTTCACTTTATCAGCGGGACATTGACTATGATAGAGTTATAAAAGATAATGATTTTGTAATAATCAAAGCGGGGCAGGGAAGAACAGCGGAATATAATTTCCCGTTTACTGACCCACTTTTTGAACAGCATATAAAGTCATTTCGTTCACGCATATCGGGGAAGAAATTCTACATAGGGGTCTATTGGTACTTTATGGGTAGAACGGAAGCCGAGACTCTTGAAGAAGTTAAGTATCTTATACAGATACTTAAACCTTACAAAGAAAATATAGATATCGGGGTTGCGCTCGATGTTGAAGATGCATCTCTTATGGGAGATGTGGACGGTCTCTCGCGCAGAGTGAATCTTTTCCTCAATTCTATAATCGGAGCGGGATACAAGGCGTATATTTACGCTAACGAATATTTCCTCGCTACTCAGTTTAAGAATAATCTGAATTTCCCGCTTTGGCTTGCGTCTATAGACGACGGTACTAAGTCGCACAAGGGACTTCAGAAGAAATATCCCAACCTTAAAATATGGCAATATAGCTTTAAGGGTACAGAGGGCGGAATATATCCCGTGGACTGCAATGAAGCCGTCGATATAATCGGAGACACTAACACCGATTATCTTGTAGACATGAAAGATGTTGTTACGCTTACGCGTTTCCTTTCAGGTTGGAATGTAAAGGTAAATGAAGTGCAGTCCGATATAAATCAAGACGGATATGTAAACATGAAAGACCTTATAGAACTTATAAGGCTCATGGTAGAGGAGTAATATATTATGGCGTACACACCGAGCGGAACAATAGCGTTCTACAGAGTGCCATGGAAAAGCGACTATAAAGATGTACGCCTGTTCACTTCAAAGACGGAGGAGAGTAATTATTTCTCCTCCCCTTTGAGGGTAGAACAAAACTACACATATATCAGAGACAAGCAGGCTATCAAAGTAAACGCTAATAAAGAGGCTATGGAACAGTATAACTACATTCGTTATATGAACGAAAACTTTTCTCTTAAATGGTTTTACGCTTTCATAACGAAAGTAGAATATATAAATCAAAACGCTTGTTATGTTTACTTTGTGCAGGATGTGCATATGACATGGTGGGATTGTTATACAATTAAATCTGCATATGTAAAACGCGAACACGTTTCAGATGAATCAGACAGTAATAATACTATTGTTGAGGATTTTAATATTTCAAACTATGAGCAAGATTATATCGGTTATTCGCATGACTATACGCCAAATAATAGTTCTACAGGTTCTGTCATTATTGTAGTTACATCTACTATTCCATACGCAGTTGTAGAGCATTCAACTGTAGATGGTGCTGATAAGTATACTCTTATATCGAAATATGACTATAGTATAGTACCGATTATTAATAATACAATGCAAAACGCTACATATGTTTATTTTTCAACACTTGCAGAATATCAGAAATTTATTTCAACCATGAATTTAATCGGTGAGATAGATTCCATATCCGCTATTATAGTTTGTGATAAAGCAATTATAGTTGATTCATGTGAGATATATGATACAACTGCTGACGGCGGTAATCAAGGTTTACTCGTCACTATAGATAAAGAAGCTGGTTTAACCGCTGAACGGTATGCGCGGTATCTAATTAAGTCATTTACGTCTGTAAACAAAAGTGAATCTTTTGGTTGTATAACGGTCGGCGGATATACTCCAAAAAATAGAAAAATTTTTCATTACCCATGCTGTAAATGGGTCATTGATGGGAATAATGGTGATTATGTAGAATTACAACCGCAATTATTGCAAACTGCTGTACAGTTGATAATAGATGAAAAAATGTCATTCAGTACAAAATTATCAGTTAAAGCAATACCACGTCATTATGCGCTTACAGATTCATTTGCGGCTACCTCTGGGTGGGAATATTTTAACATTCAAAATTCCGCAAGCATCACAGCGTCAGTAACACTCCCGTTTATTAAAGACAGCGCGGCAAATTGGAACGCTCTCAATTCTAATACAATAAACGCGCAAATTTCAAATGCAAAAGTTAAAATAGCACTTGATGCCGTATTTGGGGCGATTGATACAGTCGCGTCAGCGGGTGCGGGCGCATTGAACATGGCTGCGCTTAATCCGTCAAGTGTAACCGGACTAATCGGAGCGGGTAAACAAGGTGTTTCGGAATTGACCGACACAGGGCGCTCTATCGCGCGTGATGTGATGCAGCTCCGTGAAACAGAGGCTAATATAAATGATAAAGCAAACTTACCATCGCAACTTATGAATATGTCAGCAGATGACGCATGGAGCGCTCAAAATGGGTTTATGAAATTTACTATTCGTCATATGTGCGCGCCGCTCAATGAAATAAAACGGTATGATAAATATTTATCGAAATATGGCTACAAAACGAATGACTTTAAGATCCCTGCCATGAATAATCGTCAGAATTGGAATTATGTTGAAACGTCATCGATAACAATCGCTCCTGTGGAGAAAAACGGTTTTGCTCCTACGGACAATGAATTAACCGAAATTGAAAGTATATTCAACTCGGGCGTTACATTTTGGCACATAAACGACGTCGGAAATTACGGTGATTATACCAATGAAATTGTAGGGTGATAGTAATGGCTAATAAAAAAATACCTGTAGGATTCAAAGGCGCGAACAATGAATGGATAGCGGGAATGACAGAACAGACCACAATATTTGATACATATTTTTCACGTCTTGTTCTGTTGGCGCTGTCTATCTATAAGTGGAATAATCTCCCCGAAACAATGAACGAGCGATTTCTTGAAAAGACGCTCAATGAGGATGGGCGCGCTTGCTTTACAGATTCAGAATACGGCCTGCTCAATTTGCGTGTTGCACCGTCGGGAGATATAAATTTTTATGAGAATCCCACACGATTTAATTGCTACAGTATAGGCATAAATATTCTCCGCGATGCTAAGGAATGTGTGTATCTCAGAAATAATTATATAGAGCGTTCTACATATCCTATACTCATATATTTTGCTAAGAAACTCACTGAGATAGAACGTACTATTATTATGAACGTTCACGCTCAGCGTACACCAATTCTTGTACAGTGTGAACAGGAGCAGTTACTTACAATGAAAAATATGTATATGCAGTATGACGGTTTTACACCTGTTATATACGCAAATAAAGATATTGAGTTGTCAAACCTCTCTGTTCTTAATACAGCCGCTCCGTACTTAGCTGACAAACTCGATGAGGAAAAGAAAAACACATGGCATGAGGCTCTGACGTATCTTGGAATTGGCAATTCAATGGATTTTAAACGGGCGCAAGTGCAAACGTCAGAAATCGAAGTTAATTCCGAACATTATGGATATATGGCAGAGGCGGGTCTTATCACACGTCAGCAGGCGTGCGATGCTGCTAATAAGATGTTTGGAATAAACATTTCCGTCGAACGTCGTAACATTAATGAGATTCTGAACGGAGGTATGCAGTATGGCGAAATACACGACACTACTTCAGACGCTGATTAAAAGCGGTTACGATTTAGGTATGGATACTTATCCTATGCATCAGGAATCATACCGTTTACTACTTAACGACAAAATTTACAAGCATTATGCATACCGTGAAATAGGTTTTGAAACTCCAGCATTGTTCAAACATTATCTTAATATGAAAATGAATGAGATAATGCCGTATTATAATCAGTTGTATGATATTCAAGTTGAATTTCTAAAACAGAATGTATTTCAGAATGTAAATAGAACGGAAACCGAAAACGGCACTATAAATGATAAAGGCGATGGAAGTAATAACACAACCGATAATCGTACTATCACGGACGCGGGAACACATTCGGATACCGACAACAACCGACGTATTTACAGCGATACACCGATGTCGCCATTGAATTTTGAAAATGTTCAGACCGGAAAATATGCGACCGATGTTACATTTGAAAATAACAGTAACAACGGTACAACCGGAAATAAACGCACTCATGGTGGAACGACAGAGGAAAAAACAACTGATAACAATCTTAGAACGATTGACATCGCAAGAATTTTCACCGGAAACGACGGTAGACTTTACCCGCTGGAGATACTAGCCAAGGCAAAAGCTGAAATACTGAATATCGATATGATGATTATAGACGAATTAAATCCTCTGTTTATGGGGATATTTTAACAAAGAGAGGTATATACAATGGCAATAACACCGCTTAATTTTTGGGTGCAACCTGTAATCCCGCTTACGTTCGATGATTCGATTTCGTATCTTGAGACGCTCGGTAAAGTCGTAGAAAAGCTCAACGAATCACTTACTCAGAGTGAGAATTGGGCGGCTGAATTGCGAAAAGATATAACGGATTTTACGACTAAAATTGAAAATGAAATGACAACGTTTAAAGCAGAAATCAACTCCGATATATCATCGTTTGAAGACAGAATAAGTGCTCAAATTTCAACATTTGAACAGCAAATGAATAATAAATATTCAACTTTCAAAAATGAGATTCAGGCGCTTGTAAATTCAATAAGCCTTAACCCCGATTATTCCATAGACCATGATAGCCTTAATATGTGGGACGTATGGGGTAGTGGGGCGAAACTTAACTACAAACTTAAAAATACAACAGGAGCGGAGGTTTATTCTAACGGTAATTACATTTCTGCATATATACCTGTCAGACCGCTTAAAAAATATGCTATACGATTCGGAAAACCGTGTGGTAGTCTTATAATAGATGATACTCAATACATAATTGTGTACGATAAAAACAAAAACTTTGTCACTCAGTTGATTTCAGGTAATTCACCCACAACATTCACAATACCTGTCAATGGGTATTATATAAGAATAAATGTAAATCTTAATACTAAAATATCGCCCACGATTAGTATAAAAAATCTCACCGAGGACACCGGAATGGTGGATATAGGATCTTTGCCTGTTGTAAGTGGTGAGCCTGATTATAGTTGGTTTGATGCACCCGAATCTTTCAAAACTACAATATCAAGTACAACTACCGACGATAACGCTGTATACAAACGTAAAATTACATGGCGCGATATGGACGATTCGAAGAATCTCGCGCTTTACGATAATATAACTGTCGGTGGATATACCACAGGTGCATATAATATAACTACAGGTGAATTCTCATCGTCTATTACCAATTCATTTACGTCAGACTTTATACCTGTTTGCCCAGCCGTGGATGATATCGTTATAACTAATCCGCTTAACGCGGGTGACTATGCGAATGTAATTTACTTCAACGAGAATAAAGAGATGATAGGAATGTATAAATTCGATGCTTTATTTACATCTCAAGGACTTTATATATGTCCTATTCTTTACAACGATGTTGCATATATAAAGTTTTCTGCTCTTATAGCCGATGTTCATAATTGCAGAGTAACCGCTGACGGCGTGCCTAATTTTGGTAGTGGGGTTTATCCCGATACCGCTGGCTTTAATAATGTAATATTGGTTACACGTTCGGCGGGTGGAATTATAAGATGTGGCACTAAAACATATAAGGGTAATGAGTGTTATAAAATATTGAAAGACTGTATAACTAACGATAGACCGATATATGACAGCGAAACCGTATCGGGTCAGCTTATCCCCCTTAGAGCAAGAGTTTGCATGAGATCGGGAGACAACGAAACGACGTGCCGATACATCGGTAATAAACTAAATGGAGATTCTGTGACATTGATTGTTAGTTTGTTCGATGCGGGGTCAGTAGCTTTATTGTAATTATGAGCGAGTGTTAAACACCGCGATGGCATAAAGAGCCATATAATTAAAAAAGGAGAGGTTTTTATACCTCTCCTTTTATTATATCTAACCATGCCGCTTTTACACGGGCATTCTCGTAAGCCGTTCCCCATTTATTACCTATGCGTTCCATAGCGACAGTAAATGCTTTTGAGTTGTAAAAACGGAACGTGTCGACCGAGCGGGTATTTATCCGCGGTCGGTTGCGCGCGTGCTTACCGTGGTATTCGCCGATAAGCAAACAGCGATTCTTAACGATGAATCCCATTGTCATTTTAACCTTATTATACTCAAAGACATAAATCCAATGGTAATCTTTAAATAATTGGGGTTTAATTTCGGGGTCTTTCTTAAATAAGCCTGTGGTAGCAACATCATTTCCGGCTACACGTTGCATTTCGGGTATTTCATCTTCACTTTCATATGCAACGGGAATAAACTCCATAGCGCATTTTGCACCATTTTCAAAGCCGGACGCGTTCCAAAATATAGTTTCCCCCAACTTTGGATTTACAGCTTCCCAATCCAAACCGAAAAACCGAAAGAACGGATTATATTTTGACATTTCATTCATATTGTTACCGATGAATATAACTGTCCCACTTCTGTTTCTAAATACAGTAGACACTATAGACATGAAATGTTCAGGTTCATTCGGATAATATCCATAGGGGTCTATCATGACAAATTCGTCAAATACAATTGTATCAACATTGGGATATTGAGAGCTTTTAGATGCAACTTCCTCATTGGTTAGGGCAATCCCATGACCGAATGGTACACCGTTGTAGAGATATTTCTGACGGTCAAAAACAATATCGGTTGTTTCATCATTGAACAGACTAAACCATGTAGTCGCGCTCCGCATAGCGGTATAGTTTCGGAATACTCTTACAAATTCGGATTTATCAGCGTCGTATTTCTCTTTCAAATATTTAGCAACCGATGTGCTTTTACCAGATGAGCGTCCTCCAAATAAGAAGATATAAGAACAGTTGGGAAACTTGTCTAAGGTAAATTCATAATATTTCATGCTGAATCCTCCGATAAGTCGGACATGGAATCACTGAGCAAAATACCATGTTTGAATTTTGATATATCACAAGGGCAAAACATTATATTTCTTTTACCATTCAGATAATACACTATGCCTATACCTTCGTCAAACATATAAAAAGTTGTTCGCTCCGCGTCAAGTTTATTACCAAATACATATTCAGATACTTCGTCATAGTGAAGATATGCAGATTTTTCGTTTGTCCAAAAAAGCCCTTTTTTCATAGGCATTTTGAATTCGTAATCTGTGTTTTTAATTACAGCGCCGCAATATTGCCCAAATTCATCTGACCATTTTCCTTGGTTCTGTCTATCGAGATATGTACGCCCTGAAACGCTCTGATCGAACATTGTGTTGGTTTTCCACATAATACGCATTAATGATTTGAACGAAAGAAGCCATGAATCATTCTGTTCATATAAATAGTCTAATACAACGGAGACTTTCATTGTGGCTTGTACAAGTCCCGATGTCTTCACATCTAATTCACCGTCAAATGTCATATAACGCTTTGAGTTAAGCGTTGTAAAATAAGCATATGTTTCTTCATAATCAAATTTACCTAAGCCCCATTTATTTTCTTGCACTTGCGGATGTTTGGATTTTCGACAGCGTTCCATAACTCCGTTGTTGAATTCAGCTACTACGTTGAGGAGATTCTTGAACGTAACAGCCGATTCATTAGGATGATACAGTTTTGCGCTATCGGTGTCCCAATATACAATGATATATGAAGTTTTTGTGAATATAAGATGAGAGAATAATACAAGGTGCCTCCGCGCGTATGCTGTAATATAAATTCCCACGATGTATGACGATTTAACGCGCTTAAACAAACCTCGGTCGGAACGCTCCTTTCCGAGTTTTATCATAGTCTCGTTATAATATCGCTCGAATGATTCGCGGCTGAGCGATTCTGTGTTTGACGTTATACAATCTTCATCAATAAGAGTATCACCGAATACAAGCTGCGTCGCGTCTATTCCATACTGCGCGTTGAACATATTTTTCGACAGCATAAGATAGCGTTTAGCCAACTTCTTTGGCTCGGAGTTTGATTTTATGTCAGAGAGCCATTTTCCGGGAATACTGTTCAACAATGTTTCATCGGGGTGTTTACCGTTCGATATAGCTTTCAACGCAGTTTTCATATTTGCATATATAATGTTACGTTCAACCAATTCATTTATGCCACCCGACGATTTCGCATGATTAAGAAATAAGCATTCAGCTGATATAGATTCAACATCATACATTTTGAGTATATTCACAATATCGACTTCCGTTGCGTATATAGTACATTCGTCATAGCCGATAATTCTACCATTATCAATAAGACGGTTATACTCGGATACCATTTCTTCTAACAATTTGTAACCATGGGATTTTTTATTATATTCGATTTCACCTAATCCGTCTTTTGATTTAGTTTTTGACGCTGAAATAATGGGCATATAGTTATACCCGTAATTTTTAACTTTTATATTTTTTAGCGTAAATATACCATGAAACATTTTTCCTGATGTAAGAACATGGCGCATTTTTATAGCATCAATATCATCTAACAATGACGATTCTATACATTCTTCATATAATCCATTCCATAGATTTTGCAGTGATTCATTTACATATAATTTTCCGTTGGTGTCGGGAAAATCCATTTGTGTTGACTGCGATGGATAGTCAGAGCATACATCAAACGAATGTACCAAAGTGCATAGCTTACCGCGAAAGAATGTATTCGCGTGTGTATAAGCCCCTTGATATACCCCGCGCATAATTTGATATTGGTCAAAATTCATAGGAAATGTATCAACACAGTAATTGCTCCATGCTTTTTCCAATTCTGATGATAGAATAGCTTTATTATTTTTACGTGTAAATGAAGTAAACGTGAGTGGAATGTCCTTTATATTTTTAATCCAAAACCAATTCTTACATTCTTCCATGATTCCACACGCTGTTACTTTACAATCATTATAGCAATACTCATAATCGTATTTTTCAAGTTTATCTGTAGGAAGTCGAAATTCATTATAATCATAACCGAGTTTGGGATGCCCTATCATATCACCGATTGAACCGACCGAACGGTGTAGAAGTTTAAGTGAACATCGTATCTCGAGCCAAACTTTTTCACCGTCTCCAAATGCAAGTCTCCATGGATTACTCCCGTCAGAAAATGATTTTGTAATCATAAGCTGATTCATGAGAGATTCCCAATTACGCGCGAAAGAAAAATCGAAGCCGAGGTTATGGAAAAATATAAGTGTCCTCTTTTTACGTTTCTCCGCTTGCTTATAAAGTGTGTAAAAATAATCACCGAGGTCTTTCGGATAGCGACAGTCGAAACATGGTTCTATAACGTCCCATGAATCAGGTGTGGATAATCCTTTATTAAAATTGGCTTTTACTACGCAAGCGAGATATGCGCCGCATTCATTCGTTTCTAAGTTAGATGATGCTTCAAAATCAGCGACATAAAATATAGGAGAGTAATCTATCTCAGTGAATGCTTTTACTTTAGGTTTTATTATTTCGTCTAAATCCGTCTCGCCGCGTTGCAACCGTTTCTTTATAGTAGAAATACCTACGCAGTTTTGCCCGTGTAGGTATTCCGAAAGAGCGGTTAAGTCTTTTAGCGTATATGATTTATTATTAAAAGCGTATATATTCATATTCGATGGCTACTTTGAGTTCGTATTCGCCCCCGATCATCAATATAAATGTGAACATCATCAGTTATATAATATCCCTTCTCTTTCAATTCCTTTATAGGTCGGCAATAACATCGTCTATTTACCCATGATATAAAATAGCCACAATCTTCACGGGCGCTTTTTGGTCCAATACATGAATATGCATATAATTCATGTTCCGCAGCGTACGCTAACAATCTTGCGAACTGCACTTCATCTTTCAAAATAAACGCAACTTTCATTTGTTCCACTCCTTACTATCTACAGCTTTGTATGTCGTCATATTTGGTCATAATGTACATTGATACCGACCCATCTTCTTCTGAACGAAATTCCGGAATTACAATATCAAACCCCCGTTCAATTAATATCGACTTTCTACGCTTATATAAACGCCGTCTGTCATACCCTATAAAATAAGCATACTCGTCGTGTTCTATACCGTTCCAACTTACGCTCCTAACGTCTATACCACGGTCAATAGCGTATGCAATCAAAGCTCCATAATCCCACAAATCATCAATATGAAACGCTGTTCTCATTTATTCCACTCCTTACTATATACAGCTTCACTATCCGCCATATGCAAATAAAACGCCAACGGGTTATGTGAAAACACATCACTTATACTTCGTTTGTCATACTCTGACGCGAACCCCATATGACAATTAATCGCCTGAGCCTCTTCTGTTCTAAGCGGTATGAATGACTGTAGTATATACACAGATTTAGAACCGTGGCCGCCGAATGGTATTTCTTCGTCCCATTCATAAGATTGATACTGCTCCCATTTACCATCTACTTTAGTCCATCTCATGACAGGTTTATAGCAATTACATTTGCATATATCGTGAAAAAGAGATGTGATTATAAGGCTGTCTTCGGGGATTTCGTTCTCTAAATAAAGCCTGTCGCGGTATCCACGGAGTTTATCATAGACTTCAAGCGAGTGTTTTATAAGGCCCTCAGGCTCGCTATCGTGATATTTAGTAGACGCGGGAGCGAAACAAAAATCGCTATCGACAAATATATATTTATGAAGTTTGTCTATACCATCTCGGTCTATTTTTTCCATAAGATATTTTAGGCGGTCTGAGTGAAAATTGTACATTATTTGAACCCTCCTTTTAAGCGCGAAAGTATTTCATTTTTACGTTCTTCCAACGCCGCTATATCATCCTCGCGCTGTTTTTCGTTGTCATTAGCTTTTGCGCTATCTTTTGCCTTGTCAAACTCTTTTTCCAACCAATCCGAAAAGCCTTTAACGCTGGATGGCGGAACATCAAATTCGCCTGTAATATAATAACCAAGGTCGGAATTTGGGTCCGCGAATGTTGCGAGATATCTATTATATTCTCTTACATTGACCGTTTTTGTTTTATAGTTTATATAGTCTATAGCGTCATTGAAATCTTTGAATTTTTCGCCTTTATCTAAATCTTCTTTTACCGATTCTACAGTTAATAGGTTTTTTTGCCATTTGACTTTATCGCTTCTGTACTCGATTCGTCTGTTATGGTTATTTATCGCGGTTCTGAGGATATGTTCTTGTTGAGGTGTTAGTTCCATATTATATGCCCCGTGATTCTATGGAATGAATTAAATTATGTACACCTTTTATATCATAATTTCTGACTGCTCCGGTTTCCGCGTAAAAACATATCAATTCATCAGTTTTTTTACTTCTGACGGCTATTTCACCGTAAGTCCAAATAACATATTCTACTTCTATATCATATTTATAAATATGTTCAAGCGCATATTCAATTCTGTGTTTAAGAGTTTCTTTGTTCATTATTTTCTCCTTTTCATTATTCTCCTATCAGATAATAGTCTAATTAATGACCATTCGACTTTGAACCAATTCAACCATTTTGCGCATCTGGCATATGCGCAACATGATTCACGCGCTTGCTTAATGTCGTTTGCGTATGGGGCATGGGGAGTTTGACACTCCCCACATGGATACCCACACGGATTATATTTATTAGTCATTGCCCTTTCCGTCTATAAATTCTATGCGGTCAACTATGCATGAAACATATGTTTTGTAAATCTCGTTTCCACTCTTTGTTTTTTCGTCGGATTTTTCACTACGGATTGAAATCTGTCCGTTTATAAATGCGGCCGAGCCTTTGTCGAAATACTTTGTAATGAAATCTGCCGTTCCACCGAATGCCGAACAACGGATGAATGTTGTTTCCTCGGTCTGTCTATTGTTTACGGCAAGTGTAAACGAGCATCCGGTTTTCTGTTCTTTCTTTGGCCCGTAAGTAAATATTTCGGGCTTAGCTACAAGATGCCCCGCGATTGTAAGCTGATTGACGTTAAGAATTGACATTTTGTGATTCTCTCTTTCTGTGTTTTATTTTTAGATTTTGTAGGAATTTTTACCCTGCGATTGTATTTGTAGGGATTTTACCCTGCGATTATAATATTGGAAATTTTACCCTGCGATTGTAAATATGAACGAAATGTGAATAGATTATGAACAAATTGTTAACAGAAAATTGTTAACAGAGTGTAAACAGACTATGAACAGAATGTTAACAACTTATTGATACATTTTGAACATTTTGTGAATGAATTGTTAACATCCTGTTACTAAGTCTGCGTCCTGTGCATAACCTTTTAGTGGTTATGCACAGGATTTACTTAAAGATTAGTTATTGTTATTATTGAAATTAACGCTACGCTCGACATTAATATTAGAAAGAACACTATAATAAACCTTAAAATTTTAATTAAATATTCTTTATCGTTCATGCGTTGAATGTCCTTTGCAGTCTGTCACCGATGAACACACACCAAACACCGGTTGACATATCGCGGAGAACGTGAACGCGTTCGCCTCTACAACATTTTTGTAGCAACTGCCGGACGTAGCGCGCGCAGTCGTGATTTTGTAATTCTTCATATAGTGACCACGTTGTTTGTTTTGCCGTCGTGACTGAATGGCGCGGGGCGTTAATGCATTGGATGCGAAAAGATGTTAAATTATCATCGCATTCTTTATATATACTATAAATTGGAGTTTCGTATGAGAAAAACGTGCGGTCGTGGTTTTCGCTTGAATATCCATCGAATCCGCATTGTGCTGATTTGTGTAAAATTAATTTATACATTTTTTAATCTCCTTTTAATGTTTATGAATGGAACAGAGGGGTTAACCCTCTATCCCAATCTCTGCCATTATTGCGGCTGCTCGCCGTTTTGCCTGTTCAAGTCCAAGAAGTTTCACAGCTTTTTCAAGTTCCGTCGTATCCTCCGGCGGGTTGACTTTTTCGGCGTTCGCTATCTTGCGTTTGATTCGACGCACCGCGTCGGCTATCTCTTCGGGCGTGCATTCGGTAAGCGTTCCAGCCTTAAGGGCTTCAAATGCTTTAATCTCCGCAACCCGTTCCCGTGTCTTTCCGCCTCTTTCGGTGTATTCCGTCATAAGTTCGGCAAGGCGTGCGGCGTCGGCTTCGGGGTGTCCGGAACGTATGCGGGAACGTTCGAATCCTATCGCGCGGCGGAGTTCGCTATCAGACAAGGACTTGACGGGAATTTTCAGTATCTCGTCCGTGTCAATGTCTATCCGGTGCGTAGTGTGACAATCGGGGCATTCATAGGTGTACTGAATTTTCATTTTTTACCTCTTTCTTCCTTATAGGAAATTTAATGTATATGCAAACGCTTTGCGTTACGCGCTATATATAGTTGTCAATGAGCGGTAAACGATAGGGTTTTTTGTTCTTTGCTCTCCCCTGTTTACGTCTATATTATACCATATCAACATCAGAGTGTCAATATAAATTTACTTAAAACTTTCAAGTTTACAAATTGTTAATAATTCATAGTTTGGTCATATAATTATAGTGATTTGTTAATAGAATATTCATATCGTGGTAATAGTGTGTT
>ERZ779865.1635-NODE-1635-length-15863-cov-37.160615_pt1 | contig 15863 bp, 11 predicted proteins | sample MGYA00433088_ERZ779865 | MGnify/ENA primary metagenome ERZ779865 (study PRJEB29588, sample SAMEA2151703) | human gut metagenome | biome: human gut; feature: human-associated habitat; material: faeces | place: Denmark | collected 2008/2010 ... | reverse complement strand
AAGCGTCCCCAGCATATAAACTATAAGCAGAGCCATATAGGTTTTCAGTTAATTCTTACAAATATAGCATAAATTTCCTCTTTCTGCCTAAATTACCTATGTTTACACGCAAAAAATCCCTTCCATACAAATTGAAAGATTCTCAAAAGACTGGGCACATACTTAACAGCAGCCGCATACGCAAACAAGAGACTTATCATATACGCGCAAGATTGCGCGCAAGATAGAACCTTTTGCGCACAATCATGCGCGTATGAAACTATTTTCTCTCGAATGTAATAGTACTTGTGTTAATTGCCAAAGCTTAATGTCGTGCGACATCTGACAGGAACAACCTTCCCTCGATTTTTTCCTGGTGCCCAGTTTGGTGAAAACCTTACTATGTTCATAATTTTGTCATTAGTTTTCTTCCCGGCACCTTTGACAACAACATTTCTCACTCCTCCATAGACATTGACTGTGAACTCAATAATCACATTCCCTGAAACGTTCGACCCCTCCATCATATCTTCAACCCACTGCGCAAATTTCGTTATCGTACCACCTTTAAACGTGGGTTTGACTTGAACACTCTCATAAGACAGGATCGAAGGTGTTGATAAGATAGTTTTCTCATTATCAGGTTTTGATTGAGAGGTATTGTACCCATTTTCCTTGGCACCGCCCGCGATGGTGTACACAATCCTCAAAAGTGTATAGGCCATGTTCAGTCTTGGAGACGGAGCGAAGTTCTGGCTTTACACGAAGCCGACGGACATGCGCAAGAACTTCAACATGCTGAGCGGGATAGTGAACAACGACATGCGTCAGAACCTGTACAGCGGGGATGTCTTCGTGTTCGTAAACGCTTCCAACAACATGATGAAGCTGCTGCGCCACGAGCCGGGCGGACTTGTGATCTATAACAAACGCCTTGACCACGGAAGGATGCATCTGGTAGAGCGGATACAGGAGGGTAACCCGACGATAACACCCTTTGAGTGGCACCGTCTTGTGGACACCATTCAGGGAATAGTCGATGATCCAAGACACCGGCTGCAACGTCTGAAGGTTCTTCGGGACATCCAGATGGAAGCATCCTTGAAGGAAGCAAAAAACATCTGAAAACCAGCAAAACAAGTTGAGGGGCACTGTCCTTATCACCTGGCAGGACAATGCCTTCTACTCCGTCCAGTTCCGTGATATGGAACTCAAGATTCTGGGAATTGCCAATGCGGAGAAGGTGCTGGATGCGGTCAAGGATTATGTGGAGAATGGAGAGGTATGGGTATAACGATATTAGGGAACATCATAATTGAGAGAAGTAACAAATAAAGAACTATATTTGCAAAACAAAAAAGACAAAAGATGAGTAAATTAATAAATGTCGACAGCGATTATAGCCTCTGGATAAATCAACTTGTTGAACGTTACAGCAGTTGTCAAATACGTGCAACCGTAAAAGCATACGAGGAGTTGCTTCGATTCTATTGGTCAACTGGAGAAGACATCATAAAGAAGAAGGCCGAAAGCAGGTGGGGTGAAGGAGTCATCAACTCAATCAGTCAAGATCTGACTGCGGCGCTGCCAGGGGTCAAAGGCCTGTCTCCGACTAATCTTGGCTATGCGAAAAGATTCTACTCTCTTTATTCTCAACTCGATACGTTTTACCCACAGCTTGTGGGCAAAACTGAATATGAACAGCTGAAGTCCATCATCTTCCGAATCCCGTGGGGCCATCAGCGCTATCTCATTGACAAATTCTACAACAACCCGAAAAGAGCATTCTATTATGTGCGACTGACTCTTGAAAATGGTTGGTCAAGGGCAGTTCTTTTGAACGCAATTGATCTAGACTTGAAAGAACCAGAAGGAAAGGCCGTCACCAATTTCTCATTGACCCTCCCCAAGGGCGATCTGGCACAGGAAATGACGAAAGACCCATACCTGTTTGATTTTGCAGCTTTGACAAAGCCGTACAAAGAAGAGGAACTGAAGCGGGCTCTGATGAAAAACATCGAACAATTCCTCCTGGAACTCGGTACTGGATTTGCATTTATGGGGCGAGAATATCGCCTGATCGTAGGAAGCACAGAGCAATTCATAGATATGTTGTTTTACAACACGAGATTGCGTTGTTATGTCGTCATTGAAGTCAAGGCCGTAAAATTCCAGCCGGGTGATGTGGGACAGCTCGGTACGTATGTGTCCGCTGTCAACCATATTTTGAAGACTCCGGCAGACAATCCGACAATAGGATTGCTAATCTGCAAGACAAAAGACAATGTCCTTGCCCAATATGCCCTTGAATCCAGTTCACAACCGATAGGAATCTCTGAATACGAACTGTCAAAGGTTTATCCGGCTGACTTCAAGAGTACACTGCCGAGCATCGAAGACATCGAGAATGAGCTGAAAGACAAACAGTGAAACACACTTAGGTGTTCTGGCTACAAACCGATAACACTGAGTAGTTGCCTTCCATCAGTCCTTCAATTGGTGGAAGTTTTTTATGCTCTCCCAAACTCCCGTTCGAGCTGACATTTGCTGCAGATTGTTCAGATAGGCGCTATAAATATTGATAAAAAGTCGTAACTTTGGAAGTTTAGATGTGTAATTATTACCCCGTACAGACTTTTTTAGCATCATATTTATGTTTATGAGCCAAAATCTGATAACCAATCAGGACAAGTTCCTGTCAGAAGTAATTAACAACATACTTCCAGGATGCGACAAGGCATATTTCCTCGTCGGGTATTTCTATTTCTCCGGATTTCAAGAAATCTATGAACAACTCCGAGATAAACACCTCCGTATTCTTGTCGGCCTTGATATTGAGCGTAGTTTAGCCAACGGCATACGTGAAATTGACGATTATTCTCAAAAGACCAAGACACGTGTCCAAACTCGCGATGAATACTACCAAGGGCTAGTTGACATCTTCAACAATACGGACTTCTTTGATTCAGAGCGCCAAATAGAGGCGTTCAAACTATTTTGCGATAAAATCTCGAATGGTACCTTGGAAATCCGCAAAACACAAGACCCCAACCACGCAAAGCTATATCTCTTTGAGTATAAACCCGAGAATCAGTCGATTACTCAGCAGCCGGGTCAAATGATAACCGGCTCAAGCAACCTCTCTGTAGCAGGCCTTAAAGGACGTATCGAGCTTAATACCATCCTTCATGACCCTATTTACTACAACGAAGGTAAGGAACTCTATGACGGACTCTGGGACACGGCGGTGCCTGTGGCCGACCTTGACCACCTTCCAGAATTCATCGAGAAAGTTATCAGGAATATCTGGATGGAGAAACTCTATTCTCCATATGCAATGTTTATTCGCGTCCTACAAGAATATTTCTCTCAACCTGATGACAAGAATCTTCTGAAGCCAAGCGATATTACCGATGGGACATATACCGACCTTAAATACCAGATAGATGCCGTTCAAATGGCGATGAAGGCCATAGAAAATCACGATGGCGTTATTATTGCTGATGTTGTGGGCCTTGGTAAGAGTATCATCGCCTCTACTGTGGCCAGAAACCTCCATCTGCGTACGATCATCGTTAGCCCGCCGCATCTTAAACAACAGTGGGAAGAGTATAGAGATCAATTTGGTTTTACCGCATCCATATTCAGCAGTGGTAAGATAGAATCCGCCTTGGATCACTACAGGATGATTGTCCGCAATAACGAACAGTTCCTGATTATCGTGGATGAGGCGCACAAATACAAAAATGAGGAGATTCGAGATTACAGTATTCTCCACGACCTATGCATGGGCAACAAGGTGATGCTATTGACTGCGACTCCATTCAACAATCGCCCAAACGACATATTCTCGATGCTCAAACTTTTCCAGATTCCTAGCAAATCGACGCTGAAGACAGTAGATAACCTCGGCGCCGCATTTCGCGAACTTATCAAGAATTACGAGGATATAGCGGATGCACAGCGCAAGAAGACTATGTCCGAGGATGAAATTAAGACAGAAAGCCAGCGAATAGCCAAGCAAATCCGATCAATTATTTCTCCACTGGTTATCCGTCGTTCACGTTTGGATCTGGATGAAATTCCTGCCTACAAGGCTGATTTGAAAGCTCAGAATATTAAAACGGTCATCCCTGAAGATCCTGTTTCGCTTACATATAATCTTGGTAAAGAGAAAGACCTATATTTACGCACACTTTCCAAGATTTCACCAACGGCAGAAGAAAAACTGGAACACCAGAATGATGAAAACTTTATATACTACAAATCAGCTCGTTACAAACCATCATCCTATCTTACTGAGGATTCCGACTTACTGGACGAATTGAAGCGAGAGTTAGAAAAAAAGACCGGTATCAGTCTGACCCTCCTGCTTGGACGACAAGCGAGCGTTTCTGATTTTATGCGTAAAATGCTGGTCCGTCGCTTCGAAAGTTCAGTAGCCGCTTTTAAACAGTCCCTCAATTCAATGATTCTTTCATCAGAGAGCATACTTCGCTGGATTGAAAAACGGGATAAGATTCCAGTTTACAAGAAAGGTTCGCTGCCCGATGTTGAAGAATTCTATGAAACTACAGATGACGATTTGGGTCGGGAAATAGAAGAAGCATTTGAGAAATACACTGACCGAGGCTTCTTTGAGATTGATATGAAATACATAAGGCGTGACGAGTATCTGGCTGATATGCACGCCGATTTGTCCCTGCTCCGGGCAATTCGCGAAGAATGGTTCGGTAAAGACCAGAAAATTCGCTTTGATCATAAGCTTACGGAATTTAAGGCACAACTTCGCTTCCTCCGTCAGAGTGATCCCAAACGCAAAATTGTCGTGTTCACAGAATTTGCCGACACAGCCAATTACTTAGGTGATGCCTTGAAAGATGACAATCTGGGCATTTTTAAGTACACCTCTGGAGATAGTTCCGTTATCAGTAAAAAGACGATCCGTGAAAATTTCGATGCCGGGCTCAAAAAGGACTTTCAGAAAGATGACTATCAGATTCTGATTGCCACTGACGCTATATCCGAAGGCTACAACCTCCACCGTGCCGGAACAATCTTCAACTATGATATTCCATACAATCCTACCCGTGTTATTCAGCGTATAGGACGAATCAATCGTATCAACAAGAAAATGTTTGACAAGTTGTACATTTACAACTATTTTCCAACTGATATTGGTGAGCAGGAGACCCGAACTAAACAGATTTCCACGCTAAAAATGGCTATGATTCATGCTATTATGGGGGAGGATACTAAAGCTCTCACAAGCGATGAACAGCTCAATGCTTTCTTTAAGGAAAGATATCGTAAGGAATTGGCATCGAGTGAAGAACTTTCTTGGGACACAAAATACCGCCGCATCCTTGATAGCGTCAAAAATACAGACATCCATCTGGAGGCTCTGGACATTCCGCACAGGGCTCGCATTGGCAGGAATGCGGAAAAACCTATTCAGGGTGTCCTTTTATGTGGCAAGAAAGGCAACGATTTCGTCTTCAAGTTGGGACAGCATGATGATATAAATCCAATCTCCATAAGCGCAGAAGATGCTTTTGGACTCTTTGAGGCCGACGAAAGCGAAAAACCTCTCGCCGTTAGCAATCAATTTGAGCCCGTGTATCAGGCAGTCAAAGCCAGGCTCTTCAAAGACATAGTTGACACCGAGGCTGAACGTAGCCGCCGTGAAGCATTCTCCATCATAAAAGCTTGGATGAAGAACAAGATTCTTTCAAGTGAATATCTTGAAGACTTGTTACTACTAATGCGCAATGACGGCCTTACCGGAGAGGAGGTTCGCTTTATCAACAAGTTGTCCATTAAGGATGCAGATAAACTACCTAAGAAAATCACGCCGGACTATATCAAGCGCTGCATCATCAAGATGAATGCTGTGGACGAAGGTGAGGAGACCCTAATTTTAGCAGAAGAAATCAAATAAAAAATCACAATAGACTATGCAGTTCAATAAATCATATAACCGTCAGGAATTCGTGAACTTCCTTCGCGATTCTTTTCTTCCTGATGATTTCCAACACATTGAAACTCCTGTTAAGCTGCACACGCAGACTAAATACACCGGGTCAGTCACCAAGCTCGGCGCCTGTCCATCCCTGGATCTCGTAGTCTATGAGATTCAGCATCATTCCAAGAATGATGCTCGCGTGGGACTCTCAAAGGAAGCGTTTCGTGTTCTAGCGGACGAGTGGGAAGACCGTGCGTTGGTGATTTTTGTGCCGGAGGAATCTGCTTCAAATTATCGCTTTTCGTTGATCACTGTAGATTTGGATATGACCGACACCAGCAAACTGAACAAGCGCTACTCCAATCCACGTCGCTATTCCTACTATCTGGGGACTGGCATTGCTACGCACACGCCTGTCCAGTTTCTTATCCAGAAAGGTCGCGTCGCCAATGAAGAAGACCTAAAAAACCGCTTTTCAGTTGAAGTTCTTACCAAAGCCTTCTACAATGAACTTTCCGATTGGTATGCCTGGGCAGTCCGTATTGTTCGTTTTCCGAACAAAATTGACGACTCCTATGACGATGATAAATTCAATGCTGAGGCTACTATTCGCCTGGTCACCAGGCTTATATTCGTTTGGTTCTTGAAACAGAAGCATCTTATTCCAGATGAATTCTTCGACGAAAAGTATATAGCCGATAATCTTCTGAATAGTTTTGAGCCCAATGCCATTGTAAATCTCTTTGGAAAATCTGAAGAGAGCTGTTACTATAAAGCTATTCTTCAGAACCTGTTCTTTGCAATGCTCAACAGTCCGATTACACCAGAGGACAAGGACACCATCAGTGAGCGACGTTTCAGGAATGGACGCAGCGACTATGATAACAATAAGCTGATGCGCTATGAATCAATGTTTGCCAACCCAGCACTCTTTGTCGAGTTGGCAAACAAAACGGTACCATTCCTTAACGGTGGTCTTTTTGATTGCTTGGATGACAAAGACAACGGCAATTATGTTGATGGATTTTCTGATAGAGAAGCCGTACAACGCGCACTGATAGTCCCTGATTACCTGTTTTTTGGAGACACGGTCGGCAAAAATATTGACCTGTCAGAGTGGTATGGTGATGCCTCCAAGAAGAAAGTTAGCGCTTCAGGCATCATAGATATCCTTAAACGCTATAATTTTACAGTAGAAGAGAACACCCCTTATGACCAGGAGGTTTCCCTTGACCCTGAACTTCTGGGCAAAGTCTTCGAAAACTTGCTGGCCAGCTACAACCCCGAGACTAAGACAACTGCACGAAAGCAGACGGGGTCATTCTACACACCTCGTGAAATCGTGCAATATATGGTGGACGAAAGTATCATCGCCCATCTCAACAAAACTGTGGGTAAAGACCTTGAACCGGAGTATCGCAAGCTGGTAAGCTACACAGATGAAATCCTTAACTTGACGCAAGAGCAGAAGTCCAGTATAATCAACGCCCTTTATGACTGCAAGGTTCTTGATCCGGCCTGCGGTTCTGGCGCTTTCCCGATGGGCATTCTTCAGCAGATGGTTCACATCCTTTCCGAACTTGACCCAAGTAACGAAATGTGGGAGGAACTTATTCTTAATAAAGCCATACAGGAGAGTGATGATAAGGATATTCAACTTACCCAAGATGAAAAGGAAGAGAAACGTCGTGATATCGAGCGTAGCTTCAATGAAAGCCTCAACCACCCGGACTATGCCCGTAAACTATATCTTATAGAGAACTGTATATATGGCGTAGACATCCAGCCTATTGCTATCCAGATATCCAAGCTCCGCTTCTTCATCTCTTTAGTGGTTGATCAGAAAGCGAATAGCAATCCGGTGGAGAACTTTGGAATCCGACCTTTGCCGAATCTGGAAGCAAAATTCGTAGCTGCCAATTCCCTGATAGGGCTCAAGAAGAATAACTCTCTCTTCGTTACCAATATCATCGATATCGAGGAACAGTTGCAAAAGGCTAATCATAAGATATTCAGCGCCAAGACCTATAAGACCAAGCGTAAGTATCGTGAAATCCTGAAGACCCTTAGGCGTGAGATGGTGGAGGAACTTGCAGAAATTGAGATCATCTCCAATGATCAGATTGAGCAGCTGGCTTCCTGGGATATGTTCGACCAGAACAGCTTCGCATCCTTCTTTGACCCTGAGTGGATGTTTGGTGTATCGACCGGCTTTGACATCGTGATAGGAAATCCGCCGTATATTCAGTTACAGCTAAACGGCGGTGAGCTTGGAAAGATGTATGAAGACAGTGGCTTCCAATCATTTACGAGTACTGGAGATATTTATTGCCTGTTCTATGAACGTGGTCATCAACTGCTAAAAGCAGATGGTCATCTGTGCTATATCACATCTAATAAATGGATGCGTGCTGCATATGGCGAAAAGTTGAGAACATTCTTGGCAAGCAAAACAAATCCACTGCTCTTGATTGACTTTGCCGGTGTGAAGGTTTTTGAGAGCGCAACGGTAGATACAAACATCTTGCTTTTTGAAAAAGCGAAGAATGCTCACCATACCATTTGTGCAGCCACAAGTAAACAGAACCGTGATAGCTTAAAGAATTTGAGCGTTTTTGTGCAGCAGCAGGGCACTTTCTGTGACTTCTCCGGAGGTGACAGCTGGGTAATTATGACTCCCATCGAGCAAAGTATCAAACGGAAGATTGAAGCAGTTGGTGTTCCTCTTAAAGATTGGGATATACAGATTAATTATGGGATAAAGACCGGATATAACGATGCGTTCATAATCACAAGTACAAAACGAGACGAAATTCTTGCAAACTGTAAGACGGAGGAAGAACGCTCAAGAACCGATGAAATTATTCGACCTATTCTTAGAGGCAGGGATATTAAGCGGTATGGTTATGAGTGGGCAAATCTATACCTTATAGCGACGTTCCCAGCACGCCATTACAACATTGATTCGTTCCCGGCTGTTAAAGAATACCTGTTATCCTTTGCCTATGATTCTCTTTTGGAAAACGGCAATGACTGGGTGGCCAAAAACTATTTGGTTGAATTCTGTAAGCAGAAGCTCGAACAGACAGGTCAAGAGATAATTATCAATGGTAAGTATGTTCTAGACCCACAGGGGCACAAGGAAAAGAGCAGGAAAAGAACAAATAATAAGTGGTTTGAGACCCAAGATAGTATCAGTTATTGGGAGGATTTTTCCCGGCCAAAAATCATCTGGAAAAGGATTGGTTCAATTCTTCGTTTTTCCTATGATGAAAGTGGCGCTTTTGGGTTAGACAGCACTTGTATTGCAACAGGGGCCCATATTCCATACATTTGTTGTATCCTTAATTCGCTCATGGGTCACTACCTTCTCAAAGATTCGCCAAAAACAGGCACTGGCGACCTGCTGGTAAGTGTACAAGCCATAAATCCTGTTAAAGTGCCGTATTCTGAAGAATCAGAAAAGCGGCTAACCGCACTACTTCAAAAAAACTTAAGTCAGGACCAAATCTCAATAGATGAGGATGTTAACAGAATCGTGTTTTCGTCATACGGCCTATCAAAGGAAGAGATTGATTATGTCACATTTTTTGTCAGACAATCTCAACAAAGCCTATTGTAGCCTGTTCCTCTTGGGTTAAGTCGTAATCTTCAAATAGCATATTATCAATTTCCTTCGCCAGATAAGCATCTGGTTGTTCTTGCATTTTCATTATTAGAGTCGCATACTGTTGATCTCTTTCGTGAGGAACATCTTTGACGGGAATCTTATCGAAGAAAACCTTCCTTAATTCTCGAGTTCCGCCTTGAAGTTCCGGAAAATTATTAAGGAAGCAGAACTTGAATAGAGAGGAATTAAGAAATGCAGTGAGATATGCTATATGATGCCCAGTAATCATAAAGGATTTATCGTTTTGGAAAAAGCCTTTAACATCGTAATAAAATGGGATGAACTTGGTCATGTTTGGATACATAACCTTCGGCTTAAAGAAATCCTCCAAATAAGCGCAGTTACGAAGGTTGTACGGAGTGTCTCCTTGATCTGCTCTATCCTTGATTTTGCTCCAATAGTGGTCCAAATGAGCCTTAATAGCAGGATAATCTTCAATTCTGACTCGCGGGATACGCCCCTTTACACCATTATGAGTATTGATAAGCCAGAGCTCCGCCCAGTTATAGCCATATCTCTTTATATCCCTGCCTCTAAGAATAGGTCGAATAATTTCATCGGTTCTTGAGCGTTCTTCCTCCGTCTTACAGTTTGCAAGAATTTCGTCTCGTTTTGTACTTGTGATTATGAACGCATCGTTATATCCGGTCTTTATCCCATAATTAATCTGTATATCCCAATCTTTAAGAGGAACACCAACTGCTTCAATCTTCCGTTTGATACTTTGCTCGATGGGAGTCATAATTACCCAGCTGTCACCTCCGGAGAAGTCACAGAAAGTGCCCTGCTGCTGCACAAAAACGCTCCGTCTTATTCCGCCATATTCAACTTCATATAACGGGCAAGGGTATTTCTATCCACCTTGCAGATTTTTGCAACTTTACGTTTAGAAATACCCTGTTTCAAGAGTTCAGTAATCAGTGTTTCCTTGCCGGAAAGCTTGTATCGGTCAGGTGCATTCTTTCTACCTTTAGGACGTCCAAGAATGACTCCTTCTGCTTTCTTCCTGGCCAACGCCTCTTTTGTTCTCTGACTGATAAGGTTGCGCTCTATCTCCGCCGAGAGTCCAAAAGCAAAGGCCAGCACTTTGCTTTGGATGTCCTCGCCCAGCCGGTAATTATCCTTGATTGTCCACACTTTGCACTCTTTGGTCATACAAATGTTTAAAATTTCCATAATCATGAAAAGATTCCTGCCTAGACGGGAAAGTTCTGCACAGATAATCAGATCATCTTTTTTAACCATACGAAGAAGAATCCCTAGTTGTCGCTTATTGTAAGCCTTGGTTCCGCTTATAGTCTCTTCAATCCATCCGTCAATTGTAATAGAGTTTCTCTTGCAAAAGTTGTTGATTTCGAATCTTTGATTTTCAACAGTCTGCTTATCACTGCTTACTCTGATATAACCGTAAATCATATGCTGATAAATTTTATAGTGGCTCATTGACATAAATCTACAATGAATATAATTACGCTTCGGCCACTCTTCGTTCATTTCGCCTCGCGGCTTCATTCCCTTAGAATATCCTCCATTAGCAGCAAGGTATCAGCCGAATTCCTGCAGTCAGTCCACAGATATATTCAATAACGGAAGCTAAACTTCCAAACCAAACGCCCGGCAAGACATCCGGCATCTCCGCATCCACTCCGATGCCGAAAGACTTGCCTTAATGGGGCAGAGCGGAACCGGAAGTTTGACGCTCTCCGCTACGCTCCGACCGCAAACCTCCGGCCTTCCAAACTCGCTCCGCTCGATAACACAGTAGCGGTGTCGAGACTTCAGTCTTTCTCCGTTTCTCTCCGAAAGCCAGAAGACTCGACCATTTCCTCCCCCACAGCCCCACAGGGGCTATAACCGACACCGCTCCAAAAGTGCAAAAACAACCCTTGTTCCTCGAATACCGCAGCATAACATAATCTATCGAGATTGTGTAACAGGTCGTTGGGGCCCCTTCCCCACCGCCTGTTTTCGCTTCGCACACAATCTAGATTATGTTAAGCGACTCCTCTATAAGAATGCGAAGGTCCATTCTTCGAAAGACGCCATGTCGGGTCGGCCGGCAATATAAGGGTTTCGCTTCGCTGGCCACCGACCTCTAGGCCGCTTGTTCACCCCTGTACTTTCTGCTTCGGAATGCGAACGTCAGTACACTTATCAGAGTTAGCGGTAATGAAAGGGAGTACCATTGTTCACGGCTGAAAGTCCGCCTGCGGCATTGCCGTCCTCCGTGCAGCATCCGCTGCTGGCTTGCCTCCGTGGCCTGCTCCTTCTACAAGGTAAGGCTCCGCCTTGTCATATTACCGGGCTCTTACCCGGAACCTGCCGGCTGGCTGAACATTTCCTGCCTTGAACTGACGGCAGTGGACCTGGTGGCCTATCAGGATCACATCGGTGGTCTCACGAGGGCTGCAACGGTGTTGGAAGAATTGTCTCTGAAGCTGGATTTCACCAAGTTGGACGCCGACTTCCTGAAGGTCGCTTCCGCTCCCGCATTCCAGCGTCTAGGCTACCTACTGGACTGTGTATTGGGAGAAGAAGCCATCGCCGACGGTCTGCTCGCCCTGATGAAAGCCGGAGGTATGAGAATGAAAGCGGTGCCGCTCAGACTGGGCACATCGGTTGATGACACCGAAGTGGACAAGAAATGGAAAGTGCTGGTGAATCAAGAAATAGAATTTGATGACTTATGATACAAAATACCTGTCGTTTTGGACAATAAGAATCTGCTATTTATATTTTAAGCAATAAAGTCAATACATATTAGTTGCACATTGCAATCATTTTGCTATCTTTGTAGAAAACATTAAGAATTATGGCACAATCAGCTCTTACAATTAGATTGGACTCCGATTTGAAAATGCAATTCGACAGTCTTTGCGAAGAATTCGGTATGAGCACCAACACGGCGTTCAACATTTATGTGCGCCAGGTGGTCAGAAGCCGTCGTATTCCATTCGCCATTGAAGCTCCTGCAAAGGATGACATAATGAACAAAGGACGTGCAGCATTCTATGAGATGAGACAGGCAGCCGCGGATGCAGGCATTCAAGATATGTCTCTTGACGAAATTAATGAGGAGATCAGACTTGCCCGGGAGTCAAAGTAATGAAAGCATACGTCGCTCAACTTTCTTGACAGCATCACATAATATGCATATATTTGCATTGCCCATCTCAGTTCTGGTGACGACCGCCGGAAATGGTGCGCGTTTTTGTGCGACTTCGGCGCCCAAAATAGGCCCAAGAAAATACTTCATATTGATTCTCAGATGATTAAGCGTTGTGCATCGGGAAGTGAAAGGCGTAAAAAAGGGCTTGGATGTCCATTCTCTGATTGCTTCTCCGATAGTGCCGTAAACATCATCGCAACAGTCCTCAAATGGTTCGCCGGATGCGCTGACGCAGCATTCTTCGGGAAAGTAATCGCCTTCATCGTGGGTGTAACAGACCTCACATCCACACTCAGAGCATCGTCTGCCACATCTTTTTTTTACTTGATCCGAAGGCTCTACAATCAAATCAAACGAAACCATTGGTGAGAGATCCTTACATTTTTCTGCCATCATCTTCCACCACTCTACAACTTTCTCATGCTCCCCAGCATTCGGATTCTCCTTGTAAGGTTTGGCAGAGAAGGCTATAATTGGAATCAGCTCATACTACATGCAAGTATTTATCTGCGAAAACAGTCTCTTGAAATCCTCATCTGTAAAATGATAATGATGCAGGCGGAATCTTACATGCATAATACCTTGCTGTGCAAATCTCTCAACTGCCGTTTCCGAATAGGACCATATTTATTTTTCTCACTTCTCCCCCACCAATCGACATCGATTCCCTTCTTCAGCATCTGCTGATAATCGCGTGGGGCGATGGCAGAAGGTTGGGCGTTAGCGATAAATGCTGTTAAAGTCAACATCAGACTTAAATAATCTTCTCAAAATGAACAGGCCTATATAGCATCCGCACAATGAAATGCCAGAGCAAGACAATCCTCAAGCAGAAAGCAGTCGAAGGTGGTGGATTCGCGATCTCGTTCGAAGAAGTCAGTGAACGATAACCAACTGACTGCCAAGCAGATAATAAACCGTCTTTGGTTTGGATGAACCAAAGACGGTTTATTATTTCTCTGATATTAAGCTTATTACCAATCACGATGCTTGCCAAAAGCAGACTTGTGATTGTCGCTTATGCCTTCGTGAAGTTGAGGGCGATCTCGAACTCGGTTGTGGCATTCCAAAGATTCGCCAAATCAGAAGGCTTCTCAAGACCAAGGAATCCCATAACCCCCTTTATTTTCCGGGCGGTTTCATTTTCCGCCTGAACCAACTGCTCAAGAAGGACATCAATTTTAGGAAGTGCCGGAAGAAGAGCTTTTACGATCGGGTCGCAAAGGGCCTTGTCCACGTAGATTCTCAGACTGTCACCATCCAGTGAATATTTCAGCTCGACTCCTCTCTGAAGAATCTTCTTAAGTTCCGCATTAAGAGCGTCTACATCCACTCCAAATTCCTTGAGTTGTGCCAGAATCTCCTTGATTGAGGTGAGATCTATTCCGGAAGCATCCGATCTGACGGTCTCCGAGTCCGCGGCTTCAATGATAGCGGCAACATTAGGAACAACGAAGAGTGAGTTTCCTGTAGCATACCAGAATGCGAGGTTGGCTTTAGGTGACTCCAGCCAATCAGTATGATTTTTTGGTTTGTAATTGTAGTATCCATCTGATGGAGGGAAGAATAAGGAAAATGCTCCCGCCAGACTATCATCTACTCCCAAATCGGGCCAGTAACGGGCCATGATATTGCCTGTCTCGTCAAATGTGACCTGATCGAACACCTCTGTCAGAACACAGTTCCCGAAGTGATTGAGATAGGTAACACGAGATAAAAGCGTTTCACCTAACCCATCAGATATTTTCCATTTGAACTGTATCGGAGAGAGATCATTTGGATCCATACACTTATCTTCAATGTACCTGCTCTTGCGGACAATGTTCCAGCTTCCGATCAATGGAGCCGAATCCCCTTGAACCTGAGTCGCGACAGTCACTTTGACCGCACCGTCAAGAGTGATGGATCCATCAACATTGAAAGCATAACAAGGATTTTCATCCGTACTGCGCAGAGTGGCAGCAATTGATGGCGGAGTTGACACGATGGTCGTACCCTTGAACGCGAAAGAATCATCTGACTTCTTAAGAAGATCCACACTCACCTTCACGTCATTGTAACCTGGCACGACTCCTGTCAATGTAAGAGTGGCTGCATCATCGCTGTCCGCCACCAACTGAACATTTCCATAGTTACAAGGGATATCATTGACCGAGATTGTGGCCTTTCCGCTTTCCACAGAGATCTGCCCGACAGGCAGTTGTTTCCAAGTGTCGTCAGCCTTGTCCTTCTGGCAGGCTGTCATGGCATAGATGGAGACCAGAATGGCCATCATGCCCAAGAGTCTAGTTTTCATATTCATCAGTTTTAAAATATATCCAATTACATATAACCATCCTTTAGCTAAAAGATCAATATGGCAAGCCTCAAAACGTCGCGATTGCGAGACGGTTCCGCACACTATCAAGCTTGGCTTTTGTCATCCTCCTTAGGAAGGACAATGGTGCGGAAGCGCTTCTGACGACGCTCCCAACGCTCACGCGCTAACTGCTGCATGTCTGTGGCCTGGTCGTTCTCGTCGATGATCTCAAGACCGAGGATCGTCTCGATGATGTCCTCAAGGGTGATTATGCCCTGGAAACAACCATATTCATCAATGATGAGACCGATCTGCTCGTGCTTCTTGAGCAGTTCCTCCCAGATGTGACCGCAGGAGTCCTCCTCTGTGAAGAAAGAGATCGGACGTTTCAGTTCCACAAGACGCTTGTCGAACTCATCATCTGCCAGTCCCTCAAGTGCGTCACTCAGAAGAATATAGCCGGTGATATATTCAGGAGAATCCCCATAGACCGGGATTCTGGAGAAATGCAGATAAGTATCGTTTTTGTAGAAATTCTTCAGAGACATGTTCTCCTGAGCCGTCATCGCCACGATTTTCGGGGTCATCACATCGCAGGCCTTGACATTGTCCAGTTTCATGATGTTCTGGATGACCTTGTTCTCGTCGGAATCAATCACGCCTTCCTCAGCCCCGATGTTCGCCATCGCCGTCACTTCTTCCCTGCTGACTGTCGCCTCGTCCTCGTCCTTGGTCATCAGATTGGTGATCAACCGGACCATTATCACAAGCGGCCACATAA
>ERZ779865.1626-NODE-1626-length-15944-cov-14.077160_pt1 | contig 15944 bp, 12 predicted proteins | sample MGYA00433088_ERZ779865 | MGnify/ENA primary metagenome ERZ779865 (study PRJEB29588, sample SAMEA2151703) | human gut metagenome | biome: human gut; feature: human-associated habitat; material: faeces | place: Denmark | collected 2008/2010 ... | reverse complement strand
CGGCGGCCGCCTCGGGCGGTGAAAGAAATTGGCGCTTCCTGTTGCAGAGAACGTCAGGATTTTATAAAATAAATTTATGTGATTATATCAGAAGGAGCCCTCATTACCGACTCCTCACTGCATTATCCGCACAAGGAGGAATCATCGAATGGCAAAATACAGCGCAGCCGCCATGCAGGCAAAAGGCAAAAGCGCCGAAGACAACATTTTCGCAGCCAATAACAGAGCCACCGCACTGGCCGACCAGATCGGCAAGGACAAGGTCATCAACGGCACTGTCGGCTCCATTCTGGACGAAGACGGCCAGCTCGTCATGCTCGACGTGATCCAGAGAGCATACAAGCGCCTCACCCCCCGTGAGATCGTGGCATACGCTCCGATCCAGGGCTATCCGGACTTCCTCGAAGACTGCATCGATCAGTGCTTCGGCCAGTCCCGTCCGGCAGGCTTCATCCGCGCCCTCTCCACCAGCGGCGGCACCGGTGCGCTCCACCACGTGGTGCACAACTACTCCTCCCCGGGAGATGAAGTGCTCATCACCGACTGGCACTGGGGCGCCTACGACAGCGTCATGATCGACGCCGGCCGCAAGGTCCGCACGTTCTCCTTCCTCACCGAAGACGGCCATTTCAATATGGAAAGCTTCCGGGAAAACCTGAACGACCTCGTAGCGAAACAGTACAATACGGTCATCATCCTGAACGGCATCGCCAATAACCCCACGGGCTACTGCATGTCCGACGACGAATGGGGCGCTGTGGCGCAGGCCTGCGCAGAAGCGGTAGACGGCAAGGACAAGAACGTCATTCTCGTACCGGACGTGGCCTACCTCGACTACAGCGGCGAAAAGGAAGAATGCCGCCGGTTCTTCAAGAAATTTGAAAACCTGCCGAAGAACGTGCTCACCGTCGTGGCCTACACCCTCTCCAAGGGCTTCACCCTCTACGGCCAGCGCATCGGCGCCATGATCTGCATCACCTCCGATGAAGACGTGGCTCAGGAATTCGTGGACATCAACCAGTACAGCAGCCGTGCATGCTGGTCCAACTCCAACAGCGCGGCCATGAAGGCCATGGCCTCCATCTGCGCCAATCCGGAAGAGATCCGTGAACTGGATGCAGAACGGGCGAAATACTACAAGCTCATTCAGGAACGGGCTGCGATCTTCATGAAGGAAGCGGACGAAGCAGGCGTGAAATACGTGCCCTACATTTCCGGCTTCTTCATCACCATCCCCATGGAAGGCGCAAAGGCCGTATGCGATACCCTGGAAAAAGAAGAACGGGTATTCCTCGTACCGCTGAAGAAAGGCATCCGCCTCGCCGTCTGCTCCGTATCGAAATCGGAGATTACCGGACTGGCCGCCAAGATCGCCAAAGCCATGAAAGCCACCGGCGCAAAGCAGTAAGTACAGCTCATAAAAAAGACCCAAGACGAGGGAAGTATACACGCATGGAAAGGGGTATGCATTATGAATAAGATCTACAAAGTCGTGTGGAACGCCGCCCGAAACAGCTATATGGTGGGTTCCGAATTCATCCGCGGCAGCCATTCCGCAGGGAGCCGCCGGATCTCCGGACGGAAACTGAAAGGCCTCGTGGCCGCCGCACTGCTGGCCGGCGCCATCCTCTCGCCCGCCGGCCTCATGCCCGCTTCGGCAAACTGGACGGGGTATGCAACAAATGAAGAACTTGCAGGGGAAGCTTATACCAGATATCAAGAGGACCAGAAGTTAGAGGGCGACATCAGCGATCTGCAGGGCCAGCTTGACAGCGTGAGAGGTGAAATCGGTCAGGAAGTGGCAGACAGAGCCGAAGCGGACAAGGAACTGCAGAGTCAGATCGATGATCATTCCAATCGTCTGGATACTGTGGAAGAAGTAAATAAAGACCAGCAGAGCCAGATTGACAGTGTAAGAGGAGAGGTTGGTCAGGAAGTAGCAGACAGAACCGCAGCGGACAAGGAACTGCAGAGTCAGATTGATGATCATTCCAACCGTCTGGACAGCATTGAAGATGTGAACGAAGGTCAGCAGAACCAGATCGATAACCAGCAGAAAGAACTGGATGCACAGAAAGAATGGAACGAACAGCAGGATGGACGTCTGGACAATGTGGAAGAAGAAGCAAAGAAGCATACCACAGTCAGCACGACGGACAGCAATATCCAGCTGACGGAAACTGTGAATGACAAGGGCGGCCGGGATTATCACATCGCGCTGAATCCGGATCTGAAAGTGGATACCGTACAGGCGCAGAGCGGCTCCTTTGGAAATATCCAGATCAATGGTACAGATGAAAACGGGCAGGCCACCAATACCATCAACGGGCTGGGCAATACCACCTGGGATGGAGTGAATTTCACTTCCGGACAGGCCGCTACTGAAAACCAGCTCTGGACTGTACAGCAGGATGTCAACGCCAATACGGCGGCCATCGGCAGCCTGAACAGCCGGGTCAATACCCTTGACGGCCGCATCGACAAGGTGGGTGCCAATGCGGCAGCTCTCGCAGCGCTCCATCCGCTCGATTTCGATCCCGATGACAAGTGGGATTTCGCAGCAGGATACGGCAATTACGGCAATGAAAATGCCATGGCTGTAGGCGCCTTCTACCGTCCGAATGAAGACACCATGTTCAGCGTGGGCGGCAGCTTCGGCACCGGCGAAAACATGGTCAATGCCGGCGTTTCCTTCAAGATCGGACAGGGCAACCACGTATCCACCTCCCGCGTGGCCATGGCCAAGGAAATTGAGACCCTCCGCCACAACGTGGCACAGCTGACTGAACTGGTGAACCAGCTTGTAGGAGCCAAGGACCAGATCAGCAATAGCATGACCACTCCTTTCCCGGATGTGCCGGAAAATCACTGGGCCTATGAAACGGTCGAACAGATGCGTGAACGGGGCATCGTGGAAGGCTATCCGGACGGCACCTTTGGCGGCGACCGGCAGATGACCCGCTACGAATTTGCGACCATCGTATACCGGGCGCTCCAGAAGGGCATCGGCATGAATGAGGACATCCAGCGTCTGGTGGATGAATTCAAGCCTGAGCTGGCGCTGATCCGCGTGGATACGATCGCTCAGGACAGCGAGGGCAATCCGACCATCGAACGGGTGCGGGTCAATAAGGCCTGAGCGGCGCATCATGGAAAGGGAGCTTGTATGTCCCGTGTGCGGGAAGGTCTTTCGTTCCAGGTGGGGCGCACAGCGGTTCTGCAGTGCAGGCTGCCGCAGATACAGTTACCGCAAGAACGGGATCTCCCATGAGGAGTCTGCCGGCGGGACGGAAAGCATCCGTACCTTCTACTGTGCCCGCTGCGGCAAAAAGGTGGACGTGACGGATATCAGAGACCGCCGGACCCGGTTCTGCTGCTCTCACTGCGAGCGCATGTACTGGAAGCATCCGCGGAAGGACAAAAAGAAAACCGATCAGAATCAGGCCTGAAAAAAAGGCGGCGTTCTCAGGAACGCCGCCTTTTGCTGTGCAATATATTAATCGGACAATGATTTGTAGATGTTGGAATAATTGGTGAATTCTTAATTTTAAATGTTTTTTACAGATGGACCATTTTTTAGGAAATCAGTAAAAAACATCATTTTTCTTGCTTTGGATTGATATCCTTTTAAATGATCTGTGCGCAAGATAGAAACTAATCCATTCTTATCGCTATTATTGAAACAAAATTGGATTAATTCACGACACGCTTTTTTATCATTATCTGTTAAAGCGTCTTTTTCTAAAATTGCAGCTAATGTATTGCCCGCATTTTTCTTTCCCGTGATATATTCATGAATAATGGGATTGAGATTTTCACTAATTGGATATTTTTTCAAGAATTCGGGTGTAAAAGGATTATTATTTTCCTTCAATAGACTTTCATATTTCATTTTGTATGGATAGATTTCTTTAAAAATAGAGTCCTTTGCTTCTGAAAATGATATACTACAATCATTTTCTATTGCCTCCAAAGAATGTATCAAATCAGGGATTCTACGATGTAGATATCCATTTCCATATTGTTTTGCTTTTTTTACATATGCGATCAAGCTTTTTATGTCATTACAGGCACGAACAATAAACCAACAGGGGCGTGGTGTACCATTTGTGCTGTAAGCTGCTATGATAAAAGGCCATGCTTGTTGGGCGGTTAATTCATTTTTTTCACTAGTCAATACTTTAGCTTCTTTTAATCCCAATATATACAAATCAATTATAAAATCATCGATAGGTAAATCCAATCGACCTTCTTCAAGTCTGGTATTTGCTGAAAGAACGTCATTATTAAATTTATCTGGGGTGGTTTTTAATTCACGCTTTATATTCTGTATGGCAATAGGTAATGCATCTGGATTTTGGGGCTCCACTCGGACGGGAAAGCTATCCGGTCCACCTTGGTTTTTTAATAAATATATGCTATGGGCATCCGACAATGTTTTGGATAGATATGTTAAATCATTTTCAGTATTTGGGGAAATGGCAATTTTGTCAAATTTATCAACCCAGTCTGGCTTCATTTCTGGTATATAAGGCAAGACAAGGTACATATCACGAAGATTATCAATTTTATTTTCTTGGGATTTTGAAGAGCGAAATCTCCTCGCTAAATCTTCAATTATTGCTTCTCTATCTCGAATTGTAGTTTCAGGTGCGGGAAGATTTTTTAAGTATGGGCGTAATCGTTTGCTTTGAGATAACAACGTGATGAATTCATATATCTCTCCAGCAGTTGAAACGAGAATATCTCTGGAGCATCCAAGACCAGCATGTAATCCATTTGCGCGTAATTCCTGCAACAATTTAAATTTTCCCAAATAATGGATCATTTTTTGTTTTTGATCTTGATGATCATCCGCATTCCCCCATAAATATGCGATACAATCGTCCTCATCTTTTATATATTTTTTTAAGGTATCAATTATTTCATTACCGAAACGATATACTCCTTTTGTAGGATCTTTATCTCTAAACATTGCGCCGCGGCCTTTAGCCTGAATAAGACAAGCCTTTGCAAGAAGTTCAGCTGATGAACCAAATAATCCAATAATAGGGGCATATTTCGTTTCCTTTTTGTGTAAGTGCCGCTGTGATGGCATAGCAAGTCTATAAAGACCTAATAAAAATGCTTCAGCTCCAGCCTCAAGCAATGTGATAGTATCATTCTTCAAAAATTTAGGCATAAGGATTCCTTTCCGTGGTTAATCTATTTAAGGGTGAAATGATCGAAATTCAAATTAACTTATTATTATTAAATATTATCATTGCGTGGGATACAGAGCAATGTGTTGGTTTTAAAATAATCTATTATTTTGCCTGAAACGGGGCCTGAAATGGCGGTGCAGGCAGAAAAGGAGTAAGGTATCAGGGCACAAAAAAACGCCGGATAAAACCGGCGTTTTTCTTATTTCTTGTGGATGTGGAACGGCGGATAGGTGGCCAGATTCGGAGCGGGCTGGAGACGGTAGGTCTTGACCGCGTAGATGATGAGGCCGGAGATGGTGACGATGAGGCCGTCCATAATGATATCCCAGCCGCAGCCGTATACGGCATAGACGCTGTATACCGCGCCGCAGACGGCGGTGAAGTTGGTGAATTTCGCCTTCCGGCCGGTGAGTCCTTCTTCCTTCTGGAGGGTCGGAACGGAGAACATGGCGAGAAGGTAGGGGATCAGATTGACCATGACAGCCAGATTGATGAGGATGTTGAACTGCTTCAGCAGGGTCGGGCTGATGGTGGAAAGGGTCAGGATGGACTGGATGGTGACCAGTGCGATGATGGCCACATAGGGAGAACGGAAACGGTTCACCTTTGTCAGAACGGACGGGAAGTGGCCGAGGCTCGCTGCATTCCGCACCACTTCGGAAATGGTGAACTGCCATGCCGTGAGGGATACGAAGCAGGAGCAGACGAGCATGCCGGAAACGATGAGTGCCGCGGTATCGCCGAACATGGCCGCATAGGCCAGACCGAAGGGCGCTTCGGAACCGATGAGCTGATCATAGGGAACAAGGCCGCCGATGATGGCCGTGGATACGGTGTAGACGAATCCCGCGAGAAGGGTGCCAGCCAGCACCGCGATGGGGACGTTTTTCGTGGGATTTTCCACGGCTTCTGCATTGGCGCAGGCCGTTTCCAGTCCGAGGAAGGCCCAGAGGATCACCGCGATGGAGTCGCACATGGTGATGGTGAAGGGCATGTCATAGGGATTCCAGGCGGCGCTGTAGATGGCCGGATCGAAGAAATACCAGCCGGCGAGGAGCAGTCCCGCTACAGGAGTGAGCACGCAGATGACGCCCAGCGTGGAAAAGCGGCCCGCTTCCTTCGGTCCTCCGAAGCTGATGGAGGCGGCAAGCATGAGGATGCCGATGGTGGCAGCGCAGACCTCAATGGGGGAAAGGCTGAAGCCGAAGAAGTAGGATGCATAGCTGACCACGCCGGTCGCGATGGCGATGTTGGCGATGATGAGGGAAATCGCGTAGGTGAAGTTCGACAGGAAGTTGCCTGCCCGGCCGAAGCGGTATTCCGCATAGCCGCCCATGCCTCCGCTCTTTTTACCGTACATTCCGCACACAGAAAAAGCGTAGGCCAGAAGCGTGGCGCCTATGGAGGCCAGAATCCATGCGAAAATGGATACCGTGCCGATTTCTGCGAGCTTGGACGGCAGAAGGATGATTCCCGATCCCATCATGTTGATGGCTGTGACTGTTGTGAGCTGTATCACTCCCATTTTTTTACTCTTGGACAAGGTGTTTCCCTTCTTTCTCGATCAATTCGTGAATGGCTTCACGTGGGAAAGTTTGTCCCGGATAGACTGGCTCCGGAATGGCCGCGCTGCTTTTCAGGGCAAGCAGGAACCCCATTTGCTTTCGTGGGAGGCAGGGGCTGTTACCATCTTCCGGGATGGCCTGCCTGATGGTGAAAGAAACAGGGTATAAAAGAAAACCATGTGCCGTTCGGGTGCTGCTCAGCTGCACGTTCATGCAGGGCGCACCGCCGCTTTGTGTTCAACAATATAACATAGATGAATGGCGAGTACAAGAGGAAAAATGAAAAAATTTTTCTGCGGACTTTTGAGGAGTTTCGAGGAGTAAGGCAAAAAACGGAGAAAAATGGAGAAAAAGCACTGCCATTCCGGATTGCCATGGATTGGCATGATCTATCCATTTTTGCCATGATTTTTCAGGGAAATTTCAGGGCGTGCCAGAAAGTGTCCGTATCGTGGGCGTTCCGGGGTTTTTCCCTCGTTTTTCATCCTGTATATAAATGCATAATCATGCAAATTTCATGAATATTTTGCCCATAGATGAAAAATAAGGTCCCGCACGATTTGACTGTGAGGGCCGAAAATCGGCCAGAAACGGCCGGTACGGTCCAAATTGGGAAAATTTACTTTTCACGGAGGGAAAATTCTGATGCCTCGCATTTTCTATAAGGCCATAGAAATCTTTTTTATAAGCCGGGAAATCACCGGCCGGACGGGGCCCGGCGCAGGGGTCATCAAAAAAAGACGGAAGAAAATTTCCGTCTTTTTTCAAATATTCTGCGATTACAGAGCAGCCGGAGCGGCCTCTCCGGAATCGTCGAGCTTGCCCTTCAGGTCGTGGTCGGTTATGGCGCATACCGCGGAGTCGGACCAGACGTTTTCTGCGGTCTCGATCATGTCGATGATGGTGTAGATCGGCAGGATGATGCCCATGAGGCCCACCGGAGCGCCGATGGAGGACATGAGGGAGAGGGTCAGGAAATAGCAGCCCATCGGGACGCCTGCATTGCCTACGGCAGCGAGGACGGCGATGAAGAGCCAGGTGATCATGGTGCCCAGAGAGAGCTCATACCCGGCATTCTGCATGACGAAGAGCGAGGTGACGAGAATGAAGGCGGCGCAGCCGTTCATATTGATGGTGGTGCAGATCGGCAGAACGAAACGGGAGACCTTCGGATTGACCTTCAGATTCTGTTCCGCGCAGGCCAGCGTGACGGGCAGCGTGCCGGCGGAGCTCTTCGTGAAGAGCGCCACAGCCAGTGCCGGGGACATCTGACGGAATACGCGGATCGGATTCAGGCCGCGGAGCATGAGGATAAGCGGCAGCACGATGAAGATCTGGACGGCATTGCCGCCGAGAACGATGAGGGTGTACTTGCCGAGAGCGCCCACGATGACGCCCGCTTCGATCTGTGCGGAGAGCTGTCCTGCGAAGGCCACGATGCCCACAGGCAGGATGAAGAGCAGCGCGCGGATGAGGGTGAAGAACATTTCCTGCGCGCCCATGATGACCTTCAGGAGCTGCGCCCGGTTTTCCGTGCGGGGCATGAAGGCCAGCGCAAGGCCGACGGAGGCGGCAATGATCATGACAGAGAGGACATTACCGGAAACGAACGGCTGGAGCGCGTTATTCGGGATGACGGACAGGATGTGGTCGTAGTAGGAGAGCGATTTGAAATTGCCCAGCGGCACCGCAGACTGGCCGGAAGCGAGAAGATCCATGGGCAGATTGTCCGGTGCGATCACCAGATAGAAGCCCAGGCCGATGGCAGCGGCGCAGATGGTGGTGAGCAGGGTGTAGATGACGGCATGGCCGAAGATGCGGCCCGTGTCCCGGTTGCCCCCCAGCTCGGCCAGCGTGGTGATCACAGCCAGCGTGATGGTCGGAATGGCGATGAACTGGAACAGGCGGGTGAAAACGGTGGCCACGAAATTGAACAGCTCATTCAGCGGCTGAATCCCCATCCAGCCCAGAATGCCGCCGAGAATGAGTGCCCCGAACCAGAGTGCGAACTGCCGGCCCTGATTTTTCGGCTTATTCTGGCGAATGGCCTGCTGCGCGGTCTCCCGCACATTGGCCGGTTTGTTGGAATCGTTCATATGTATCCCCCTTTTCTTTGATACGACATATGAATATCTGAAGAATAGACAGGTGAATTTTGTCTCATCTTACGATGATATTATATCATATATGACGCATAAGAAAGGGATAAAGTATAAAATTTTAAGAAAGTTTCACGGGAAATGACAGCCTATATGGAAGCGGCAGCCCCGAAGGAAAAAGGACAAATCCATTGAGGCTGCCATAGTGATAAAGGAAAAGCTATCAAAAGAGGGGCGTTTCAGACAGGGGAGGGTATCGGACAGGGAAAGGCGTTCCGGATATGGCCGCTGTCTGGCGGCATTCCGGGCAAACGAAAAGACCCCGCACGGGGCGGGATCTTTTTCAGAAGAAAGGGGAAGCTTATTTCTTGTCGGCTTCGGCCATTTCCTTGAGCATATCGTCGTAGGACTTCTGAATACGCACGTAGTTGGCGCGCCGTTCCTTGGCATCGCGTTCGGTCTTTTCGAAGAGTTCTTCCGCTTTGTCGGGGAAGAGCGTAGCGAGGCTGGAGAAGCGGACTTCGCCGAGGAGGTATTCACGGAAATTGCCTTTCGGCGGACGGCTGTCCAGATGGAACGGGTTCTTGCCCTGTTCGAGGAGCGCCGGGTTGTAGCGCCAGTTGCACCAGTAGCCGCATTCCACAGCCCGTTTTTCTTCATCCTGGCTCTTGCCCATGCCGGCTTTGAGGCCGTGGTTGATGCACGGGGAGTACGCGATGATGAGGGACGGACCCGGATAGTTTTCTGCTTCGGTGATGGCCTTGATGGCCTGGTTCATGTCGGCGCCGAGAGCGATCTGAGCGACATAGATGTAACCGTAGGAAACGGCGATCATGCCGAGATCCTTCTTCTTCGTCTTTTTGCCGGATGCGGCGAATTTCGCGATGGCTGCTGCCGGCGTGGACTTGGAGGACTGTCCGCCCGTATTGGAGTAGACTTCCGTATCGAGAACGAGGACGTTCACGTCTTCACCGGAAGCGAGGACCTGATCGAGGCCGCCGAAGCCGATATCATAGGCCCAGCCGTCGCCGCCGAAGATCCACTGGCTGCGTTTGATGAAGTGATCCTTCATGTCGAGCAGCTCTTTGTATTCCGGATGCTGTGCCACTTCTGCACGGAGAGCCGCTTCGAATTTCTGCGCGCGGTCTCTGGTGCCTTCGCCCTGATCCTTCTTGTCGAGCCATTCCTGCATGACGGCTTTCGTGTCGTCGTCAGCGGCCGGCAGGAGGGCTTCCACGCGGGAAGCGAGGCGGTCGCGGAGCTTCGTTTCGCCCAGGTGCATGCCGAGGCCGAATTCCGCATTGTCTTCAAAGAGGGAGTTTGCCCAGGCCGGGCCGCAGCCTTCCGCATTGGTGGTGTACGGCATGGACGGAGCGGACGCACCGTAAATGGAGGAGCAGCCCGTCGCATTGGCGATGTTCATGCGGTCGCCGAAGAGCTGGGTCACCAGATGGACGTACGGTGTTTCGCCGCAGCCTGCGCAGGCGCCGGAGAATTCGAAGTAGGTCGGTTCGAACATGGCGCCGCGGATGGTGTTCTTGTTCACCGGATTGGCCTTGCGGGGCAGGGTCATGGCGTAATCCCACAGCTTCTGCTTGTCCAGCTGGGTCTCGATCGGCTTCATGACGAGAGCCTTATTGCGGGCCGGGCAGGTGTTGGCGCAGATGCCGCAGCCGTAGCAGTCCTGCGGATCGATGACGATGCGGAACTTGAGTCCCTTCACCGGGCCCTGGAAATCACGGACGATGAATCCTTCCGGTGCCTTTTCCACTTCTTCTTCCGTGGCGAGGACCGGACGGATGGTGGCGTGCGGGCAGGAAGCAGCGCACTGGTTGCACTGGATGCAGTTTTCAGGAATCCATTCCGGGACGCTGATGGCTGCGGTGGGACGTTCATATTTGGACGTGCCGGACGGGAAGGTGCCGTCTTCGATGCCCTTGAAGGTGGATACCGGCAGGTCGTCGCCTTCCTGGCGGTTCATGACGTCGCATACGTCGGAAATGAATTCCGGACGTTCCACCACTTCACGGCTGCCGCCGGTGGTGGCATGAGCCCATTCTTCCGGAATGGTCACTTCGATCGGTGCGGAAATGCCCGCATCGACAGCGGCATTGTTCATGTCGACCACGTCCTGGCCCTTGCGGCCGTAGGAGTGCTGGTTGGCTTCCTTCAGGTATTTCACCGCGTCTTCCACGGGGATGATCTTGGTCAGCGCAAAGAATGCGGACTGCATGATCATGTTGATGCGGCTGCCGAGGCCGATATCCTCGGCGATCTTGAAGGCATCCATGATGTAGAATTTCGCGTGGAGCTTGGCGAGCTTGCGCTTCATCATGGCCGGGAGCATGGCGTCCAGCTCTTCCGGCTTCCACTGGCAGTTCAGCAGGAATACGCCGCCGTCCTTGAAGCCGCGGAGCAGGTCGTATTTATACACATACGACGGGCGGTGGCAGGCGATGTAGTCTGCCTGGCGGATCAGATAGGGCCGGCGGATCGGGTCCGGGCCGAAGCGCAGATGGGAGATGGTGACGCCGCCGGATTTCTTGGAATCGTAGGCGAAATAGCCCTGCGCGTACATATCGGTGTAGTCGCCGATGATCTTGATGGCGTTCTTGTTGGCACCGACGGTGCCGTCGGAACCGAAGCCCCAGAATTTGCAGGAAACGGTACGGTCAGGCATAGCCGGTACCGGAACCGGATCGAGAGACAGATTCGTCACGTCATCCTTGATGCTGAGGGTGAAGTTGTGGCGCGGATTGTCTTCCTTGAGATGTTCATACACAGCCATGATGTCTTCCGGTACGACGTCCTTGGAGCCGAGGCCGTAGCGGCCGCCGCAGACGCGGATGTCGAGGCCGGAGGCAGCGATGGCGCTCTGTACGTCCAGGTAGAGCGGTTCGCCGAGAGCGCCCGGTTCGCGGGTGCGGTCGAGCACAGCCACTTTCTTGACCGTCTTCGGGAGAGCGGCGATGAAGTCCTTCACGGAGAACGGACGATAGAGATGAACGTTTACGAGGCCCACCTTTTCGCCGTGTGCGTTGAGGGCATCGGCCACATCCTTGGCGATATCGGTGACAGAGCCGATGGCGATGATGACGCGGTCTGCATCTTCTGCACCGTAGTAGTCAAAGAGATGATACTGACGGCCGGTGAGCTTGGCGATCTCGTCCATGTAGCCCTGTACGATAGCGGGCAGCGCATCGTAGTAGGGATTGGCTGCTTCGCAGTGCTGGAAGTAAATGTCCGGATTTTCTGCGGTGCCGCGGATGACCGGATGATCCGGAGAGAGCGCGCGGGCGCGGAATTCGGCGAGGGCCTTCTGATCGATCAGGGGAGCCAGTTCGTCGTAGCCGAGGACTTCGACCTTCTGGATCTCATGGCTCGTACGGAAGCCGTCGAAGAAGTTGATGAAAGGTACGCGGCCCTTGATGGCAGCGAGATGTGCCACGGCAGCGAGATCCATGATTTCCTGTACGTTGGCTTCTGCCAGCATGGCGCAGCCGGTCGCACGGGCGCTCATGACGTCCTGATGGTCGCCGAAGATGGAGAGCGCGTGATTGGCCAGCGCGCGTGCTGCGATGTGGAATACGCCCGGCAGCAGTTCGCCGGCCACTTTGTACATATTCGGGATCATCAGCAGCATGCCCTGGGAAGCGGTATACGTCGTTGTGAGCGCGCCGCTCTGGAGCGAGCCGTGGAATGCGCCTGCGGCGCCGCCTTCAGCCTGCATCTCCACGACGCGGACCGTGTCTCCGAAAATGTTCTTCCGACCGTGCGCCGCCCATTCATCCACGGATTCAGCCATCGGAGAGGAAGGTGTGATCGGATAGATGGCAGCCACTTCGGTGAAAGCGTAGGAAATGTACGCTGCCGCAGTGTTGCCGTCCATGGTCTTCATTTGTCTCATGGAAAAAACACCTCTTTGAATTCTTTACTCAAAACATTTGCGAATACAGCAGGAATTGGGTACAATGTAACTATGATAATTTCGCATAGAAGCTCCAAATTATTTCATAAAGAAGAAATTTGGATTCCATGCGTTCGTCGTGCGTTCGTATTCATGCTGTAATCCTATACATTATAAGGGATGAGGCTGGAATGTACAAGAAAAGAAGCGGCCGGCAGCACCGGACGGAGAAATTTGAAAAGAGGGAAACGGAATGGATTACAGACATTTGAAATATTTTCTGGAGGTGGCTTCGCAGAAGAGTTTCAGCAAGGCAGCCCGCAACCTGCACATCTCCCAGTCGGCCATCAGCCGCATGATCAAGTCGCTGGAGGACGAGATCGGCGTGACGCTGTTCATCCGCAACGCCAAGACGGTGGAGCTCACCGCGCCGGGGACGATCTTTCTGAATTATGCGAAGCGCTGCGTCTTTTCCTTTGAACATCTGAAATCGGATTTTGAAAACGAGTTCAATCTCAAGCAGGACACCATCGAGATCGGCCTGCCGCCCATCACGGACGCGCATGTATTTGCCAAGCTCCTCGGGGAATTCAAGAAAAATTATCCGCAGATCGAGATCAAGCTCTACGAGCACGGCTCCAAGATCGTGGAATCGTCCGTGCAGGAGGGCATCATCGACGTGGGCATCATCTGTACGATCCCGAACAAGGATTTCGAATCGTTCTTCCTGTCCAATGACGATGTGTGCGTCGTCATGCCCCGGGAATGCCCGCTGGTGGAGAACAAGACGGTCCCCATGAAGCTCCTCGCGGATTATCCGCTGGTGCTGTACCGGGACGACTTCAATATGCATGACGATATCCTCAATACGTGCAGCAAGATCGGCTTCGCGCCGAAGGTGGTCTTTGAGACGAGCCAGCGCGAGCTGATGATCCAGACCGTGTCGTCCGGCCTCGGCGTGGCGCTGCTCCCGAGCCGGCTCTGCCCGAAGAATTCCGACGAGAGTCCGGTGATGGTGCGCCGTCTGGTGGAACCGGAAATGACCCATCATCTGTATGCGATATGGAAGAAGGGGCGCTACCTGTCCAGAGCGGCCCGGCTGTGGATCGAATTCACCAAGGGCCATCTGGCGCTGCTTAATGCGGACAAGCCCTACGAAGTGTGACCCATGAAAGCATTTTTCCGCCGGAAGGAGAACTGTCTGTTCCTCGGCATCATCGCGGCGCTGCTGGCGTTCATTTCCTGGCAGGAGAGCCAGATCGCCGATCTGCAGGAGCGGATGATGAATATAGAATCGTCACAATACGATGACCAGCTCACGAATCTCTACTGGAAGGGCGGCCTCGTGGACGATACGCTGGAGGAATACGGCAAGGACATCCACCATCTGCAGAAAAAGAGCAGCGAGCAGGAATGGCGGCTCATGCAGCTGGAATGGGATGTGTACGGCAAATGAAAAATTCCGGAGATGGTCTCCGGAATTTTTTTGATGGAAATTTTCAGGAAGCGCGGTCCCGGGGCCGGAAAAATTTCCCTTTTTGCCGGTAAAAGCGCTGTTTCTGCGGCGTCAGCATGGTACAATAAAAGAATACCGCAGACAATGATTGAGTAGTTTATATATAGGAGAAATCATGATTTTCACGCAGATCCAGGGACTCTTCATGACCATGCGCCTCTGGGATATTCTGGATATCCTGGTGGTTGCCTTTTTCCTGTACCGGCTGTATATGCTTATCCGCAATACCCGCGCCACGGCGCTGGTAAAAGGGATGGCCGTACTGGGGGCGCTGACGCTCGTGGCGGGCTGGCTCCAGCTCCACGCCGTATCGTGGATTCTGGAAAAGCTGATGACCATGCTCATCGTGGCGCTGCCGGTGGTCTTTCAGCCGGAGCTGCGCCGCGCGCTGGAGCAGATCGGCCGGGGCAAATTCTATATTACCAACAGCATCATGAGCGATACGGACCGCGCCGCCGTGATCGACAGCGTGACGGAGGCGGCGGAGGTGATGTCCAAGAACCGCATCGGCGCGCTCATCGTCTTTGAACGGTCCACGGGGCTCGACGACTACATCGACACGGGCATCCGCATCGAGGGCATCGTGTCGAAGGAACTCCTGGGCAATATCTTCATCGTCAATACGCCGCTCCACGACGGGGCGGTCATCATCCGGGACAACCGGGTCATGGCGGCGGGATGCCTCCTGCCGCTCACCCGGGACCGGTCGCTGTCCTCCGAGCTGGGGACGCGCCACCGGGCGGCCATCGGCATTTCCGAGATGGCGGACTGCGTGGTGGTCGTGGTCAGCGAGGAGACCGGGACGATCTCCTACACCTACGGCGGCCACATCTACCGCCACATCGACGGGGAGACGCTCCGCAACCGCCTGCGCTCCTTCATGGTGATGAACCGGAGCCATACCGGCATGGTGAATGACATCGTTCAGAAATGGAGGGCACAGAAATGAAATATACCAAGTTTCACTGGTGGCTTCCGAAGGTGCTCTGCCTCATCGCGGCCAGCGTATTCTGGCTCTATGTGATGAATGAGCAGAACCCCATCATGACGAGCACCTATACCGTGCCGGTGGAGGTGCGGAATCTGGACCGCTCTCTGGTGGCGCTGAACGTGCCGAAGTCGGTGCGGGTGGATGTGAGCATGAGCCGGAACAATCTGATGCGCCTCCGGAGCGATGACATCCACGCCTATGTGGATCTCCAGAATGTGACCGACGGGGAGTACCCGAATACGAAGATCGCCGTGAGCGTGCCCGGAGACGGGGAAGCCGTATCGGTCACGCCGGGCTATTTCGACCTGACCATCGATCCGTATGCGGTGAAGTCGCTCCCCATCACGGTGAACTTCTTCGGCAATCTGCCCTCCGGCTACAAGGCCAATCTCAAGACAGCCACGCCGTCCAGCCTGACCGTGGCGGGCAGCAGCAGCAGCGTCGCCGCGGTGAACCGGGCGGTGGCCTCGGTCAATCTGACGGGCAAGACCGCAGGCTTCACCGAATTTGATTCCATCAGCGTCATGGACGAGGACGGCAATACCGTGACGGGCATCGACGTCATGCCCACGCAGGTGCGCGTCACCGTGGATGTGACGGAGGAGACCAAGACGGCCAATGTGCCGCTCACGGCCCGCGTGAAGGGCACCCCCGCCGCAGGC
>ERZ779865.1625-NODE-1625-length-15955-cov-6.605409_pt1 | contig 15955 bp, 12 predicted proteins | sample MGYA00433088_ERZ779865 | MGnify/ENA primary metagenome ERZ779865 (study PRJEB29588, sample SAMEA2151703) | human gut metagenome | biome: human gut; feature: human-associated habitat; material: faeces | place: Denmark | collected 2008/2010 ... | reverse complement strand
CTCGCCAGTTTCGCCGAAAGGGCCTATCTGGACTACGCCATTTCCGTTGTGAAGGTACGTGCCTTGCCTGACGTCTGCGATGGCCAGAAACCGGTCCAGCGGCGTGTTCGGCAGGTGCTCCGCATCCGGGTCGGCGGCGACGGCCGCCCAGTCAAAATCGCTGTCGTTCCCGCCGAATTCGACGAGCGCCAGCTCGCAATCTAATCCTTCGTCAATATCGCGCAGCAGTATGCTGTGCCCACGCTTCACGGTTATGCCGAAACGGGCGCGGTTTTCAGCCTCTATGCCAAAACGGTCGTATAGCTTTATCAGGTATTCGTTCATTATGGCATGGTAGCGGTATCCAGCATCCAGTATGGTGCCTTTCATTATGGAATCGCCGTATATCTTGGCGCGAAGTATCTGCTTCATATCGTACGCTCTCCTTTCACGTGATGTACAGCATTTCTACATATACTGTTAATTGAAACGCCTATATCTGATTTAGCAAATTATGTTATCTGAATTATATTACCTGAATAGAAAAAAGTCAATGAGCAAAACTGTAAACATAATGAAAAAAGGCGCATTTTGGCACAAACTATGTTTGCAAAAGGCATTGGGTTGTGATAAGCTATACTGACGGCGGTATGTCCGCCTGTTTGGCAACGATTATTTATTGTTCGGAGGATATTATGGCAAGTTTTGAAAAGCTTGAGGGCAATCAGGTGAAGCTCACTATGAGCATTCCCGCTGCGGATTTTGAAAAGGCGATAGACAGCGCGTATCTTAAGCTGCGCAAGACCATCGCGATACCCGGCTTCCGCAAGGGACATGCGCCCAAGGGCGTTATCGAAAAGACCTACGGTTGGTATGCGTTTGATATAGCGTATCCTGAGGTTTACGAAGCCGCCGTTAAAGAGCACGATGTTAAGCCCGTAGACAGGCCGGAAATAACCATTCTCAGCGCCGAAAAGGGTAAGGATGTGGAGTTTGAGGCTGTTGTTACCGTTATGCCCGAGGTCACTTTGGGCCAGTATAAGGGTATAGAAGTGGCAAAGCAAGAGTATAATGTTACGGATGAAATGGTGGACGCCGAGATCGAGCGCGAGCGCGAGAAGGTCGCCCGCATGATAGACGTTGAGCGCCCCGTTGAAAACGGCGACGAAGTTGAGCTTGATTACAGCGGCACAGTGGACGGCGTTAAGTTCGACGGCGGCACGGCAGAGCATCAGCAGCTGACCATCGGCAGCGGCATGTTCATCACGATGCTCGCGGGGGATGCGCCAAGCTCAATCGCGGGGGCGTACACGGCAATCGGCTTGATGGACGAGCCGACGGGCATGGTCATATCCACCGCGCGGTTGAAGGTCTTCATCGCCGTCGGACGCGTGCGGCTGCCGACAATGGCTTTGATTTCGCCCGTGTGGTAGTCCACAACGACGGCGGCGGCCTGCGGCTCAACCGTTTCGTCGTATGTGCCGTCGGAATTGCGCGTGCGGTAGACCTTGTCCGCCGGGTCGCGCAGGGTGGGGTAGTTCGTCCAGTTTTCCAGCGTATCCTCGACGGTGGACTGAATGGAGGTGTCAATGGCGAGCTGGACGTGGTAGCCGCCGGTGCGCAGCTTGTTTTCCATGGCGTTGCGGTTGGCGGAGGTGTCCTCAAGGTTGTTCAGCTGCAGCAGGATGTCGATGACCTCATCCACCGCGTATTCGACGTAGTGCGCGTAGGCGTACATGCCGGTAGCCGTGTTCGGGTCTTTCTCCAGCACATGCGCGGTCGCCGGGTCAAGCGCCTCCTGATACTGCTCGTAGGTGATGTACTGGTTTTCGTACATACAGCGCAGGACGTAGTTGGTGCGGTCGTTGGTGATGGCGGGGTAATCCACGCCCTCCTTCTGCCGCGTGTAGAAATTCCGGCGCGGATTGTAGTAGTAGGGCGAGTTGCATGTGCCCGCCAGCATCGCGCATTCGCGGAGCGTCAGTTCGCCCAGCGATTTGCCGAAATACCCCTGCGCGGCGGTGTACACGCCGTAGTAGTTTTCGCCGAGGTAGATGGTGTTCAGGTAGCTTTCGAGAATCTGATCCTTTGTGTAGCGCGTTTCCAGCTGCATGGCGAGGTACGCTTCCTGAATTTTGCGCTTGTAGCTCTGCTCAGAGGAAAGGAGCGTATTCTTAATCAGCTGCTGGGTGATGGTCGAGCCGCCCTGCGTGGAGGAGGAGGAAAGGTTCGACACGAACGCGCCGATAATGCGCTTGATGTCCACGCCGTTGTGCGTGTAGAAGCGCGCGTCCTCCACGGCGATAAAAGCGTGCTGGAGGTATGTCGGCATGGCCTGAATCGACACCATGACGCGGTTCTCCGAGCCTTTGTATTCGGTGATGAGGTTGCCGTTGGCGTCGTAGATGAAGGAGGTCTGCGCCTGATCGTCAATCGCGGCAAGGTCAAGCGTCGGGGCAGTTTCCATGTACCCTTTCGCAATGCCGACCACCGCGCCGACTGCCGCCAGCCCTGCCACCAGCACCAGCACCGCGAAAATGCGGATGACGTTGACGGCAATCGACAGCACGAAGTTCGGCTTCTTCATCTCCGGCTTGAAAATGGAGTGCTTGTAGACCTTTTCCTCCTCCGGCAGCGCTTCGCTATCATCCGCCGAAGCGTTCCAGAAGTCCTCGTGCGCGAACATGTCCGCCTGCCCCGCAACTTCCACAGGGTCGTCGTCGTCCGCCCAGTTCGGGTCGTACTCGTCAGGATCATCGCCCTGCGGGTCGTCGGGATGACCGTCCTGATAGGCAAAATTGTCGTTTTCCGGCACAAAGTCCGGGGAATCGTTGCGTTTCTTCACTGCTTCAGCCCCTTTGCGCCGTCAGCGGCATGATGCGCGCCTCGGCGGAATATGAAGGAATGCGGAATGCTATTTTCGGATTCGCCTGCGCCATCTGCTCGCGCCTTGGCGCATTTTCATCCGAAAATAGCATAACCCGCAGAGCATACAGAATTACATCCTATATTATAGCACATATTCGCGCATCCTGCAATGGCAGGCGACGAAAGGAGGATGCACCATGCCCCAGACAAACAACGAATCAGAAGCGAAAATTCCTGCAAAGCGCCGAAAATCTCCCCGGCGGCGGTGGAAACGCGTACTGCTGCTGCTTGTGCTGATGACGCTGCTGATTCTCCGCGTCGAGCGCAACGTGACGGACGTCGTGCTGACGCTCTCGCAGGCGACGGCGCGGTCGCTGGCGATTCAGGCGCTCAACGAGGCAGCGTCTGAGATGCTCGGACTCGGCGTGCATTACGCCGACCTGATGACCGTCGAGAAGGACGATCAAGGGCAAGTGCGCCTGATTCAGGCGAATACCCCGGAGATGAACCGCTTGGCGGCGCAGGCGTCCCTGCTTGCGCAGGAAAGATTGACCGCCATGGGGCAGAAAACCGTCGTCGTGCCGCTGGGCAGTGCCGTCGGGCTGACGCTGCTGGCGGGCGCGGGGCCGGGCATCGCCGTGCAGATTCTGCCTGTCGGCTCGGTGCAGGCGGCGTTCAGCACCGATTTCACCCCCGCCGGCATCAACCAGACACGCCACCGCATTTCCCTCGTCCTGACTGCGAACGTGCAAATCGTCATTCCGACCGGCGCGAAAAACGTGCAGGCCAGCACGCAGATGGCGATGGCAGAAAGCATCATCGTCGGGCAAGTGCCGGATTCCTTCGCCGAGGGCGGCAGCGACAACAGCATCATCGACCTTGCGCCGTGAGGGGGAATGGGGTATAATAGAACGAAAATCCCGCTGATTTCAGCAGAAAGAAGCATTACCATGCGCGTTCTCGACATTGACCTCGACTTTTTCCTCGCCGACTGCTGCCCTCTTGCCGAATTAGGACACCGCCCGTCCCTCCCCGGACATGAGCCGTGGGAAGCATCCGCCGTCCGCGCGTTCCTCGAAAACCAGTGCGGTCTGTCCCGCACCGCCCCCAAGCCGGGGCGCATTTTCGAGACGCATGACCAAGCCCTCACGTTCTGGGAGGAGCAAATCGCCGCCGGACGCCTGACCGCCCCCTTCGACGTCACCCACGTTGACGCGCACAGCGACCTCGGCATCGGCTATCCCGGCCCGAACTTCGTGCTGTTCAACGTCCTGTCCATGCCCGTCCCAAAGCGGCTGGACTACGCCGCCTTCTATGCCCAGAAGAAGCTCGATGAGGCGAATTACCTGCTGTTCGCGCTGGCGATGAGGCGGATTTCGTCGCTGGACAACGTGCGCAATCCGCGTTCGCGGGCGGATATTCCGCAAGTGCTGCTTGACGCGGACGGCAACATCCATCTCAATTCGCTGACCGCGCAGATGTTCGCCGCGAAAAACGGCGCAGAGCCGACCGTACCCTTCCGCGTGTACGACGACTACCGCGATTTCCGCGCGGCGGGGGCGTATGACTTCGTGACGCTCGCGATTTCGCCGAGGTACGCGCCGAAGGAGGCGGATGGGCTGGTGGATGTCGTGGGGGAATATATTCGTCACATCTAATGCGCTGCAAAAAAATGGCGACGTGACTTGACAAAACAAAAAGCACATGCTATATTACAAATGAAGATACTGGCATGAAAAACGAACGATACAGAAAGGCGTGAATCCCATGGGGCAGACAGCGCGGCAATCGTAATCCTACTGTGACAGATAAAGGAGAAGCGAATGAAAAAGTTTCTGTCGCTGATGCTCTGCGCCGCTCTGCCCCTGTGCGCTTTTGCCGCCCACGCGGAAAATGCAGAACTGAACATTGCCACCAATCAGTATTATGCCTTGATGGAACGCATGGAGCAGTTTGAACAGGAAAGCGGCATCAGCATCACCTGCGAAAAGTCCGTAGACATCATGGACACGATTTCGACCGCCTACGTTATCAAGAATCCCGACATTGATTTGTTTGTTTTCACTGCTTACGACGGCTTATACACCCTCAAAAATATGAAGTACTACACCCCGCTAACCGGCAGCGCGATTTTGCAGGACGCTTTCCAGCATGTCTATCCCGCTCTGCGCCCCGTCTGCACGGATGACGATACGCTGATGGGCTGGATAATAGATGCTTCCCCGATGGGCATGATGGTCTTGACGGAATATCTGGACGAATGGGGAATGAAGTCGCCCGAAACCTTCGACGAACTGCTGGATGTGTGCAACGAAATTCTGGAAGAAGGGCTTCTGCCGGAAGAGACAGGGCTTCTGATGCAGAAATACACCCAGTCGGGCATGATGGACTTGTTCATGAAGTATTACATCATGACCTCCCTGCAGGAGGGACGCAGGCTGGACTTTACGGACGAAACGTTTCTGCATTACGTCCAGCGCATCAAGGACGAACTGCCCGCGGAAGAAGAGCCGCGCATGGCATTTGAAAATATTTTCATGATTCCGGGTGCTTCGTCCGCCCCGTCGCAGATGATTCAATTCGTGCCGCGCATTTTCCCGGAGCAGAACAGCGCGGTTGAAACGTATGTGACCATTGCTGTGGTGAACCCCTACGGCAAGAATCAGGAAGCCGCGATTCAGTTTTTGGAATACTGCGCGACGCATCTGACAGATGGAAGTTACTTTATCTATGACAACCTGACCGAGCCGATTGAAAATCCGTCGATGGTGGCGCAGCTGGATGAACTTGCGGAAAAAATCGCACTGCTGGAACAGAAAGCAGATAAAGAGCGCGCGGACGAGGACACCCTGCGCGACTTGCAGGATCAGTACGCAAACATGGAGCAGTGGCGTTATTTCTCTTCGGCGGAGGATATTGCCTACTATCAGGAGATGGCGAAATCGCTGTATGTGTCCGAGGGTTCGCCGCTGACGTATGATGACGCGCTTCAGGTGTTGGTGCAGCGCTATCTGAACGGCGCGTTTGATGCGGCGACGTTCGCGAAGGAATGCCAGAATCATGTGGAAATGATTTACGCGGAAATCGGCGAATAATCAATAGAACCAAAAAACCTCGCGGCATCACCTGTCGCGAGGTTTTCATGTGCAAACAATGTGGATAACTCAAATCCCCGTTGCGGATTTCGCGGACGTGGCGATATTCTCCGCGTGGTCGCCGATACGTTCGAGGTTCGTCAGCATGTCCAGATAAATCATGCCGTTCTTCGCGGAACACTTGTGGTTCTTCAAGCGATCCATGTGGTGGCTGCGGAGGGCTTCGGTCGTCGTGTCGATTTCGTCCTCCACGCCCTCCACTTCGCCCAGCAGCGTGTCGTCCGTTACCTGCGCCTTGAACATATCCAGCGACCGCTGCATCTGCGCGCGCACAAGGTTCGACAGGCTTTCCAGCTCCTGCACCGCCTTGGGCGAGAATTTCACCTCGTCCTGATTCTTCAGCTGCGCCGATTCCATGATGTTCTGGCTGTGGTCGCCAATGCGCTCCATGTCGTTGACGACGTGGAACATCGAGCCGACCAGCTTCGTGTCCTTCTCGGACAGGTCAAGCCCCTTCACTTCCACCAGCGAATCGGTGATTTCGCGGTTCAGGTAGTCCAGCACGTCCTCGTTCCGCGCCAGCTCTTCGGACTTCTTCGCGTCCCACTCGTTGAAGCACTCCATCGCCCGCTGGAAGTTGCCCATCGCGATGCCGCCCATGCGCTGCACTTCGTTGAACAGCTGCGCCACGGCAATCGGCGGCGTTTTGAGCATACGCGCGTCAAAGTAGAGCAGCTTCATTTCCTCGGCGGTCGAGCCGTCGCCCTTGATCAGCAGGCACGCCAGCTTCTCCAGCCAGCTTGCGGCGGGCAGCAGCAGTGCCGTCGTCGTGACGTTGAAGAGAATGTGGACGATGGCGATTTGCAGCTTGAGGTTGCCGGGGGAGAGCATCTCGACCCAGCTTGCCAGCGGCAGGCAGCAGGCGATGATGACGAAAATCACCGTGCCGATGACGTTGAAGAGCAGGTGCACCGTCGCTGCGCGCTTGGCGGTGGAGTTTGTGCCCGCGCACGCCAGCAGCGCCGTGACGCAAGTGCCGATATTCTGCCCGAAGAGGATGAAGATGGCGCCATCCAGCCCAATCAGCCCCTGCGCGACGAGCGTTTGCAGGATGCCGATGCTGGCGGCGGAGGATTGCAGGACGGCGGTGATGCCCGCGCCAATCAGCACGCCCAGAATCGGGTTGTTGATGGACGCCATCGCCGTCTGGAAGCCCTCCCACGTCCGCAGCGGCTCCATCGCGCCGGACATGGTGTTCATGCCGATGAACAGGATGCCCAAGCCCATCGTGATGGTGCCGAACTGCTTGGCGGTTCTGTACTTGTCGGGAAGATTCGAGAGAATCAGCCCCAGAAATGTGAAGATGGCGGCGAAATCAATCTGCACCGACAGCAGCAGCGACGTGACCGTGGTGCCGATGTTTGCGCCCATAATCACGCCGACCGCCTGCGTCAGGGACATCAGCCCCGCGTTGACGAAGCCGACGACCATGACCGTCGTCGCGGAGGAGGACTGCACCACCGCCGTGATGGTGATGCCCGCGAGCATGGCGAGGAAGCGGTTGCCCGTGACCATGCCCAGCAGCTTTTTCAGCCGTGTACCCGCCGCTTTTTCCAGCGCTTCGCCCATCAGCTGCATTCCGAACAGGAACAGCCCCAGTCCGCCGAACAGGGATAAGACATTCATAATCGTCATGATGGTTCGTTTCCTCCGAGCGTGCCGCAATGCAGCAGAATTCCGCCTGTGCGGGGAAAAATCGCATACATACCTACTTTACCACACTTTGCGCTTGTTTTCAACTGAATTTTACAGATTCACGGAGATTTCAGGCGGCGTTCAGCGGGAAAACAAAAAGCCGCCCCGAAAGGCGGCTGTGGTTACATCGGCTTGCCGTACTCGTAGAGGGTGTCGCTCGGCAAATCGACATCTTCGTTCCAGAATACGCACGTCCGGCTTTCGTCCAGCTGCACCTGCTGGAACAGCCCGTGTACATCCCGCAAAACGCCGTAGCCGGGCAGGGCAAAATCCTCCTTCACGTCGTACCGCACGCGCCGCCCGTCGTCGAAGGACACGGACAGGCAGTAGTCCGGCAGCGGGGTCACGCTCTTGATGCGTGGAATCATTTTCGCACCTCCAGATACATCGGCTTGCCCGGATACAGCCGCTGCGACAAGCCGCACGCCAGCGCCGTCATCTGCGTGCCGTACCCCTGTCCGCAGTGGTCGGGATGCGCCCCGATGCCGAAAAACACCTCGCTGCCCTCATCGGACAGGTTCACGAAGCCCACCAGCGTTTCGCCATCGTAAAAGGAATAGAAATTGTTTGCCGGATTCGCAAAACCGTATCCGTGCTTCTTCTGCTCGGCATACGGCGGATTGTTGTACATCGCGTATTCGCCGGGGTAGTGCCACGCGCAAATGGCTTCCTTCTCGGCTTCGGTGGTCGGATGATACGTCAGCATGGGCGTTTTCCTCCTTGGGGATATTTCTGATTATGCAAAAAACCGGAGGCAGCCTGCGCCGCCCCCGGTCAAAATCCTCGATTATTGCAGCACAATGCCTTCCGCTTCCAGCTCCGCGCGGGTGCAGAGCCGCAGCGTCACAAAGTTCTGCTGGCAGATGATATAGCTGCCGCCTTCGCGCGTGTCCTTGTTCTCCAGCGTCACGATGCCCTGCGCGATGCAGTCGTGGTCGGCGCAGCTGGCGTCGGTCATCTCGATGCTCGACTCCGTGACGTGGATGATGTTCACGCACACGCCGTGGATCAGCCGGTAGTACCCGTCCTCCAGCAGCGGAATCGGCTCGTATGTCTTTGTGCCGACCGTCACAAGCAGGAACGCGACGGCTTCCGACGGGTCGCGAACCGCGCTTGCCATCGGGGAGGGCGCAATGCCGGGGTCAGTGCCGCGCGTCGCCGGGTTCAGCTTCGCGAAGCTCAGCGATTCGTTCGATGCCGCCAGAATCGCCTGCGCGTCGGCGAGGGTTTCCTGCGTCGTCGTCAATTCCGCCTCTGTCGCGGCAAGGGTTGCCTTTGTGGCTTCCAGCTCCGTCGTGGCGGTGGTCAGGCTGTCCTTCGTCGCGGCGAGTTCGTTTTCCGCAGTGGTCAGACTGTCCTTCGTCGCGGTGAGTTCGGCTTCCTTTGCGGTCAGGCTGTCCTTCGTCGCGGTGAGTTCGGCTTCCTTCGCACTTAGGGTGTCCTTCGTCGCGGTGAGTTCGGCTTCCTTTGCGGTCAGACTGTCCTTCGTCGTCGTGAGTTCGGCTTCCTTTGCGGTCAGGGTGTCCTTCGTCGCGGTGAGTTCGGATTCCTTCGCGGTCAGGGTGTCCTTCGTCGTCGTGAGCTCGGCTTCAGTGGCGGTCAGCGCCGTCTTGGTGTCGGACAATTCCGTCGTGGCGGCGGCAAGGGTGTCCTTCGTCGCGGTCAGCTCGGTTTCAGTGGTGGACAGGCTGGTTTTTGTGTCGGACAGCTCCGTCTGCGCGGCAGTCAGCGTGTTCTGCGTCACCGCCAGTTCGGCTTCCGTCGCGGCGAGCGCTTCCTTCGTGTTCTCCAGTTCATATTCCTTCGCCGGCAGGGATGCTTTCAGCGTGTCCAGTTCGTTCTGCGTGGTGGACAGCGTGTCCTTCACTGCCGCCAGTTTGGTCTGGGTGATCATCAGCGTGTCCTTCGTGGATGCCAGGGTGGTGTCGCGGCTGTTCAGGGCAGTCTGCGTTTCTGCGAGGGTGGCTTCGGTGGACGCGAGGGTGTCCTTTGTGGCGGACAGTTCAGTTTCGCGGTCAGCAAGCGTGCCCTGCGTTTCAGCGAGAGTGGCTTCGGTGGACGCGAGGGTGTCCTTTGTCGCGGACAGTTCGGTTTCGCGGTCAGCAAGCGCGCCCTGCGTTTCGGCGAGGGTGGCTTCGGTGGATGCGAGGGTGTCCTTTGTCGCGGACAGTTCAGTTTCGCGGTCAGCAAGCGTGCCCTGCGTTTCTGCGAGGGTGGCTTCGGTGGACGCGAGGGTGTCCTTTGTCGCGGACAGTTCAGTTTCGCGGTCAGCAAGCGTACCCTGCGTTTCGGCGAGGGTGGCTTCGGTGGACGCGAGGGTGTCCTTCGCGGCGGACAGGCTGTTTTCGGTGTCCGCTAAGGTGGATTGGGTGGAGGACAGCGCGCTCTGCGTGTCCGTCAGCTGATTCCGGGTGTCCGTCAGCGAATTGTGGCTGACGATGAGACCGGCGCCAAGTGCGATGGAAGAGACTGCCAGCACGATGGCGGCAATCATCCAAATGATGGTCTTTTTCCGGGCGGCAATGGGGCTCATAGCAATCCTCCTAACAAGCGACGAAAATGGGCAGAAAACTTCCGTTTTTTCCAGTTTACCACCATCGGGGGAAGTTGTCAATCTCGAATTTCGCGGAAGCACAAAAAACGCCCCTCCGCCGACAAAAGCAGAGGGGCAGGGGAAGGTGGATTATTCCTGCTTGAGCGCGTCGCGGCTGACGATGGTCATCGTGATTTCGCCCAGCGCAAGGCAGTTGTGGTCGGCACTGGCGTTGACCAGTTCAATGCCGTCCGCGGTGATGTGGAACAGATTCATGTTGATGCCGTGGATCAGGCAGAAGTAGCTGCCCTCTTCCGGCATCGGGATGGGCGCGCAGGTCTGCTCGCCGACGGTGACGATGAGGTAGTTTTCCGCGTCCAGCGCGGTGGTGTCCGTGCCGGTCAAGGTTGCTGCGTCGGTGGAGAGCAGGTGCAGAAAGAGCATTGGTTCCTTCGCCGCCACGGCGTTCGCCGCGACACCATCCTTCGCCACCAGCGATTCCTTGATAATCGTAATCAGCGATTCGTTCGTGCCAAGGGCATCCTGCGTCAGCGCCAGCACGTTTTCCGTCGCGGCGAGGGTGTTCTGCACGTTCGCCAGTTCGTTTTCCTTCGCGGTCAGGGCAGCCTGTGCGGCGGTCAGGTCAGCTGCCGCAGCAGTCTGCGCGTCCTTGGCGCAAAGAAAAAACCTCCGAAACACAGCCGCATTTCGGAGGAAGAAAGATGTATATATAGAGGAAGTTACTTCTTCAGTTCAATCCCTTGACCTTTCAGCCGCGCAACCACGCCGTCAACAACCGCCTGCACTTCGTCGCGGGTGAGCGTGCGCTCCGGGTGCGAGAAGGAGAGGCGAATCGTGATGGTTTTGCCGGTGATGTCGCTGTATGTGCCCAGCACGGTCACCTTCTGCACCAGCGGGGAGTTCTCCGCCTTCACCGCGTCCAGAATCGGCTGGCAGCGATTGACCACGAAGGTCAAATCCTGCTCCATGCCGGGGAAGCGGGACGGCTCGCGGTAGACGATGGGCGCGGGCGCGATGGACGCAAGCGCTTCCGTGTCGATTTCGGCAAACACAATTGCCGCCTTCTTGTCGATGTTCTTGCCGACAACCGGGTGCGCCACGCCGATTTCGCCGAGTTCAACGCCGTCCAGCACGATGGCGTTCAGGTTCTTCGGATGCTCATAGGAGTGGGTCGCGGTCATTGCGTGGAAGGACAAATCCTTGTGCAGGATGTCGCTCACGGCGACGCACAGCATGTCGCGCAGGCGGAAATACAGCGTTTCCACGTTATCGACCTTGCTGAAGAGCGTCACGCACAGCTTCTTGTGTTCCTTCGCCAGGTTGTTCTCGTCCACGCCATCGACGACGTGACCGATTTCAAAGATGCCGAACGACGGCGCATAGCCCGTGTTGACCTTCACCTGGCACAGCTGGGTGGGAATCATGGAGCGGCGCAGCGTCTCGATGTTGGGGTTGGAGGCGTTGAGCAGCTTCACGTTGTCCTCAACGGCGATGCCGAGCTTCTTGTAGTCGTCAGCGTACTGCCAGATGTAGGAATGCACCTCGTGCAGCGAATAGCGCTTGACGAGGATGTCCTTCAATTTGTCCTCGACCGTCTTTTCGGTGGACATGCGAACCGGGTAGAGCGGGGATTCCGCCGTGTGCAGGTCGAAGTTGTCGTAGCCGTAGATGCGGGTGATTTCCTCGATGATATCCGCCTTGATGGTTACGTCCTTCGTCGCGCGCCAGGAGGGGACGTCCGCGGTGAAGGAATCGCCATTGCGCGTCATGCCGAAGCCCAGCGCGGTCAGCGTGTGCATGATTTCGTCGGAGGAGATGTTGATGCCGGTGTAGCGGTCAACAAACGCCTTGTCAAAGGACAATTGCACCTTCGGATAGTGGAAGGCGTACTCGTCGGTCAGGCGGGAGGTGACGCGCATTTCCGGGTCGTATTCCTGCAAAAGCTTGACGAAGCGGGCGATGGCGACGGTCGTCATTTCCGGGTCAAGGCTCTTTTCGTAGCGGGCGGAGGCGTCGGTGCGGTGGGCGAGGCGGACGCTGCTCTTGCGGACGGACGCCGCGTCGAAGGTGGCGGATTCCAGCGTCAGGCTCGTCGTGTCATCGACGATTTCGCTGTCCAGACCGCCCATGATGCCCGCGATGGCAACTGGCTTGTCGCCGTTGCAGATCATCAGCGTGTTCGGGTCGATGGTGCGCTCCACCTTGTCCAGCGTCTGGAAGGTGAAGCTCTCCGGGAAGCGGCGGATGCGGATTTTCTCCACCTTGCGGCTGTCGAAGGCGTGCATCGGCTGCCCCATTTCCAGCATCAGGTAGTTCGTCAGGTCGGCGAGGAAGTTGATGTCGCGCATACCGCAGTAGTTCAGGCGGATACGCATCGCCATCGGGCTGACGTGGCGGTTGATGTTCTCCACCCGCAGGCAGGAGTAGCGCTGGCACAGCGGGTCTTCAATCTTCATGTCGATGGCGGGCAGATTGTTGTACGCAGCCAAATCCGCCACGGGCAGGGCTTTCAGCGGACGGCCGGACAGGGTAGAAAACTCGCGCGCCATGCCGTAGTGCCCCCACAGGTCGGGGCGGTTCGTCAGGGACTTGTTGTCCACCTCGAAGATAATATCGTCAATGGGGTAGAGCGCCTTCAAGTCCGTGCCGCAGGGAACATCCTCCGGGAGGACCATGATGCCGGAATTGTCGTCGCTGATGCCGATTTCCTTCTCCGAGCAGCACATGCCGTAGGACGTGTACCCGGCGAGCTTGCGCGGGCTGATGGTGATGTCGCCCAGCTGCGCGCCCACCTTGGCGAACGCGGTTTTCATGCCCAGCTGCACGTTCGGCGCGCCGCAGACCACGTCGGTCAGCTGCCCGTCGCCCGCGTCCACCTTCAGCAGGTGCAGCTTGTGGGATTCGGGGTGATTCTCTACGCTGACGATCTGCGCGGCGACAACGCCGGACAAATCTGCGCCCTTGTGGAAAATTTCATTTTCAACTTCCGCCGTGGACAGGGAGAACTGGCGAATCAGCGCCATTTTGTCAAGACCCGTCAGGTCAACGAAGTCGGAAATCCAGTTCATTGAGATCAGCATGTTCGTCTTTCCTCCGCATTACTCGTCGTCCGTGAACTGCGCCAGGCGCGTCAGGCTGCCGCTGTTCAGGTCGCGAATGTCCTTCACGCCGTACTTCATCATGGCAAGGCGCGTCATGCCCAAGCCGAACGCGAAGCCGGTGTACTGCTCCGGGTCGATGCCGCCGGCCTTCAATACTTCGGGGTGAATCATGCCGCAGGGGCACAGCTCCAGCCAGCCGGAATGCTTGCACGACGGGCAGCCCGTGCCGCCGCAGATGAGGCAGGAAATATCCAGCTCAAAGCCCGGCTCAACGAACGGGAAGAAGCCCGGACGCAGGCGGACTTTGATGTCCTTGCGGAACACCTCGCTCAGCATCGTCTTCATGAAGTAAATCAGGTTCGCGATGGAAATATCCTTGTCCACCATGATGCCTTCCATCTGGAAGAACGTGTTCTCATGGCAGGCGTCGGTTGCCTCGTTGCGGAAGCAGCGGCCGGGGAAAATCGCCTTAATCGGCACGCCGTCGTTCACCAGCGCGTCGCGGTAGCGGCGGTAGATGGCGTTCTGGGCGGCGGAGGTCTGCGTTTTGAGCAGCTGCCCGTTGTCCAGATAATAGGTGTCCTGCATGTCGCGCGCGGGGTGGAACTTCGGAATGTTCAGGCTCTCGAAGCACTCGTAGTCCGTCACGACCTCGGCGTAATCCTCCACCGTGAAGCCCATCGACTTGAACACCTGCTCGCACTGGCGCTGCACCAGCGTAATCGGGTGATACGACCCGCGGGTCATGTCCGGCGGCATGGAAATGTCAAATTCGGGCAGGGCGTTGATTTCGCGCTGCAATTCCTGTGCCTTGAGCGCTTCCAGCTTTTCCGCCAAGGCGACGGTGATGGCGGTCTTCAGCTCGTTCGTCTCGCGCCCGACGGTCTTTTTCTGCTCGTCGGTCAAGCCGCCCATGCCCTTGAGCGCGTCGGTCACTTTGCCCTTGCGGCCGAGGTAATTCACGCGCAGGGCTTCCAGATCCACCATGTTGGCGATCTTCTTCAGCTCGGAATCAAAGCTGCTTTTCAGGGCTTCGATCTTCTCGTTCATTCCGGATGTTCCTCCTTACAGTTGGATGAAAAAAGCCCGTCCCATCGTTTGATGAGACGGACTGAATCCGCGGTACCACTCGTCTTGCGGCAAAGGAAAAAATCCCGCTGCCGCCGCTTGATAGGCGATAAGGCTGCCCACGCCGAAAAACTCACGGGATGAAGGTTCACGCCGTGCGCCCTGCCGCCTCGCACCACCCGGCGGCTCTCTGATATCCTATTTCCTGCATTCGCCTGTGCCATCTGCTCGCGCCTTTTTCCTTCTGGCGTCCGCTCGTTCCACTTAGCGTAGCGCTGCTACGCTGCGTTTCACTCCCGTTAGCCAGCAGAAAAAATTCGCTTCGCATCTTGGCACATTCTCATTTGGAAATAGGAAGGGGACTTGCACGCGCTACTGTTTCCCGGTCATCGCTTCCAATATTTCGCTGACTTTCGTCGGCATGCTCTATCTTACCATAGGTTGAGGCGTTTTGCAAGGGGCAAATGCGGAATTCGGAATGCGGAATGCGGAATAAAAAGCGCACGGAAGTGGAATTCTTTCCATCTTACAGGCGAACAAACCGTGAATTTTTCCGATTTATTATTTACAAGCCATTTTTTTGTGCTATACTGTAAGATGCGTTATCATGTAAAGCGCGATTCAGGCGCTTGCGTGAAAGTCCGCGCGCGGGAGGGTGCAATTCCTCCGTCCGCAGGCGCGGCAGGGAACTTCGCGCACAATCGCGCGGAAGAAAGGAAAGGAAGCCGGATGAGCAACAGCCGTCCACCCTATGATGGCGCCGGGGACGCCGGACAGAATCCTCAGCAGCCCGTTTTTTCGCAGGGCAATTATCCGCCGGCGCAGGGCTATGCGCCGAATGGCGGCTACGCGCCCAATGATGCCTATGGTCAGGGCTACGCGCCGCAAAACGGCTATGGGCAGCCGCAATATGGTCAGCAGGGATATGCGGGCTATCAGCAGCCCTATGGTCAGCAGGGTTATCAGCAGCCATACGGTCAGCAGGGCTATCAGCAGCCGTATGATCAGCAGGGTTATCAGCAGCCGTATGGGCAGCAGGGCTATCAGCAGCCATACGGTCAGCAGCCTTATCAGCAGCAGCCGTATGACCAGCAAGGGTTTGTGCAGCCCGGCGGGTATCAGCAGCCCTACGAGCAGCAGGGGTATCAACAGCCGAATCCGGCGTACAATCAGCAGGGGTACGGCCAGCAGAATCCGCAGGAAACGGATTTGCCGCCGGAGCAGCAGTACGCGCAGTACACCCCCGACGGTCAGCGCGTGTACCCCACGTCGGGGCGCAGCGGCTTCCGGGTGCAGCCGGCGGCGCGCAGGGAAATCCCGTGGGATACGATTGCCAAAGTATTGATGTTCGGCGTGCTGCCGATTCTTTTCATCTTGAGCATGGTCTTTGCGTGGACGGCGGTGAAGTGGGTCGTCCTCGTCGGCGCGGTGGCGAGCATCGCCGCGCTGTGGCTCCGCGAGCTGGTTACGCCCAACGCGCGGCTGGTGCTGTCGCTTTTGCTGGCGTCGGCGGCGGTCGTCTGCCTCGTCAGCGC
>ERZ779865.1619-NODE-1619-length-16052-cov-3.556479_pt1 | contig 16052 bp, 16 predicted proteins | sample MGYA00433088_ERZ779865 | MGnify/ENA primary metagenome ERZ779865 (study PRJEB29588, sample SAMEA2151703) | human gut metagenome | biome: human gut; feature: human-associated habitat; material: faeces | place: Denmark | collected 2008/2010 ... | reverse complement strand
AAAGTCATTACGGGTTTCTTTACTATTATCTCGTTGTTCAATTTTCAAGGTCCTACGCACTTTCAAGGCTTGTTTGCTTTCTTCATTTGAAGTCGCTAACCTCAGCAGTGCAAGAGCTATTATACTACGTTGTTTTGATTTTGTCAAGCACTTTTTAAAAGTTTTTTAAAAAGTTTTTTCAGCTTTTAAAATCAAAACCGAGCAACACTTTTGATTACTTTCTGAATGTTGACTCTCCACTTCCGTGCGTTCTACACTCTTTCACCGTCTGTGTTTTCTCTTGTCTGCCTCGCCTCTCAGCGCAACAGTTGATATTATATCAGCACTTTCCTCTTTTGTAAACCCCTTTTTTACAAATTTTTTATCTTTTTTACATTATCGGCAAATCTTCTACATTATTTGGACATCAGAATGATTTTTGATATCTTTTTACCATTACTTACCTTTGTCTTAACATCTACTGCTCTTTATCCCCCTATATATACATATATATGTAATAAATAAAGAAATTGATTTTTTATTTCATGGCTCTGAACCTCGGCTCTTCTATTGTCTTTTTATATAACTTAGAACGCCCGTATTTATTCACATTGTACAAATTTCATGAAGTTTGTGTTTAAAGACTGGACTTTTCGCAAAAATGTGTTATTATAGTATATGTAAAGAGATATAGTTTTGGCATCCTGCTACTTGGTGTTGAAGCTACCTACCTTTACAAATTGCAAATACCGGGAGGTTTAGTTATGAGTTTTGACAGAATTATCGCCATTACAAGACAGTATGGTTCAGGCGGACACGATATCGGTAAAGCACTTGCCGAGAAGCTTGGTATATCGTTTTATGATAAGGAGCTCATTTCTATTGCCGCTAAAGAGAGCGGTGTATCTCCCGAGGTATTCAAGCATGCTGACGAAAGAGCTACCAACAGTCTTTTGTATTCATTGTCTGTGGGACTGTACAATTACGGTAATAACTTTTCTTCAGTGGGCGACCTGCCGGTTAATGACCGTCTTTACATTTTACAGCACAAGATTATCAAGCAGCTTGCTGAAAAGGAAAATTTCGTTGTTGTCGGTAGATGCGCCGACTATGTTCTTAAAGATAATCCGAAGCTTGTGAAGGTATATATTTATGCTGATCTTGATAAGAGAATTAAAAGAGCTGTTGACAGACAGGACATTGACCCTGCCAGAGCCAAACAGGCAGTTTTGAAGGCAGACAAGAACAGAGCAAATTACTATAGTTTTTATTCAGGAAAAAAATGGGGTCTTGCAGATAACTATGATTTGTGCCTTAACAGCACTAATATTACAGTTGATCAGGCCGTTGACATTATTATAAGTTACATCAATATTTGTGACTCAAATAAAAAATAACACTCATATTCGAGCATTTCCTGAATATACTATATTGTTTTATTAAGGAGGTGTACTATATGAAATTTGTCATTATGGATCTTGATGATTTTATCTTTGGTAACGAAGAATGGCACGAGAGTGAAAGATAATCGCTTTTCGGACAGAATTTTAATTATTTACCGTGATTTTTTATCATTGACATAAAATCAAAAAAGAGGCGGATACTCAATCAAAAGTATCCGCCTTTTTGTTGCCCCTTAAAACGAAACGAGGGCTTGCATTAATATTGTATGCGCCAAAATCGCAATTATTCATTGTTATTTATAAAAGAAAGCGGATCGGCGTACTTGCCATCAATCTTCACTTCAATGTGTATATGGTTTTCGTCCCCTGCCTCAAAGGGAACAGCGCCGATTGTACCGACCTTCTTCCCGACATCGATTGAATCACCCTTGTTTACATCAACCGAGCCAAGTCCGCAATATCTGCATATGACATTGTCAGTTGAAATTTCAACGATTTTGCCGAGCATTTTATCCTCACAAACATTAGTAACTACTCCGCCCGTCATTGCGGTTACATCATCGCCGAGTTTGCCGCCGAAATCAACTCCTGTGTGCGGTTTCCATACATTCAAAGTTTTGAAATAAACACTTTTTTCGCTGTACTCACGAACAACATTGTTTGAATTAAGCGGATAGTTCAGGCTCAAATCTGTTGAAAGCATTGTTTCAAGAGCATTTTTTGAACTTTCTGTCGAATTTGTTGACGGTTCTTCGGTTGCCGCAATGGTAGGAACTTCGACATCAAGCTTAACCTCGGGCAAGGTTTGGGTTACACCTGTGACATTTTCATTAACCTTAAGCTCATTGCTTTGAGTTGCGGCAGGAGTTTTTGCACTTGGCACTGATAATGTATTGTAGGTTGAGTACACCGCCATGCAAACGGCAATCAGACAAATTGAACAAGCCGTGTAAAATCCGATTTTTTCACGGCGACTGCGTTTTTTCTTTCTGTTGTTATAATAATCGCTCATAAAAAAGCACCTCCGTTTCTATTATTGACTGAGGTGCTAAATTTATACAGTTGTATATACAAAAATCCCTCCCGAAAAACGAGAGGGATAAGTTTGTTTTTTTAGTATCAATTAGTATCAATTATACCTTTTGGCAAACAGCATTGATTGACTCCGGGATTTCGCTTTCGTCAGCAGAAATAAGGAGAACAATGTTAGTTGATGCAGTTTCGGCAAGATCCTGAAGCTTCTTTGTGAAGGTTTCAAGGCCTGCAAGAGCCTCGGGGCAAATCTTGAATGTTGAGTCAACGAGAATGTCAGTAACATCATAGTTGCCTGCGCAGATACCGCTGATAAAACCGAAAAGCATATCATAACCGCTGATGAGATACTGCTCTGTATCAATAAGTCTTGCCTTATGTGTAACATCATATGTGAGCTTTGAGCCTTTTTCAATTACAACAACATTGCCTGTTGAAGCGGCAACAGCCTCGTTAGCAAGAGAGATGAGCTTTTTAGTTTTGCCTGTTCCTTTTTTACCGATAAGTAAAGTAACCATAATTAGTTCCTCCGTTGTTATACTTTATTAAGAAATTATCCGAGTCTTGCCTCAAGAGCAGCCTTCTGATCCTCATAGCCCGGCTTTCCGAGAAGAGCGAACATATTCTTCTTGTAGCTTTCAACACCCGGCTGGTTAAACGGATTAACACCGAGCATATAACCTGAAATAGCACAAGCCTTTTCAAAGAAGTAGATGAGATAGCCAAGCTCTGATTCATTCATTTCGGGAACATTAAGAACAATGTTCGGTACACCGCCGTCATTATGAGCGAGAACTGTACCCTCGAAAGCCTTCTGATTTACGAATCCCATTGTCTTGCCCGAAAGGAAGTTAAGACCGTCAACATTTGTCGGGTCTGTACCGAGAGTAACTTCTTTTTTACATTTATCAAAGAGAACAACAGTTTCAAACATTGTGCGTCTGCCGTCCTGAATGTACTGACCGAGTGAATGAAGGTCTGTTGAGAAGATAACGCTTGCAGGGAAAATACCCTTGTTATCCTTGCCTTCACTCTCTGCAAAGAGCTGCTTGAACCACTCTGACATCATTGTGTAAGCCGGCTCATAAGAAACCATAACTTCCATAGTTTTGCCCTTGCGGTAAAGCATATTTCTGATTGCAGCATATTTGTAACAATCGTTTGTCTTTAAATCATCGTTGTCAAATTCTTTCTGAGCTGTTGCGGCACCCTGCATAAGAGCGTCAATATCAGCACCCGAAACTGCGATAGGAAGAAGACCTACTGCTGTGAGAACCGAGAAACGGCCGCCTACATCATCCGGAACAACAAATGTTTCGTAACCTTCTTCGTCTGCAAGAGCCTTGAGTGTACCCTTAGCCTTGTCAGTTGTGCAGTAAATACGCTCTCTTGCGCCCTCTTTACCGTACTTCTTTTCGAGCATTTCACGGAACACACGGAAAGCGATGGCAGGCTCAGTTGTTGTACCTGACTTGGAAATCATATTTACGGAAACATCCTTGCCCTCGCAAAGCTCCATGATTTCTGCAAGTGCAGATGAGCTGATTGAGTTACCTGTGAAGAAAATCTGCGGTGTGTCCTTGCAGGTAAGGTTGTAGTTCTGTGATGAAAGAAATTCAATAGCCGCTCTTGCGCCGAGGTAAGAACCGCCGATACCGATTACAATGAATACATCAGTATCTTTCTTGATTTTCTCTGCACACTTCTTGATGCGTGCGAACTCTTCCTTGTCATAATCTGTAGGAAGATTGAGCCAACCCAAAAAGTCGTTGCCGAGGCCACTGCCGTCATGCAACACCTTGTGAGCTGCTTTAACTTCGGCAGCAACACCGTCATATTCGTGTTCGCCGATAAAATCACTTAAATACTTGTCATTTAACTTTGTTGCCATTTATAAATTCCTCCAAAATTCCTATAGCGAAAATAGAATCGCAATAAGTATCTTTGTTGTTTTATTATACTATAATATGAGCGTTTTTGCAAGGTCAATTTGTGAATTTTTAAAATAAACCCGCATTGTTTTTTACACTGCTTTTAATAACAATGCACAAACGCTTGATTTTCCGACAAAATCAAAGCGAAATCAGTGAAGCGAACACATATTCAAGCAATGCACCGAAGCTTGTTTTTTGAACAGAATTGCCTGCACAAATATCAAAGCTCTGCACCTTTTTTGAATTTACAAGATATGTAAGCGTACCTATCTTCCTATTCTTTTCAACGGGAGCGTCAATCTTGTCGGGCAGGTCGATTTCGGTTGTAATTTTAGCACCGTTTCCTTTGTCAACCACTATTTTTGAAGAAACCTTACATTCAAGCTTTACGCTGTCGGTCATACCGCCGTTTACTTCAATGCTTTTCGGCATATCTTCGGGAAGTGTTAATTCTTTCACGGAAACATTTGCAAAGCCGTAATCAAGAAGTGCCGCCGCATCTGCAAATCGCTCTTTGCCTGTTTTACAGCCGAGAACAACACTTATCAGCGAAACATCTCCCCTTGTTGCGGTTGCAGACATACAGCAACCCGCATCGTTGGTTGTGCCTGTTTTCAATCCCGTAATTCCGTTATAGGTTTTCAACAGCTTGTTCGTGTTGACAATCTGAGTTTTACCGCCACGAAGATTATCGAGCCAAATTGATGTGTAGTCAAAAATTTTCTCGTGTTTTGTAAGCTCTCTTGACATAAGCGCAACATCATAGGCAGAGGTTATATGCCCCTCCTCGTCAAGTCCGTTACAGTTTTTGAAAACGGTGTCATTCATTCCGAGTTCTTTGGCACGGCTGTTCATTTTTTCAACAAAAGCGTCCTCGCTTCCGCTGATATGCTCCGCAAGTGCAACCGCCGCATCATTTGCGGATACAACAACCGTTGCCTTTATCATATCATCCGCACTCATGGTTTCGCCTTTTTCAAGCCAGATATCACTTCCGCCCATTCCTGCGGCGTGTTCGGATGCCGTAATTTCATCGTCAAGGCTTAATTTTCCGCTGTCAACAGCCTCAAAGACGAGCAAAAGCGTCATTACCTTTGTTACAGACGCACATGGTCTTTGCTCATGTGGATTTTTCTCAAAAAGAACTTTGCCTGTTGACGATTCCATAAGCACGGCAGACGGAGCGGATATGCTGTCCGCACTGAGAGCATTCACTTTTAATCCGACAAACGGAGACAATAAAAGCACAGCACACAATGTTATTGAAACAAACGCCTTTCTTAACATAAAAAACACCTCGTTCATTAATATGAACAAGGTGTCGAATGTATGTAATAATCAGTTAAGATGTTTTCCGCAGTTAGGGCAAACATCTGTGTTGCCTGTGATTTTTGTACCGCATGTTGTGCAGAATCTTACGCTGTCATTGTTCTGCTGAGGCTGATAATTGTTCTGAACAACAGGCTGTTCGGGCTGAATCGGCTGTACAGGCTGTGCATACGGACTTGTGTAATTCTGTTCGGATACATTAGAATTTTTAAACTTGTCAAAATCAATATCCTTTACGAAAGGATTATCATTCTTGCCGTTGAGCTTGTTATTAATCTGAATAACATTCTTAACGAGCAGAACGAAAAGCATCATAAATTCGTAGGCAAGTCTTACAAGGATAGGACCCAAAACAAGGATAAGCAATCCGGCAAGGAATGTCATGCCAAAGTTATATCCGCCTGAGAACCAAGTGAAAATGCCTGTGAGCATAACATTAATTGTTGAGAAAATGTAGAGAACCTTTAGAACCTTTTCAAGAAGAAGTCCTTTAAAGTTGCAGATGTCATGAACAACCTGAAAGAATTTCGGAAGTCCCTCTCTCCTTTTTGCAGGAACAACCAAAACTACCAAAAGAATTGTCAAGATGATTGAAATGATTACAGCCGCCAAGCCAAGTCCAAAAGATGTTCTGGCTACGGATAAACCATAACTGTTAGAAAAATTCATAAAAATACCTCCGTTTATTTTTGACACTATTATACAATTTCTGCACAAATAAGTCAATAAAAGCAGAGGTATTTAATACATTTTTATTTAATATTGTTCAATAAGACAAACTGCGTGAGCGGAAATGCCCTCAAGTCTGCCTGTAAAGCCGAGCTTTTCCTCGGTAGTAGCCTTAACGCTGACGAGAGAAATATCAATTCCGCAGGCATTGGCGATATTTTTTCTCATTTCGTCAATATGCGGTTTCAGCTTTGGCTGTTGAGCAATAACGGTTGAGTCGATATTGACAATTCTGTAGTTATAATCGGCAAGCACACGGCACACCTCTTTCAAAAGAAGAATACTGTCTGCATCCTTATACTTTTCATCCGTATCGGGAAACAGCTTTCCGATATCACCGAGAGCCGCAGCACCGAGAAGTGCGTCCATAATTGCGTGAACAAGCACATCGGCATCCGAATGACCGAGAAGTCCGAGTTCAAAGGGAATCTCTGTACCGCCGATTATCAGCTTTCTGTTCTCGGCAAATTTATGCACATCATATCCGTGACCGATTCTCATATAAATCTCCTTTGCACAATCAACCCTGTTGTCTTGACTTGAGAATACTCTCGGCAATCACAATGTCAATCGGGGTTGTCAGTTTAATATTTTCCTCATTACCCTTTACAACAAGAACCTCGCCGCCCATATTTTCAATCAGCGAACAATCGTCTGTAAAGTTGATGATATTATCGCCGGCATTTTCAAGAGCAAAGCGGTACAAATCACGCTCAAAAACCTGCGGAGTCTGAACTGCACGGAGCTGTGAACGGATAGGAGTGCTTTCTATATTATTGAAACCGTCAACAACCTTGATTGTATCTTTTACGGAAGTTCCGAGAGTTGCCGCACCCGTATCAAAAGCCGCCTCAACAACACGCTCAATTTCTTCAACGGTAATAAGCGGTCTTGCACCGTCATGAATAGCATAGTATTTGGCGTTTTCACTGCACGCACCGATTCCGTTACGCACGCTGTCGGCACGGCTGTCACCGCCCTTGACAAGTTTTGAAACCTTGTTGAAACCGTTAAGCTCGATAATTTTATTGATTCTGTCGTTATCCTGTTCACGGCAGACAATTACAATTTCTTTTATAAGGTGACATTTTTGGAATGCCTTCAGGGTGTATTCAATTGCAGGTCGTGACAAAAGCGGAATAAACTGCTTGCTGTCGGCAATTCCCATTCTCACAGAACCGCCTGCCGCAACAATAACCGCAGATACAAAAGCTGACATATTCAACCCTCCGTAAATTTATTTTGCAATTTTATATATAATTTCTTTTAAAGAAAATTAAATCTTATCAAGAGCCTGGCTGATGTCGGCAATAAGATCATCAACATTTTCAAGACCTACCGAAAGTCTGATAAGGTCGGGTGCAACACCTGCCTCAATAAGCTGTTCATCCGTCATCTGACGGTGGGTGTGGCTTGCGGGATGAAGAATACAGGTCTTTGCGTCTGCAACATGAGTTTCAATGTCGCAGAGCTTTAAGCTGTCCATAAATTTAACAGCACAATCTCTTCCGCCCTTAACCGCAAAAGAAAGTACACCGCATGAGCCGTTCGGAAGATACTTTTCAGCAAGTGCGTGATATTTGTCATCTTCAAGGTCGGGATAATCAACCCACGCAACCTTGTCATTAGCCTTGAGGAATTTTGCAATTTCAAGTGCATTTTTGCAATGTCTTTCCATTCTCACATGAAGACTCTCAAGACCGTTCATAACATAAAAAGCATTCTGCGGTGACTGGATTGAACCGAGGTCACGCATAAGCTGAGAAGTAGCCTTTGTAATATAGCCGAGCTTGCCGAATTTTTCGGCATAGACAATGCCGTGATATGAATCATCGGGAGTTGTAAGTCCCGGATATTTGTCGGCATATTTCAGCCAGTCAAAGTTGCCGCTGTCAACAATTGCACCGCCGACAGAAACAGCGTGACCGTCCATATATTTTGTGGTTGAGTGAGTAACAATGTCAGCACCCCACTTAATCGGCTGACAATTGACAGGGGTTGCAAAAGTGTTGTCAACAATAAGCGGAACACCGTGTGAGTGAGCAAGTCTTGCAAACTTTTCAATATCAAGAACAGACACGGTCGGGTTGGTAATTGTTTCACCGAACATTGCCCTTGTGTTTGGTTTGAATGCCTTTGCAAGCTCTTCTTCGGGAAGATTCTGATCGACAAAAGTAACATCAATGCCCATTTTCTTCATTGTAACACCGAGCAGATTATATGTCCCGCCGTAGATTGCAGACGATGCAACAATGTGACTGCCTGTTTCGCAGATGTTGAAAAGTGCAAAGAAGTTCGCCGCCTGACCGCTTGATGTGAGCATTGCGGCAACACCGCCCTCAAGGTCGGCAATTTTTGCGGCAGTCATATCATTTGACGGGTTCTGCAGACGGGTATAAAAATATCCGCTGTCCTCAAGGTCAAAAAGTCTGCCCATTGCGTCACTTGAATCATACTTAAAGGTGGTGCTTTGATAAATGGGCATCTGTCTGGGTTCTCCGTTCTTAGGCACATAGCCGGAATGCAAACACTTTGTTTCCTGTTTCATTGTAAAAAATCCTCCGTAATTTCATTCATTTTAACTAAATATTAACTCAAAATCGGATACCGAATTATCCGAAAAATCCTTTAATAAAGTTCATTATTGCATCTGTTCCGAATACAACGCCTGCAACTATAAGCAAAAGCAGTAATGCGCTGACAATTCTTACGGTTGTACGCTTTGCACCCGTCATTTTCTCAAACTGCTCGTCAAGCGTTTCGCCGTCATTCTCGGTGTATTCAACATCTTCGTCAAGAATTTCTTCGCCCTCAAGCTTGATTGCGCCGATTCCGACACAGGTGTCAAACGCCTTTTCATAAGCCGAATACGGAACATAGACATCATAGGTCAAATCATCATAGCCTGTGTATGCCTTAATGCTTTTGCTGTATTTATTTTCCATACACTTCTTGATTGTAGCGTCACACGGAACGGTGCTGTCCTCAAGTGCGGCTTTAACTCTCTGCAATTCAAAGCCCGATGCCGTGAGCAGATACACGGGAGTGTTTTCATCGGTTATTGTTTTAAGCTGAGCCTTGCAGTTTTTGCAGACTGTTTCCTCATCGTTATGCAGTCGCTTGCATTTTGAACAATATTTCATAGACAAATCCTTCATTATTTCATTTTGTTATCTACAATTTTAACACAAAAAGACAGCATGAGCAATACCCCACGCTGTCTTTATCCATAAATTTTTGTGCAGTTTTGTTATAAATTTAATTTTGTATCAACGGTCTGTGACCGCCAAAAAGTAAAAGTGCAAACATTACGGTAATACAAACCTTATAAAAGAAACAAATATACTGCCATACGGTTGCTTTCATAACATCAAAAATTATGCGAATAAGCGACAATATTCATCATACAGAAAAAACACCCGATTATACAATCGAGTGTTTTCTCTAAGTTAAATACCCATAAATATAAAATGGAAGTATTAGACTAAATTAAAATGAATGTTTTCTTTTGAGAACAAACATAACCGCTGCCGCCAAAATCATAACTGTGGCAATAATTGCAGGAGTTGCAAAGTCGCCTGTTGCAACAACACCGTTGTTGGCTGTGCCGTTTGCGCTGTTGTTATTGTTTGCATTGTCATTTGTTGCAACATCACTTGTTGCGGAAGAAATGTTACCGCTCGGCTTTGACGGATTCGTATTTGAGGACGATTTTGCTGTAAATTTAAAATATGAACCTAATCCTTCTGACCATGCATCGGATTCGTCAAGTCTAAATTCAACTGTCAAAAAGACACTTGCTACATAATCGCCAAGATCGCACACACTCATCTTTAAACAATTATGAGAATCAAGTTTTACACTATATTCAGATGATTTATTGGTGGTTTTTATAGGTTTAACATCCTTGCCTAAAACTAAAATTTTCCTTTCACCATTTTCATACTCAATAGTCAATTCTGCTCCATTCATATTATTCGCTATTGAGTTTTCAATGTTTAACTTACTCTCGTTTTCTAAATTACCTGTCCATAAAGGGGCTGTAAATGTTTTTTCAGGAAGTTTGTTCATCTCACAATTTAATACTCTATACGGATTACTTATAATATTAACAGTAAATACTGTTCTGACACTTTCCTTGTTTTCAATCCAGAATTCAATTTTACATTTCTTACTCTGGTTATCAACGCTCAAAATATCACTTCTTAATTCGATACTCGGTTCTTCTTTTACAACAACAACACCTTTTTCATACATTTCAGAACAATTATAGTATTCTTCACTTCCATTATTGTATCTTATCTTAACCTCTACATTATTCCAAAAAAACTCACTATCCTGCATTTGACTTCCAAACATAACAACGCTTTCAGGAGCTTTAACAACTTCAACTGAAACAGGTTCAACATCTGCTTCGTCTGCTGTTGAATAATTGTTGTTTTCTAACGCAGTTACCTGAACATATGCTACTTGCAAAACACAGATTGTCATAGTAACAGACAGCAGCACAGATAATAATTTTCTCATTTTTCATTCCTCCAGAATAAATATTATTTTTCAAGTAATTATATTTTAGGACAATTCGTCCTAAAAGTCAATAGGTTACTATGTACTATTTTATAATTTATTCGGTGATGAAATGAAACTGAGAATAAAAGATTTGCGTGAGGACAATGACCTTACGCAAAAAGAAGTTGCAAAGGTTCTTATGTGCGACCAGTCGCTGTACTCAAAATATGAACGGGGCGAAAGAGAAATCCCCCTCTCCCTGCTCATTAAACTTGCCGACTGCTACGGCACAAGCCTTGATTATCTGACCTGTCGCACAGACAATCCAAACATAAAATAACAGCCGTTTTGAAAATTTACATTTCAAGACGGCTGTTGTTTTTATTTATTAAATTGTTTAATTATCAAAGTGAATCCACAAGTCTTACGATATACTTTTGAATAAGCGTTGCATCTACAACATTGATAATGCCGTCACCGTTTACATCTGCGACATACACATCTTCCGCATTGTTGACATCAATAAACTTATTTCCATTTTCATCTGTAAGATTAGCAACATATTTCTGAATATCGGTAGCGTCAACTACATTAATAATACCGTTATTGTCAACATCGCCTTTAAGTCTTGTGACTTCTGATGAATTAAACTTGTAGCCGTACTTTTTGGCAAAGGTTTCTGCTGTTGATCCAATCTTACCGTTAATTACAAGAGCATTGCAATTGCCGAATGAATCACAGCAAATTGCCTTTACATTTTCCCCGATTGTCACCGATTGAAGATTTTGGCAGTTATAAAAGGCATAGTATGAAATAAATTCAAGATTTTTGCCGAATTTCAGATTTTTAAGTGAAGTACATTCCTCAAACGAACTGTCGCAAATGCTGATAATACTGTCGGAAAAGCTCACCGATGAAAGGTTTGTGCAACCTGAAAAAGCAGATGTGAGAATAGATTCAAGTCCGCTGTTCAAAGTAAGCTTTTCAATTTTACTTCCTGCAAAAGCATAATTGCCTATTGCCTTAACCGTTTCGGGAATTGTAACAGTTTTCAGCGTTGATGCTGACGGTAACGATATCACAACCGAGCCGTACGGAGCATAAGATGTGTAGCTTCTTGATTCCGTAGAAGGTGCATCAGGATCAGTAATATCTTTTGTTACTGAATACATATGATTCTTGGCGATAAGTAAATCGTTTTGAACATAGAAGTTTGTGTTTCCGCTTTGAACCGTAATGCTTGAAAGCTGTGAACAGTACGCAAAGGGATTATAACCCATTGAGCTTACACTTTTCGGAATTGTCACAGTTTTGAGATTAGTGTATGAAAACGCCTGTTCACCGATTGAAACAAGGCTTGACGGAAGTGTGACTGATGTAAGCTTTTGGTCCGTAAAGGCATAATCGGCTATTGAAACAGTTCCGCTTTTTATCGTAACAGAGCTGTTATCCGCAAGCTTACCCTTGTACTTATACGCAACTTTTCCTGCGTAAACAATTCCGTTAGATTGATTTGTGTACCAAAGGCAATTGTCAAATGCGTTATCACCTATCGAAACAACGCTTGACGGAATTGAAAGTGTCGAAAGGCTTGTACAATTTTTAAATGCCCAAAAATTTATTTTTGTCAGTGTACTCGGCAGGCTTACACTTGTAAGTGCGGTACAGCCGAGAAATGCACTTGAACCAATTTCAGCAATGCCCTTGGGAACAATAATTGTTTTCAAAGTTTTGTTAAACGAAAAACAATTGTTGTCAATGCCGACCATATCACAATCACCGACTGACGCAGGAACATTGACGCTTGCAGACTTACCGGAATAAGATTCAATCCATGCGTTAAATCTTCCGTTTGATTTCTGACCCACAATGCGATATTTGTATCCGCCATATGTATAGCTTTTATAAAGCTCATGTTTTGGAATTGCCTCCGCACTTACCTCGCTTGCCGTTGATACAACCGCATTTGCCGACATCGGCAATGCTGTAAACACACCGAACGCAAGAGTTGCCGATAGTGCAACAGAAATAATTTTGTTTACTCTTTTTCTCATTAAATACCCACTCCTGTTCAGCAGAAATACTATACTTTAAGCTATCACATTATTTTTTAATTGTCAACTCAAATAACAGCCGTTTTGAAAATTTGCATTTCAAGACGGCTGTTGTTCTGTTATAAAAAAATCGGCTGATGTTGTTTTCCCTGCAATGCAAGGGTTACACAATCTTCAAGCTTATCAAAATCAGCCACAAGCGAATTTGGTTTCTTGATGCAATCGTCCTGTTTTAAAGGAACGAAGTAAATATTTTTAGTGTTGAGAAGTCTGCCGATGTTCTGTGCCGACGCACCGAGAGCGTCATTTGTTGCAACGCACAACAGCACAGGTCTTAAAATTCTCAGATGCGACTTTGCCGCCATTGTTACCGCCGTGTCGGTAATTCCGAGCGACAGCTTTGCAAGCGTGTTGCCCGTACACGGTGCAATCACAAGCAAGTCGCACATTTTTTTAGGTCCTATCGGTTCTGTCTGCACAACCGAGTGCAGAACAGCTTTGCCCGTTATTTCTTCTGCCCTCTTTACCGTTTCCTCCGCTTTTCCGAAACGAGTTGATGTTGAAAAGGCATTTTGTGACATTATCGGAATAACATCATAGCCTGAGTCAACAAGCCTCTGCATTTGCGTAAAAGCCTTTGAAAAGGTGCAAAAGGAACCGCACATTGCAAATCCTATGGTTGCTTTTGTCACCTGTAAACCTCCTTGATGATGTCAAATACAGTAGTTTTTATAATTTCTCCTGCCGTTTTCGGAGCACATTTTCCGGGGAGCGACAATGCCCTAACGGCATAAATTCCGAGTTTTTCGGCGGTATCAAAATCAACCCCTCCCGGCAGGGACGCAAGGTCTATAATAAGGGTGTTTGTGTCGGTATTCATAAGAAGTTCTCTGTCAAAAATCAACCTCGGAATTGTGTTGAAAACAATGTCAAAGTGCTTCACCGTTCTGAGCTTTTCCGTATTAAGTGCATTGTAGCCGAGTGCTTTTACATATGCAAGGTCTGACGGCTTTCTTGCACTCACGGTAACATTTGCCCCGAGTAAAACAAGCTTGTGAGCAAGAATTTTTCCGATTCTGCCGAATCCCGTCACAAGACACTTACTGCCCGAAATCGTACCCTCATATTCTCTCATTGCACATTCAATTGCACCCTCTGCCGTAGGCAATGCGTTGAGAATTGCAAAATCATCTCTTGCTCCGTAATCAAAAATTTCACCGTTGGAAAGCCTTGGATATGCCTTTAAAAATCTGCTTTTCATCGTAGTAAAAACAGGCTTTTTAAGGATAATTTCAATATCGTCACCGTCAAGCAAAATGTTCTCGTTTGAAAACGGAGTGTTAAGACTTCCGTCTGTCCTTATTGACGGCAACGGAAAAATCAATGCGTCACTTTCCGAAATTGCCTTTTTAACATTGCAAAGGCTCAATGAACCGTAGCTTTCAAGGCTGTCAAATCCGCCGAGCAAAACATCGTAACAACTGTCAGAAATTGATTTTGCAAGAAAAAGCTGTCGCTTGTCACCGCCGATTATGCCAAATGTTCTTATGTCGCTCTTTTTCATACACAACACCCGTAAATCAAGTTATTCTCTACACCCTCATATTATGCCGAGTGTCCTTGTGTGTGAACAACACATAAAAGCGACCGCAAAGCATATCACTCTGCGGTCGCTGTTTGTAACTTATTATTTGTTTTTCTTCAAATAATCCCAAAAATTATTTTCATCAGATTCATCAAATGACTCTCCGTTTTCGTCCTTTGTACATTCATTAAAAATGTTATACTCAAGCCATGCGTTTGCAGAGTCATAGTCCGTGCTGAAAATATCTGTGTTCTTTATATCAAAAATTCCCATACAATCACCTCAAAGTAATTTTTGTATGTACTCCGTAACTTGATATTACATCATATGAACAAAAATTCAATACTCATATTAGTATGTTTTATATTTTATTTAATGATTTACCGAATAACGGAACAAAAGAATTTTTTAAAATAAAGTTACGGTCTGAGTCCCATTCCGCCCTCAAGGGTAATGGTTTCGCCGCTCATATACTTGAAATCAGGTGATGCAAGTGCAACACAGGCACGGCCGATTTCTTTTTCGACATCACCAAAATGTCCCATTGGCGGCACTTTTACATTCGCCTTGAATGCGTCGGGATAAGCCTGCTCAAATTTTTCAAGCTGAGCAGTCCATGCAAGCGGACAGACAATGTTGACATTTATTCCGTCCCTGCCCCACTCGTTGGCGGCAACTCTTGTAAGACCTCTTATTCCCTCTTTTGCGGCTGCATATGCACACTGACCGAAGTTTCCGAAAAGACCGGCACCCGAAGCAAAGTTTATAACCGTTCCCTTTGACTTTTTAAGGTATGGATAGCAAGCCTTCATATAATAGAAGGTTGCGTACAATCCCGAATAAACAGCAAGGTCAAACTGCTCTGTTGTATGATCAGCAAGCGTAATACCCGACGCAGAAGCCTGAGCATTGTTAATCAAAACATCAATTCCGCCGAATGTTTCAACAGCTCTGTCAACAACATTCCGAACAACCTTTTCGTTATCGCCGTCCTTGCTGACATCAGCCTGAACAGGCAACACATTTACTCCGTAAAGTCTTTCGAGTTCTTCTTTGGCATCCTCAAGCTTTTTGACATTTCTGCCTGTAATAACAAGGTTTGCACCCTCTTTTGCATAAGCAACAGCAATGCCGTAGCCGATTGAACCGCAACCTCCGTCGCTGAGAACAGCCCTTCCTCCGCCTGTAATAACAGCGGTCTTTCCTAATAAAAATCCCATTAATCCATCCTCCTTTTGATAAAAAAATATGCTGCAAGAATACAAATATTCTCACAGCCTTATACTACCAGTTATTAAGTTTGGTGTCAATCGGGGTAATCCTACTATACAGACATTAATTTGCGAATCAAATGATTTTCTTTCAGCTAAATTTTGCGACAGGTCGCAAAGCTAAATAACTTCGCTGTCGCTCTGTTGCTAAATTGCAAACCTTTCGGTTTACAGCTAAATTAAATTCACTTTTAGCTGTCCGTCAGGACAATTTAGCTATCCGTAGG
>ERZ779865.1618-NODE-1618-length-16063-cov-8.991817_pt1 | contig 16063 bp, 10 predicted proteins | sample MGYA00433088_ERZ779865 | MGnify/ENA primary metagenome ERZ779865 (study PRJEB29588, sample SAMEA2151703) | human gut metagenome | biome: human gut; feature: human-associated habitat; material: faeces | place: Denmark | collected 2008/2010 ... | reverse complement strand
GAAGGACTATTTGATTAAATTTTTAACTCGTCCATTTTTATTGGACACTAATGTACTTTTATATAAAATAATTAAACATTCTCCAAATATCTTTTAATTAGCCATTAAATAAATAATCTTCAAAATGTTGTCAGTTTGAAAATGGCAATTCTAAAGTGATACGTAAAGACATTTTTTTGGAAAAGTATCCAATTTAATAAACAAATATTCATATATACAGATAAAAGAAAACTGACAGAGTGTATAAAGAATACTCCGCCAGTTTTCTATAATAGATACTATTCTTAAGATTAATTACTTTCTGATAGTTGCATTTATCTTACTTCTGTTGACATTTAATAAATGTTTATTCAGTTGTACACTATCCTGTTTCTTTTCGGCAACTTCTGACATAACTGGAGCCAGCTCCAGCTGTATCTTGCGGTCCAGTGCGGCGAGTTCGGACTTCAGCTGTTTCAGCTCTTCCTCCTTCTTCCATGTCTTTCCGGCTATCTCCTGCAACTGCGGAATTTCCCGCTCCAGCACCTCGTTCTTCTTCCTGTACTGGTCGATGATACCCGGTATCCTCTCCAGTGCGTTCAGAAAATTCATGGCGGCGGCGTGTGTGTCAGCCATCGCCAGATGCCCGTTGTTGTAGCTGTACCTGTAGTTGCCCGCCACCACAAAGCGGTTGTCGCAGAACTCCAGCCCGTCTTTGAGCGTCCTTTCGCTGACCACCTCGACGGGGAAGCCGTACAGTTCGCCCACTCGCTTGTACTGTCCGCCCGTCGTGGCATTCCTGGCTATCTCCTGCAGGCGCTTGCCGATTGTCTTCTCGTCGGTGGAATCCAGCCCGTCAATCTTTATCAGGTTGAGCCGGTTGCCTTCCCGGTCTGTCCGGGCGGCAGCGGTGAACTTCTCCCAGTCCTCCGTCATGGCGGCTATGGTGGCCTGGTTGTTCCTCAGTTCTCCGCTTTTGCCCTCCAGTTTCAGTTCGGACTCGCGCTTGCCCTTGCTGAAGGACTTGCGTTCACCCTCCAGCGAGGCAATCTTCTTCTCCAGCTTCGCCTTGTCCAGCAGGTCGGTGTTTCCCGACAGTATCGCCATGTATTCCGAAAAATTCATGCCCGACTTCTCGTCCATCGCTCCCTCGTCTATGGTTCTCGCGCCCATCGCACCGCTCTTCAGCTGACTGATGAACGTCTGCTTGCAGTGCAGCAGGTTGAACTTGTACGAGTCCAGCGATTTTTCCACCGCATAGATGATGACATCCACCCGGTTGTCGGCGTACAGCTTCGCTATCTCGTTGCCTTTTCTCACCGCCCGTCCGTCACGTTGGGCGAGGTCGGACGGACGCCACGGCGTATCCAGGTGGTGGATGGCCACCGCCCTGCGCTGGGCATTCACGCCCGTGCCGAGCATCGAGGTCGAGCCGAACAGCACGCGCACATATCCCTCGTTCATCGCTTCAATCACCGCTTTCCTTGACTTCTCGCTCTTGCATTCCTGTATGAAGCGTATCTCGTGTGCCGGTATGCCGTGGTCTTCCACCAGCTTGCGCTTTATCTCGGTATATACGCTCCATTGTCCCGACTGGTACGTCCCCAGGTCCGAAAACACGAACTGCGTTCCTTTCTGTGCATCATACCTGCGGTAGTATTCCGCTATCATCCTTGCGCAGTGGCTCGCCTTGTTGTCCGGGTGGTCTTCATATTCCGGGTCTATCATGCGCATGTCCAGTGCCATCTTCCTTGCGTAGTCCGTGGCGATGAGCATCTTCGCCTTTTCCTCCGTTTCCGACAGCTTTCCGCGCCCCAGCAGCGTGGCGTCACCCGTCTTGGCAAATTCCATCAGCTGTTTGATGAAATGTTCCTGGTCGGGCGTGGGAGGTATGTTGTGCAGTATCTCGTTCTTGTGCGGACGGTCCACGCCCACATCCTCTGCCGTGCGGTAGTCCGTGATTTCGTTGTAGAACGCCGCCAGCTCCGGTACCTTGATGAAGTAGCGGAAGCGTTCCTTCTGCACGATGTTGTTCGTCACATTGAACTCGAAATCCGTTGTCTTCTTGGCGAAGATTGCCGCCCATGCGTCAAAGCATCGGATGTCCTGCCTTTCCAGCTCCTTCGGGCGCAGGTACTTGAAAAGCAGGTACAGCTCCGTCAGCGAGTTGCTGATGGTCGTGCCCGACAGGAACGTCGCTCCCAGATCCTTTCCCGTCCGCTCCTGGATGGTACGGATGGCAAACAGCAGGTTCAGTGCCTTCTGGCTGCCTTCCGAGTTGCCCAGACCCGCCACGCGGTCATGCCTTGTGTTGAACGTCAGGTTCTTGAACTGGTGCGACTCGTCCACGAAGATATGGTCGATGCCCATCTGCCTGAAGTCCACCACATCGTCCGTCCTCGACTTTATCGCGTGTTCCACCTTCTCCAGCTTGGCTTGCAGGTTGAACTTGCGTTTCTCCAGTCCCTTCAGCATCGCACGCGACACGTCCCTGCCCTGCGAGCGCAGCACTTCCAGATTTTCCTCCACCGTATCCAGCTCCGCCTGCAATATCCGCTGCTGCAGTTCCGGCGACTGCGGGATTTTTCCGAACTGGTCGTGACTCATGATGATGCAGTCCCAGTCGTTGTTCCGTATGTCGTTGAAGAAGCGCACCCTGCCGGATGCGGCAAAATCCTTTTCCGAGGCATACAGCACTCTTGCGTTGGGATATGCCATGCGGTAGCATTCGGCTATCTCCCTTACATTCGCCTTCAGTCCGATAATCATCGGCTTGTGTACCAGTCCCAGACGCTTCATCTCGTGCGCTGCCACGCACATGATCAGCGTCTTGCCGGTTCCCACCTCGTGGTCGGCTATTCCTCCGCCGTTCTGTTTCAGCATCCAGATGCAGTCCTTCTGGCTGGGGTACAGGTCTATGATTCCCAGTCCTTTCAGATTCAGTTCCGGAAATTTCTGGTGCGAGCCGTCATATTTCGGTCGTACGAAGCAGTTGAACTTGTTGTTATACATGTCCGTCAGCCGTTTCTTGAACTCCGGCGACTGCTCTTCCAGCCATTCCGTAAATCCGTTTCTGATTTCGTCAATCTTCGCGTTCGCCAGCTGTATGCCCTCGCTGTCCCGCACCTTTATGTCGTTCCCGTTCTCGTCCTCGCCGACCTTCTTCATCATGTCGGGGCAGGTGTTGTGCAGGGCGTGTTTCAGCAGGTGCATCCCGTCATAATGGCGGTAGTACCCCTTCACCAGAAACTCGTCGGTGATTTTCATCGTCCTGTGGCCGCACGCCACCGAATACTCGTCAAGGCTCTCCGAGTAGCTTATCCGCACGTCCGTGTCAAACAGACGGCTCATGTAGGCGGCATACACGCCCGTGGGTATCCATCGTTCCCCGAAGTTGAAGTCTAGTTCCTCAAACGGGATCTGTTCCGGCATGGCTTCCTTCAGCGCTTCCAGCGACTCCCTTGCCTGCGGCAGCATCCCGTGCTCCCCGTGTCCGCTTATCCATTCCTCCACATCGGCGGCCTTCTGTACCACGTTCCCGGCTATGAAGCGGTCGGCTATCTCGTAGCCCTCTGCCAGCGGGTTGTAGAACACTCGTCCTTTCAGTGCCTCCAGCATGTCCGCCTGCGGCATGTCGCAGATGGATTCCATGTAGGGCAGGTTTACTCCGCCATACAGGTTCAGCGAGGCGGACAGGGCTTCCTCCGGCGATTCTGCGGCGACTGCCGTTTCCTGCGAAAAGGAAACGGGGCGGTCGAATATGTCCGCCTTCACCATCGTGCCGCTCTCGCTGCGTTCCAGTGCCAGCATGTTGCGCCCCGAAGCGTCCATCATCAGCAGCTTCACGTTCTGTCTGGCGTTCAGGCAGCCGTAACGCATCACGAACTCGTCATAGTAGGTGTTCAGGTGGCGGCGCAGCATTTCGTTCTCTTCGTGCTTCTCCGCTTCGTAGGGATAGAGCCGTTCGTAGGTGTTGCGCAGGTCTATGTATAGCTGTGCCTTCTGTGCCTGCATCCCGTCCATGTCCAGCGGCTGGAATGTGGCGCCGTAACGGGTGACATCCTTCAGCACGCCCACCTGAAACCGTACGCCTGCCGTGTATTCCCATGCCAGCGAGCCGTCCTTCAGGTGCGGCTCCAGTATGCCCTTGAACGGGCGCGGCATCATTTCCTCCTCCCGTTTGCGCTGCCGCTCTTCCGGTGTCAGGGCGGCTTCCTCCCTGCGCATGGCTTCTTCCACCTCCGCAATCCGGCGCTTCCTTTCCGCCTCGAATCCGTTTTCCACCGGATAGACTACCGTAGCAGTCGTATCCTGCGTTTCCGCCGTTTTCCCCGCATCGGCTTTTTCTCTTTTCGCCTCCGTTATTCCGGCCGCTTGTCTGGCGGTGTTGGCTTCCATCTTAGTCTTTCCCAGCCGGCGCAGTTCCGCACGTCGTTCCGGCGTGAGGTCTATCATCATTTCATAGAATCCGTTGATGGGCGGGTTCGTTTCCCAGTCCAGACTGCGGTACACTTCATCTTCCGGGTCATAGGATTCTTCCGTTGCGGTGCCGGGTCCCGTCTTTTCCGTTATCGGGACAGCCGCATCCGTTCCGCCGCGTATGATTTCGTCCATTTCGCGTGCCTCTTCCGGGCTGATGCCGGCAACCGCTTCCGCATTTCCCTTGTCCGTTGTCCTTCCCGTATCCTCCACTGGCAGGGAGAACAGTGTCGGCTGCACTGGTTTCTTCCCTTTGTACTTTCCGCCTTTCTTCCTGTCCGGTTTCAGACCCTGTTCAGCCATCCGTCTTTCCTCCTGCGTATAGCCGAACAGGTCATACAGGTCCATTACCGTTCCTCCCGTCTGTCTGCTTTGCGTTTCCTGCGACATGCCGGTCATCACTTGCGCTTTCGGCTGCACACTGTTTTCTTCCCGTTTTGTCCCGTCCGCTACACCCGCAACAGAGGTGGAGTTCTCTCTTTTCACCTCCGTCCGTTCACCCGCAACCGGATGGGAATTTTCTCTTTTCGCCTCAATACCCTCGGTCTGTACAGCAATGTTCTGCCGCACATCCTCTCTTTCATGCCCCATGCCGTTGTAGCGTTCCATGTCCAGCCGTGCAGACAGGTCTTCCGACAGCATCCTGTACAGGTCTATGGCAATACCCTCCACACCTCCGCTGTGCGTATATACCATCGCCGGTTTTCCGTACGGGTCGGTACCCCTCTTCGCATCGGTATGTATGATACGTTCCGTGTGGTAGGCGAAATAGGCGTTGTCCGTCAGTCCGCCGTTATGTTCCGTCTGTATGATGGTCAGAAACCGTTCCTCCTGTATCAGTCCCTTCTTTTGCAGGTCTTTTTGCAGGATGATCAGGTCGCTGCCGGCTTCCGTGCCTGCATTGTCGGTAAACAGGTTGTTGGGCAGTCGTATTGCCGATACCAGATTCGCCTTGCTGAACATTTCGTTTCTGACGGAAACCCTCGAACTGTTCAGTACCCCCTGCGAGGTGACGAACGCCACGATGCCGCCGTCACGCACCGCATCCAGACCTTTCAGAAAGAAATAGTCATGGATGGCTTTCTGTGCCGAACGTCTGCCGAAGGATGCGCTGCGGCTGAACTCCGCATCAAACACTCCGAAATCCCCGAAAGGGATATTGGAGATGGCAAGGTCAAAATGGTTCAGAAACGGCTTTTCTATTTTCTCGAACCCCTCCGTGCGTATCTTCTGCTGCGGGTACAGGTGTCCGAGCAGCTTGCCCGTCAGCAGGTCTTTCTCAAATGCCATCACCTCCGCCTGCGGATTGTTCGACAATACCGGGCTGATGAACGCGCCCATACCCGCCGACGGCTCCAGCACCAGCTTTGGGCGTACCTTGCGGTCGTGCAGCACGTCCGCTATGGTGTCCGCAATGGCCTGCGGCGTATAGAATGCCGTCAGCACCGATGCCTTCAGCGAGTCCACATACCGCCTGTACTCCGTTTCGTCCCGGCTGTTCTCACGTATCAGACGGTGCAGCTCCACCGTCGGGGCAAACAGTTCGAGGTCTGATTTCGCCCAATGTACGGCATCCGTCAGTTCCCTGGCGGGATTCAGTATGCACTTCAGTCCCCCGAAGCCGCAGTACCTCTCCAGCAGCGCCCGTTCCCGTGCAGTGGGCGTGCGCTGTTCCTTCTCCAGTGTGAATGCCGTCCGTATCGCCTCGATGTTTTCCCTGAACCTCTGTTTCTTGTTAAACGCCATAAGCCTCCAGATAAAGCATTATCGCACCCGTCAGCTCCGTATAGAGCAGGTCGTGTTCGGGCGACAGGGCGAATGTGTCGTCCGTTGTAGGATAGCCAGCAAACAGGTTTTTCAGGTGCGGGAATATCTCCCTGCAGAACGCCTCGCGTTCCTGTTCCTGCACCTCTTCGGAAAACTCGTTTTCCACCACCTCAAGCAGCAGTGCGTAGGGGGAGAAGTGTAGCCCTTCGAGCAGGACGCGCATGGCTTCCTCCTGTGCGGCTTCCACCGTACTTCCCGCCGTCCTTTCCTTCTCGAATGTTTCCGAGGCGGCTTCCTCCCTTCCTGCAATGAATGGGGTGTCTGATACTTTGTCCGGATGATATTTTCTCAGATAGTCCAGCAGATACAGCCCGTAGTAGGACAGCTCCGCCGGAGCGGTTTTCTTGTTCTGTTTCATTTTATGATGGATTTAGTGGATAAATGATTATGGAAATGAAAAGGAAAAAGGCACCCGGTATCCCTCCGGGTGCCACCACTAAATCCATGTAAATAAAAAGTACAACCAGGTTGAAACAGATTATGACATGAATCAGTGGCAAAATTACTCATTATTTTCTTCTTCCTTTTGTTTTCGTACCTTTTCTTTCGCCTTTACTCTCCGCAAACACCAGCTTCGTGTTGAACTCCGCATCAAAAGTCACCGCAGCGCTGAAGGGCTTGCCCTGCTTGCTCTTGAACCCGCCGAGCATCGCCGTCTTTCCTTCCGTCAGCAGACCGGTCATTTCCTCGTCGGTGAGTGTCTTGCCCGCTATCTGGCGGAACACGGGCAGCAGGCAGTCCGGATTGTCACAGCGCACAACCTTGCCGTAGAACTGCATCGTGCCCGTGCCGCATTTGGGGCAGGTACAGCCCGATGCCTTGTGCCCGAAAATGCGGTCACACGCAAGCAGGTCCGTGGTAATCTTGCGGGTATAGCTTTCTATGTCCCTCATAAAAGCCTCATGCGGTGTCTTTCCCTGTTCTATCTTTGCCAGTTCCGCTTCCCAGCGTCCGGTCATCTCCACATTGGCGATGTCCATCTCCTTGACAATGGAATACAGGGCAAGTCCTTTCTCCGTCGGCACCAGCGATTTCTTCACACGCACCATATATTCCCTTCTGAGCAGCGTTTCAATGATTGCGGCACGTGTGGCGGGTGTGCCGATACCGCAGTCCTTCAGGGCCTGGCGTGCCTCCTCATCCTCCACATCGTCGCGTCCGGCGGTCTCCATCGCTGCCAGCAGCGAACTTTCCGTATGCAGCGGTTTCGGTCGTGTCATGCCCGAACTCATCGAGCATCCCGCCATCACCAGTGTGTCGCCTTCCGCCCAGTCCGGCAATGCCGTATTCCCGCTGTCCTCGCCGTACTCTCCGTACACGCCGCGCCAGCCTGCCTTGCGCACGATGCAGCCTTTCGCCTCAAATGTCAGGCTCTCGCATCTTTCGCCTGAGTTCGGCACCACCTCCGCTACTACGGTAGCCGTATCCTTCACACATTCCTCCGAAAATGCCTCTACCATGCGTCCGGCAATCATGTCGTAGATGATCTGCTCGTTCTTGTACAGGGCAAGCGGGCGGTTGGGCGTCACCAGCAGGGCATGGTGGTCAGTCACTTTCGAGGCATCCACACAACGGCGGTTCAGTTCTCCCAGTTCCCTGATTTTCTCCGCAAGGGCGGAGTGTCCTGCCAGCCGTTCAAACAGCAGCGGTATTTCAGCAAACACATCTTCCGGAATATGGCGGCTCGATGTTCTCGGATAGGTGACGAGCTTCGCTTCATAGAGCTTCTGCACCAGCTCCAGCGTCTGTTCCGCCGTGAATCCGTGTTTCGTGTTCGCCTCCTTCTGCAGTGTGGTCAGGTCGTACAGCAGCGGCGGGTTCTCCACCTTCTCCTTCTTTTCCACCTTGGTGACGGTGGCGCACATCTTCGCCTTTACCTTATTGTATGATGCAGCCGCCTCTTCCTTATCCTGCCATTTCTTTACCGAGGAGAACTTCACTACCGTATCCGTACCCGCCGGTGTCACCGAGAAATGCAGCTGGTGTACCGGTTCCGGCGTAAAGCGTCTGTTCTCCCAGTACCTCTTGCAGACCATACCCAGCGTGGGTGTCTGTACGCGTCCTACCGAATATGTGCCCCGTCCGGCGGCTACGGTCAGTGCCTGCGTGCCGTTGATGCCCACCAGCCAGTCCGCCTCGCTGCGTGCCTTTGCCGCCAGATACAGGTCATCATATTCATGCCCGTCCTTCAATTCCTTCAATCCCTTGCGGATGGCGGTATCCGTAAGCGAGCTTATCCACAGGCGGCGGAATGGCAGCGTACAGCCCGTATAGGCATACAGGTATCTGAATATCAGTTCCCCTTCGCGTGCGCAGTCCGTTGCCACTATTATGCCGTCGCTCTCGTTCCACAGTTTCGTTATCACCTTTATCTGTTTCACCGCTGCCGCGTCCGCCTTGTAGCCCTTGTCCGTCTTTACCTGGCGTGGTATCAGCATGAACTCCTCCGGTATCACCGGCAGGCTGTCCCTGCTGAATCCCTTGAAGCCGTAGCCCTCAGGCAGGGCAGGTTGTACCAGATGCCCCAGTGCCCATGTCACATGATAGCCGTTTCCTGTATAAAATCCTTCTTCCTTTCTTGTTGCTCCGGCGATGCGTGCTATCTCACGCGCCACGCTCGGTTTTTCTGCCAATATGGTAATCATACATTTTCTGTTTTAATCATTGATACTTTTGTTCCTTGTGGAGTGGAACGGGGTACGCCGGTTATCCGTGGGATATGCGGTACATGGCGCATGAGGCCCCGTTTCAATCCGTTGTTTATTCTCTTGTAATGGATTTAGTGGTGGCACTCAGGATACCTTCATGCCTTTGCTCTTCTTCGGTTTTTCCTGCTGTTGTTTCTGGGTGTCGTCCTTCGGGGCGGTCTGTCCCTGCTGAAGCGGCTCCTTCACATGTCTGGTTGCCTCGTTCGTCTTGCCCTCGTTGTTCACCGCAAGCTGTGTGCGGCTCTCGTTCGACGGGGCAACGGTCTGTGCCAGGTCAGGGTTTTCCGAATAGGTCAGCGGCCTGCCTTTCTCACGGTCGAACTTCAGGTATTTTGTGCAGGGCTGTCCCTTGTCATCCTTCGCGTTGGCGAGTACCACGACCTTGCCCGCCACATAGTCCGCCTTCTGCTGTTCCGTGAATTTGTCGTCCTTCCATTTGCCTATCGGACGTATGCTTCCGTCCTCGTTCGTCCACGAGCGGTTGCGCCGCTGTCCGTTCTCCTGATTCCCGTCTTCCTTCTGCTGCTGTCCGGTAGCATCCGGGGCTTCCGGGCTTTTCTGTTTTTTCTCCTGTCCGTTTCCGCGTCGTTGCGACTGTCCCTGCCACAGATGCTCCGGCACAAACTCCACATCGCGCTTGTCAGCGTTCACCTGCAGCATGGCCTCGAACTTGCGCCCGCCCTTCAGTGTCACCTCCTTGGGCAGTGCCAGCCCCGCACGCAGGATTTCCTGTTCCGCCTTCGACAGTTCCGTCAGTCCGATCCGGTTCGGGATGCGCACCTTGTTCGTCGGTACGTCCACTATCTCATTCGTCAGTCGGTCGATGCTGACATACGCCAGGCGCATCTCTCCGGTCTTCGTATCGGCAACGTTCACCAGCTTGCCCAGATTGCCCGTCTGTTTCAGTGCCTGCTTGTCCTCGTCCGTGAATGTATAGCCGTTGTATGGCACGTCGAGTCTCGGCTCATGGCGTACGAAGTGGGGGGTAAGTTTCAGCTTTCCGTCTTCCGCTTTCTGCAACGAGAGTCGGGCTTGCAACTCGTAGCGTTCTCCACCCAGTACCGGTTCCACCGTCACCAGCCTTGTCTTCCCGTAGTTCATCAGGGCTTTCATGTCCTTTTCAGACAGGTTTTCCCTTTTCACACCGAACTGCTCCAGTTCCTTCCAGTCCACATCGCTGTCCGCAATCAGGTTCGGTTTCTCCGGTTTTGCCTGCGCTTGCCCTTCCTGTGCGGGCTGCTGTCCCTGTGCCGTCTGCGTTTCCGTCGCCTGCGGCTGCTGTTCCTGATTTTTCTGTTTCATTTCTTCCATTTTCTCGTCCGTTTTCTGTTCCACATTGTTTTCTTCCGTATTTTCTTTTTTCACCTCCTCCTCAGCTTGCTGTTCTTCAGACTCCGTTTCAGCATTTTCTCTTTTCACCTCCTCCGCAGTCTGCTGTCCCTCAGTCTCCGTTTCGGCATTTTCTCTTTTCGCCTCCTCTGTAGTCTGCTGTTCCTCAGTCTCCGTTTCGGCATTTTCTTTTTTCGCCTCCTCTGTAGTCTGCTGTTCCTCAGCCTGCTGGTACGCCGATGTATCCACTTTGTGCGGTGCGAGCAGGTCAGCGTTCGCCACAGGGTCTTTCAGCAGGTCCTTGATAACCGGAAGCAGAGCTTCCACCGTGTCCGCTGCCACCCTGTAGAAACCGAATCGCGTCGGCTCCTTACACTGGCGGTAGAAATTTCTCATGAAATTGTCTATCGCATCCCCGTGGCGGTCAAAGCGCAAAAACTCCTGCGAGTGTTCCGCCTTTGCCTGTGCCCTCTTGGGATAGCCCCTGGCATCCAGTCCGGCAACCACACTGATTTCGCCCGTCTTCTCGTCGCGGACGACCAGTACATCCTCTTGCTTTTTCTTTTTCTGTTCCATTGATTGATTTTTTTTATTGTTTGATGATAGTCCCGCCGGTATTCCCGTGCAGGTCTGTTTCTCTTTTCGTTCCGGTTTCCCGTTCACCTTTCAGTCCCGGTTTGCATCAGTCTCACCCTCAGCTTTCCGTTTACATCCGGTCACCATCCACTTCCGGTTTCTCTTTTCGCCTCCGTTTCACGTGCGTTTGTCAGTTTCGGTATTCCTTCTGCCTCCTTTTTTCCCTTTCGCCGTTTTGCCCGGAGCTTTCTTTCCCGTTCCTTCCTTCACTTTCAGCACCTTTTTGCCGTCCAGCGTCACCTCTTCCATGTTCCGGCTGATAAACTCCAGCACGTCCGATTCCTTGTAGTAGGTCTTGCGGCTGATTTTCTGGTAACGCAGTCCGTATTCGCTGCGGAACCGCTGTAGCGACCGTTTGCTCGTTCTCAGCATCTCGCACAGGTCCTGATTGTCATACAGCCGTTCTCCGTCCATGTACTTCACGCCTGCCGCTTCCTTGTTTATCAGCACCGATATAATGCTGTCCAGCCGGTCAATCCGTTCCATGAGGCGCTTCATCCATTCCTCGAACATTTCCTTACCAATCCCTTCCATCATCCGCCTCCTTTCTTGTCATCAGGTAGTTATGCTTGAACTCCTCCAGCGTCTTGGGATTGCAGTGTACGATTTTCCGTCTCACGCATTCCTCCAGATCCGTCAGTCTGTACCGGCACTTGCTTCTCACCATCATGTAGGGAATAGTCTTGTCCTTTCGCATCCGTTGCAGTGTCCTCGTGCTGATTTTCAGCAGGTCCGCCGCCTCCTCGCTCGTCAGCAGGATTTCCGCTTCTTCCTTCGGCACGTTGTCTTTCTTGAAAACATAGTCCGCTATGCGGTCTATCTTCTCCATCATCGTCTTCACGACCTCATTGTCCATCGTTATTATTTCCATATCCTTCCGTATTGGTTACGCTGCAAAGGTGCGCAACTCCACACAGGCACAATCCATAGTATTTCCATAGTAGGGAATGATTTTCCTTATTTTTCTTCCATAATTCCCGTTTTCCCCGCATACGGGCACAAAAAAGCGGCTCCATCCGGCACTAAAGCACGGATGAAGCCGCCTTATCATTATGGCATATTTTAGAATATACCCATAATGCGAAATAAATTATACACTAATTATTATAGGACTGATCTTATGAGGTTAAACAATTTATAAACTACTTTTTAAGTTCATAGACACGAGGAAACAGATTGCTTTCTTGAACAATAAATACACGTGAATAATTTGTCTGAAAATCACGAGGTAATTCTAAACCGGCAATTGAAAACAGATGTTCTTCCTCTTGAATATATATGCACAGCCAACATTCATCAAAAACAGGAAACCTATTATTTATATATTTATTATATTTTTCTTCCTTCATTTCAATAGCCTCTGTCACATAATTAATCGGTACAGGAATACGCATACCTCCTAATGTAAAATAGATTATCGGTGAGTATCTCCCTGTATTTGGATCAATCATTTTTTTATCATTTTTCCAATTGGCATTCTTATAATAAGTAATATCAATTGTATTAAACAGTTCACCATTATATTCTATTGATTTTATACCAGAATATGTCAGGTCATTTGTCTTAGCTAAATAAACAGGGTCTTTAAGGACTAGATTTATCGCTTCATTAATTTCATAAATCAATTTAGGTCTAATCTTTTTAATATTTTGAGGACAAAAGTACATGTCATAATTTAATATTATTCTGAATGCCACATCATACAAATCATTCTCAACCAACAAATCATAAATCAGCTTCCTTATTTCTTTTTCAATTACAGATTTTGCTGTCCCGGATATATTCTTATAAGGACGAATACTGACAAATTCAACACCTATATTCTTCCCGTTAAAACAAAACTCACAATCCGGTTCTTCTCGTTCTACATTGAACTGTTCAAATGGTATAGACAAATATTCACTTAACATATATGCAATATTAGTCTCTTCCTTTTTTTGAGTTTCATTGTGTCCCATTATATAATCATATTAATATAGTATATACAAATATATATTCCGTATTGCATTTGAAAATGCCACATATAGAAATATTTACCGATAGATAGTAAATTTCATACCGTCTTCCCCAGAAACACCCCGATAACCGACAATGCCCCCAGTTGCTTCATCTTTCGTTGCAGTTGCCTGAAGCTCTCCCCGGTCGTGAGTACATCATCCAGCAGGACAACATTTTTTCCCCTGATATACCGCCGTGTGAATTGCAGGTTCCGCAGTATGTCCTTATCCTTTCCCTTTCCTTTCAGCTGCTCGCGGTCTTTCTCTATCCAGATGGCCTTGAAACCGTCCGTAATGCCCAGCCATTCCGACAGGTAGTAGCATACCACCGGAAAGCGTTTCCGCTGTCTTTCCCTTGTCGATGCGGGTATAGGTATCAGTACCGTGTCTTCCTTCGTTCCGTTGAATCCCGCATGTTTCAGACACAGTGCCAATATCCGTGCGACCAGCTCGCCGCAATGTCCTCCTTCCTTAAAACGGAATATCAGGTTGCTTACCCGTTTTTGGTGTGCATTCGTCTTTTCAATCTTCGTTGGGTAATAGTCATGCAGGTAGTGACACCTGCATCCGTCTATAAGAACTTCTCCCTTGAACATCGTTTCGTACGGGTAGAAGTCCATTTTCTTCTCCCTTTCAAACGTAAAGTTCAGCACATCCCTCATCATGGCATTCCATTCCTTCGACCTGCCCAGCGAATACCATCCCGCATGTTTCCCGGCTTCCATCAGACACATACCGATTTCCATCGCCTCGCTGAACCGCTGGTGCGAGACGATGTACCACCCGTGTTTCCGGCACAGACCGGCAAACTCCTTTATGTCCGCAGTCAGGAAGTACATCATGCCTTCCTCTCTGATGACTACCGTCAGTTCCGACTTCGGTTTCTCCCTGCAGAACAGGCTCTCGCTGTAATTCACTCCGTGCCATACCGACTCCGTGCATTCCTCATCGCAGAACTGCACTTCCACCTCTTCAAGCAGGTCAAATTCTTCCACCATACCGTTTCTGTCTTTAATTACAGGTTTAAGAGGAATTTAAGTTACACATTATTATCGGTTTACGGATAAGTACGTTTACAGTTTCATGTTTTTTAACTTATATAAAACACGTGTCGGGACAGCCTCCCGAACAGGGGAGACTATCCCGACACGTATATCCGCCATATCCTGCGGCTTTCAGTTCCAGCTGTTTCTCTTTTCGCCGCTCATGCAGAGAATCACCGTATTTTTCTTCTTTTCAAATGATTCTGCCAGCCGTCTTGCAGCCCACTTTCTGAATGCCTCGCATTTCAGTCCCTTCATGCGGAATCCCAGTGCAATGATGGTTGCCAGACTGTAGAGGTCCACACTGCAATCTTTTCCGTTATAGGTGAAATGTTCCACCCGCACATCTCGGTATTCATCAAAGTCACCGGTTTTTGCAAGGGATTTCAGTCCGGCATTTACCGACTGTACAAACACGCCATACGCCCGTGCGATGTCGCATTTCGGCAACCATACCTCGCCCTTGTCGTCCGTTTCTATCCTTACGCTCACCTTATCAGGTGCATTGCGGTTATATTCCACTTCAAAATTGCCAAATCTCACCATAATAGTTGCTTTTATACATTATATATGGAATCTCAGTATGGAGGTCATAACATGGCATCCAGTTTTCCCGCAAGGACCTCCATATCCTTTCTTATCTTCTCATTGGTTATGCGAGCATAAATTTGCGTCGTTTCAATGTTCGTATGCCCCAGCATTTTCGACACCGTTTCAATCGGCACGCCTTTAGCCAGAGTAGTGGTCGTAGCAAATGTGTGACGTGCCAGGTGGAAGGTAATATTTTTATTTATACCGCACAAATCCGCAATCTCTTTTAAGTAAGAATTAAGTTTTTGATTGCTCAGCACAGGCAGCAACTGACCTTTGGGGAGCTGACCTTCATATTTCTGGAGTATCGCCTGCGGTATCTTCAGCAGCGGTACATTTACCGGAGTATCTGTCTTATGACGGTGCGTCATGATCCACGGCTTCCCGTCAAACGAGATTCTGATGTCGCTTGCCTTCAGTTCCTTCACGTCCACATATGACAATCCCGTATAACAGGAGAACAGGAACACGTCCCGTACCTGTTCCAGTCTTTTAGTCGGAAACTTCTTCTTCATTATCTTTTGCAGTTCCGCATCCGTCAGATAACCTCTGTCCACACGTTTCAGTCTGATTTTATAATTTGAAAACGGGTCAGTATAAATCCAACCGTTGTTTTTGGCGATGATTACAATCATCTTGAACGTCTGCATGAATTTTGCCGTAGTATTCTCATTGCATTTGCTTTCCGTTCTCAGATAGTTCTCGAAGTCCGTAATGAACATGTGGCCGATTTCCTTCAGTGATATATCCGAAATATTGTATTTCACTTTCATAAATTCCTCCAGCCTTCGGTAGCAGCGGTCATACTTCGCGAGGGTGGCAGGCGTCTTGCTGATGCCGACCAGTTTTCTTGCATCCTCATTGTGTTTCTTGAAAAGTTCCAGCAGTGTTCTTTGTTTCGCCGTTATTCCCAAAAACGCATTGCGTATTTTTTCTACCGTTACGAATGACTCATGCACTTCAATATCCCGGTAGTGGTTTTTCAGCGAAGCACGGATGTCCTCCAATGTTTCATTCAACTGGCGGGCTTTCTGTGTATTTCCTTTCGCCTTGCCCAATGTGGTATCCCATTTATCAGGTTCTATATCCAGCTTTGAGCTGAATTGAGAAATTTCACCGTTAAGCGACAGACGAATCATAATACCCGCTTTTCCTTCCTTGTTCAGATAGTTCTTTCTTAGATAGAACAGAATCTTAAATGTACTCTTACTCATATCCTTTTTTAATTTAGCTCCGTTACAGTGGGTGTAATGACTTCCCTCTGCAAAGGAATAATTAATAATTGGGTTATAAGCAGACATTTGAACGTCAATGAGCGACAAATCAAGGACTTACATCGAAAATCGTTACAGAAGATTTTCCCGATTTTCCTGTAACGATTTTGTAACGGAACTTTGTCTGAAGTGGGCATTTGAATGTCTTTCGGTTGTCCACCGGATAAATAGAAAAAGTCCCGTAAAACGTTGATTTTACG
>ERZ779865.1616-NODE-1616-length-16075-cov-13.018539_pt1 | contig 16075 bp, 13 predicted proteins | sample MGYA00433088_ERZ779865 | MGnify/ENA primary metagenome ERZ779865 (study PRJEB29588, sample SAMEA2151703) | human gut metagenome | biome: human gut; feature: human-associated habitat; material: faeces | place: Denmark | collected 2008/2010 ... | reverse complement strand
CCGGTGGCGGATGAAACGGCGAAGGCTTTCCCGAAGGTGATTGACATCATTTACAATCCCATCGAGACAAAGCTGCTCCGGGCGGCCCGGGAGGGCGGCTGTGACCGGATCGCCGTGGCCCATCACCGGGACGATCAGGCAGAGACCGTGCTGTATCATCTGCTGAGAGGGAGCGGAAGCACCGGTCTGGCAGGGATGCGGCCCCTGTCGGGCGATCTCATCCGGCCCTTTCTCTGCGTCTCCCGGGCGGACATCACGGAATTTCTGAAGAACTATCCATGGGAGCCCCGGCATGACCGGACGAACGACATCCCGGAGGCGGTGCGGAACCGCATACGGCTCCTGCTGATGCCGGAGCTGGCCCGGTACAATCCGCGGATCGCGGAGACGCTGTGCCGCACGGCGGAGATCCTCGCCGCAGAGGACGATTACATGGAAGCGCAGGCCGCCGCGCAGGAACAGTACCTGCACGAGGAAAAGGGCATGGTCTCTGCGGACACGGCGCTCTTCCGGACGCTGCCGGAGGCGGTGGCGCGGAGGCTCCTGCGACGGATCTGGACCCGCTGCGGCGGGAAAGCGCCGGACTTCGAGGACACGGAGCGGCTGCTGGCTTTTCTCCGGGCGGGCGTCCATGGGAAATGGATGTCCGCCGCGGGGACGGCGGTGCGGCTCCAATGGGGGCAGGCCTTTTTTTATCCGGGAAGCACCCGGGAAGGGACCCTGCCTCCGGAGGAAAATGCGCAGTGGGAGCTGGTGCAGACCGTGACGGATACGCCGCCGGAGACGACGGACGGAGATTCCATCGTGCTCGATGCGGACGCGGTGGGAACGGTGCAGCTCCGGTTCCCCCGGGCGGGAGACCGGTTTGCCCCGCTTGGCTTTTCCGGAACGAAACGATTATTTCCCTATATGAATGAACTCCGCATCCCCGCCGGGGCAAGGCCCGCATGGCCCCTCGCGGCGGACGATGCCCATATATACTGGATCGGACGGAAAAAGGTGTCGAGATACGGCCGGCCGTCTGACAGGACCCGACATTTTCTGCTTTTGACGCTGAGGAGGAAACGCAATGGCAATGGAACATCTGATGAATGACATTAAACACGTGCTGGTGTCCAGAGAAGAACTGGAAAAACGGGTGGCTGAGATCGGCCGTCAGATCACCGAGGATTATCAGGGACGGGACGTGGTGCTCGTGGGCATCCTGAAAGGGGCCATGCCCTTCCTGTGCGACCTCATGCGGGCCATCGACCTGCCGCTCACCATTGATACGATGTGCGTGTCGAGCTACGGGAACAGCACGGTTTCCTCCGGCAGCGTCAATATCAAGAAGGATCTGGACAAGGATATCCGCGGCAAGGATGTGATCGTCGTGGAGGACATCATCGACACGGGCATCACCATGGCCGCGCTGGTGCCGCTTCTGAAAAAGCGCGGCGCCGCCTCGGTGGAGCTGTCCATCTGCCTCGACAAGAAGGAACGGCGCGTACAGGACGTGCCCGTCAGATATGTGGGATTCAGCGTGCCCGATGAATTCATCGTGGGCTACGGCTGTGACTATGCGGAAAAATACCGGAATCTGCCGGAGGTATGCACGTTGAAAAGCGAGGTCTACACACGGGCCTGAGCGGATCGGCAGCGGGGGTGCCGCACAGAAATATCGAAAATATTCGTCGACAGTGTAAAGGGAATATGATAAAATAATCATTGATTTATTCTATCTTTAATGACCCTGATGTGCAGAAAAAGCGGCCCCGCCGCAGTGCAAAGGAGGAACCGATTGAACAAGTTTGTAAAGAATGTGGCGCTCTATGTCCTGCTGATCGTCATAGCGGTGTCGATGTTCCAGACCTTCGTACAGCCGCAGGAGCGGAACGCGGAGATCACGTACAGCGACTTCATTGCGCAGGTGCAGAACGACAAGGTGGATGCGGTGGTCATCACGAACAACGCAGTCACCGGTACGCTCAAGGACGGCACGCGCTTTGCGGCCTACCTGCCCACCAATGACAATAAGGCACTGGATGCGCTGGAAGAACACAAGGTGAGCATCACCATCCGTCCGCCGGAACAGCCGTCCTGGTGGATGAGCCTTCTGTCCTCGCTGCTGCCGATCCTGATTCTCGTCGGCGTGTGGTTCTGGATGATGAACCAGAGCCAGGGCGGCGGCGGACGCGTCATGAATTTCGGAAAATCCAAGGCGAAGATGACCGGGGAAGGCCAGGTCAATGTCACGTTTGCCGATGTGGCAGGCGAGGATGAAGCCAAGGAAGAACTGGAAGAAGTGGTGGATTTCCTGAGGAATCCCAGCCGGTATACAGCCATCGGCGCCAAGATCCCGAAAGGGGTGCTCCTCGTGGGCCCGCCAGGCACAGGCAAGACCCTGCTCGCCAAGGCGGTGGCCGGTGAGGCGAAGGTGCCGTTCTTCTCCATCTCCGGTTCGGACTTCGTGGAAATGTTCGTCGGCGTGGGCGCTTCCCGCGTGCGCGACCTCTTCACGCAGGCCAAGAAAAATGCGCCGTGCATCGTATTCATCGATGAAATCGATGCCGTGGGCCGTCAGAGAGGCTCCGGCCTCGGCGGCGGGCATGATGAACGGGAACAGACACTGAATCAGCTCCTCGTCGAAATGGACGGCTTCGGCGCCAATGAAGGCATCATCACCCTGGCGGCGACGAACCGCCCGGATATCCTCGACCCGGCACTGCTCCGTCCGGGCCGCTTCGACCGCAGAGTCATCGTAGGCAAGCCGGATCTCCGGGGACGCCTGGCGATCCTTAAGGTCCATGCAAGAAACAAGCCGCTCGATCCCGATGTAGATCTGGAGATCATCGCCAAGAAGGTGCCGGGCTTCACCGGTGCGGATCTGGCGAACCTGCTGAATGAAGCAGCGCTCCTCGCCGCACGGGAAAAGAGAAAGACCATTTCCATGGCCGATCTGGAAGAGGCCAGCGAAAAGGTGGCCTATGGTCCGGAACGGAAGAGCCACAAGGTGAGCGAATCGGAACGCCGCCTCACGGCGTATCATGAATCGGGCCATGCCATCATGGCGACCGTCCTGAAGGACGCCGATCCGGTGCACAAGGTGACCATCATTCCCCGCGGCCAGGCCGGCGGGTATACGATGATGCTCCCCCATGAGGAACGGTCCTTCATCACCAAATCCCATCTGCTGGCGCAGATCCGTGTCGCTCTGGGCGGCCGCTGCGCGGAACAGATCATTTTCAATGAAATCTCCAGCGGTGCCTCCGGCGACCTCCAGCAGGTGACGGCGATCCTCCGCAAGATGATCATGGAATGGGGGATGAGCGACCGGCTCGGACCGATGGTATTCGGCGAGCATCAGGAACAGATCTTCCTGGGCAAGCAGCTCGGCTCGGAACGGAACTACGGCGAGACCGTGGCGACGATCATCGACGAGGAAATGCACAAATATCTGAACGAGGCTTATGAAGATACGCTGAATATCCTCACGGAAAATTTGGAAGTGCTCCATGCGATGGCGCAGGCCCTCCTCGAAGTGGAGACCATCGACCATCAGCAGGTGGAAAATCTTTTCCGGTATCATTCCATTCATGCGCCGGGCGAAGAAGCGGACGCAGAGCCGGCCGCTGCCGTTTCGGACGCAGGAAATGAAAATCCCGCGGAAAACGGAACCGGAGAAATGCCCCGGCAGTAACTGCATAAAAGGAAAAGAGTCCGACACAGGTCGGGCTCTTTTTTATATAAAAATTTCAGGTCTGCCCCGGCAGGCCCACGTGCCCGGCGCCGCAGGGCGCACGGCTGAAGGAGGATGGAAGTATGGAAGATGTAAAACAGGAAAAACAATTGTCTATCCCGGAATATTTTATGCTCGGCGCAAAGAAGGGCTTCTACATCACCGTGGAGGTCATCGCGCCGGCGATGGTCATGGCTTATGTGATCATCACCTTTTTGCAGCTCTCCGGTCTGATGCCGCTCATCGGGCAGCTGCTCGGACCGGTGATGGGCCTCTTCGGCCTGCCCGGCGAGGCCTCGGTGGTGCTGCTGGCTGCTTTCTTTGCCAAGGCGGCGGGTGCGGCCACGGCGGCGTCCCTCTATGCGGCAGGCGTGCTCACTGCGGAGGAGGCGACGATCCTCTTCCCGGCGTGCATCACCATGGGCACGCTGGTGGGGCACTTCGCCCGCATCGTGCTGGTGTGTAGGGTACGGCCCGTCTATTATCCGATCATGCTGGCCACGCCGCTCATTGATGCGGCGATCGTCATGGTGCTGACGCGGCTCGTGCTCGCGCTGTACCGCTGAGGAGGTAAATACAAATGGATCAGAAACAGACATCCACAACGCTCCGTGGACAGAAAGTGACCTGGAAAGGCTGGGCGTCCCTGATTTTTCTCATTCTCTGCTTTTCCGGCGTCTTTGCTCATCAGGACAATTTCCTCCGCGCTTTTGACTTCACGGCCCTCCTCGGGCAGTTCGGCCATGCAGAGGGAGCGAAGGTGAGCATCCAGGGGACCGGCGGCTCCGGCGCGCGGGAGGCCTTCATTCTGGCGCTGACCATGGTTCCCACCACCATGATGGCGCAGGGACTCATCGAGGTCTGCCAGCATCTGGGGGCCATCACTGCCGCAGGGAAGCTCTTCCAGCCCTTCTTCCGGGTGCTCCTCGGCGTGCCCGGCACGGTGGGGCTGGCCTTCGTATCCAGCTTCACATCCTCCGACGTGGCGGCCTTCATGACGAAAAACATGGCCGACGAAAAGCTCATCACCGACGACCACCGCACCATCTTTGCGGCCTACCAGTACGCCGGCTCCGCCACCATCAACAACACCATCGGCTCCGGCGCGGCACTCCTGCCGATCACCGTCCTGCCGGTGGGCATCATCATCGCGCTCATCGTCGTGGTGAAATTCATCGGCGCCAACCTCGTCCGCCTCTATCTGGCGGCCCGCCGGCAAAAGGGGGCTGTGGAATAAAAAACTCCCTTTCCATAGACTTTTTGCTATAATGGGAGCGTATTACACAATGGAGGTGCGTTATGAGAATTGACCGCATAGACATCATCCGGGTGCTGAATCCGTTCCGGCATCCTTTTCAGACAAGCTTTACCCGTTTTGAAAACCGGGATGCCCTTCTGGTGAAGATCTATTCCGAGGGACTCATCGGCTGGGGCGAATGCAAAGCCTTTTACGGCCCGTTCTATAATCCGGAGGACAACGGGACTGTGCTCCATGTGCTGGGAGACATCATCATTCCCCGCATCCTGCATCAGGATGTGGAGAGCCCGGAAGCCTTCATGAAGAGCTTTTCCTATATCCGCGGAAACCGTCTGGCTAAGGCGGCCGTGGAAAATGCCCTGTGGGATCTGATTGTGAAGCGCACCGGAAAATCGCTCAAAACGCTTCTCGGGGGCACGCAGAAGGAGATCCGCGTGGGCGTTTCTCTGGGCATCGAAAAGGATATCAACGTGCTTCTCCATGAGATCGAACATTATCTGGAGCTGGGCTACCACCGCACCAAGATCAAGATCCATCCCGGAAAGGATATCGAAGTGGTGAAGGCCATCCGGAAGGAATTCGGTGACATCACGCTCACGGTAGATGCCAATTCCGCCTATACGTTGGAGGACATCGACCTGTTTCGTGCCATGGATGAATACCATCTCCAGTACATCGAACAGCCGCTCGGCGAAGAGGACATTGCAGACCATGCCATTTTGCAGAAGGCCATTGAAACGCCGATCTGCCTCGATGAAAGCATCGTTTCCTATGAGGCGGCGGAAGCGGCCATCCGTCTTGGCAGCTGCCGGGTCATCAATATCAAATCGAGCCGCTGCGGCGGGATCTATGAAGGAAAGCGCATTCATGATCTGTGCCTGGCTCACGGGATTCCTGTATGGTGCGGCGGCATGACAGAGCTCGGCATCGGCCGGGCGCAGAATGTGTCCTTTGCCAGCCTGCCGGGCTTCACGGAACTGGCTCATGATGTGGCGGCGGCATGCCGGTATTTTGAAAAGGACATCACCGATCCGATGGTGGACATCACGGACCGCTGCACGATCGTGGTGCCTGATGAAGACAACGGCATCGAGTACCGCGTGGACGAAGCAGCCGTAGACCGTATGACTGCCGGACACTGGATCTACCGGTAAGAAAAAAGGCCGTATCCTTTACGGATATGGCCTTTTTTATGAAAATATTCATGCCGAATGATTTTGGGCTATGAGGTACTTTATGGATTCCGGGGCTGGAATCGGAGCTCGATGAGTCGGCTCGGCCGGCCGGTACGGGCGGTGAACTGCAGTCCCACTTCCCGTGCCAGATCCCGGTCTATGAGTTTCTGCAGGATACGGTTCATGGTGCGGGGCGTGACGCCGGCAAAGTCCGCCAGCTCGGCCGAGGTGAAGCACGTGCGGTCTGTATCCCGGCAGGCACGGTACAGCAGCGTGAGAATGCGTACGCTGACGCCGGATAACCGGGCGAGAGGCAGGAATTGTTCCTGAATGGAGAGCATCGGGATCTGCTGCATCAGCCGGTCGCCCTGTGCCGGCGGGACAGGAAGGGAAAGGCCGGGTCCCATAAGATAGGCCTGATCGCCGCCACGCAGAACGGCCCGGTCCAGTGCCCGTTCTGCGTGGAGCTTGGTTTCCTCTGCAGAAGAGCCGATGCCGAAGCCGATGGACAGAGTAAAAGGACCGGTACTGCGCATCCGGGCCAGCAGCGGAAGGTGATGGTAATGGGCGGTGGCATTTTCCATCAGCGAACGGGTGGAAAAAAGGAGCCATCCCCACGGAGGCCGCTCGATGCAGGCGGCCTCTGTCTCTCTGGCAAACTGCCAGATGAGCCGGGAAGCCGACAGGCGGGCTTCCGCCAGCTCATAGCCATGCTCGGCCGGGTACTGATCCTCCGGGATGGAAAGCCGCAGAGCGGCACAGGCCAGAGGGGTGGCATGGCTCCGGCGAAGCTGGTCGGAAAGGATGAGCCGTTCGATGCCCGCACGGATATCCTCGAAAGACGGCTGGAGCACGTACACCGGGATCTGGCGGTCGGAGAGCAGCTTTTCTATCCGGTAAAATATGGTGATGCAGAAATCTGCCTGCCCGGTGCGGCAGAGCTCGGCCATGCGGTCGGCTTCCAGAGACAGGATCTCCTCATTGTAGGCATGGACGGGGCAGAAATGGAGCCGGTACTGTTCCGGCGGGATGCCGATCTCGTGAAAGGCGAGGCGGAAGAGATCCTCTCTTGGCCAGTCGGTGGCAATGTGCATGGCCCGGCCGGCCACCGCTGCGCGGAACAGGAGGCGGAGGAGCGCCGAGGAGGAACGGGGAATGGCCACCCATGGAACGGCCGGCACGATGGATTTTGCGGCAAAGCGCCGTGCCGTTTCCCCGAGAAACAGGAAGGCATCCGCCCGGTTCTGCTGTCCGGAAAGAAGCGAAGGCAGATCCAGTATGGAGCGATAGGAGAAGGGGATGAATTCTTCGTCAGGAAATTCTCTGCCGACGAAAGAAAAAATTTCCTGCATGAGCTTTTCCGGAGCGACAAGGCCGATTTTCATGAGACCACCTAATTTCAGACAGAATAAAGGTCTATTCAGGACATTGTGTTTCCCTTATCATATACGCAAGTACAATTTTAGTAAACACGCAGGCGAAAGCCTGCCGGCAAGGGAGCCGCAGAGCGCAGATACATGCGCTCCTGTGGCTTTTTGTGCAGATGGGAGGTCTTAACTTTGAGCTGGCTGAAAAAATTCCAAACGGAAAACCGGTACATGGTTTTCTTCTTCCTCTATATAGGATTCTGTATCTCCTATATAGACCGTTCGGCGATCGGGCTGGCGCTGCCGTCCGTGTCGAAGGACTTCAATCTGGCTCCGACGGAAATGGGCGTTATCATCAGTGTGTTCTTTATCGGCTACTCCATTATGCAGATACCGGGCGGGTGGTTTGCAGATAAATTCGGGTCAAAAACCGTCATCTGCGTGGCACTGGCGCTCTGGTCCATCTTTACCTTTACCACCGGCCATGCGCAGACCCTGTCCGGCCTGCTGTTCCTCCGGTTTGTATTCGGCCTCTGTGAAGGACCGTATGCCGGGTCCTGCTTCCGTGCCGTGGCGGAATATTTCCCCCGTGAAGTGCGTGCGAAATATACCGGTTTCGTTCTTTCCTCGAACTATATCGGAAGCGCGCTGGCGCCGGTCGTGGTCGTACCGCTCATCCTCTGGTTCGGATGGCGCGGCATGTTCCAGATCCTCGGGCTCATTGGCCTGCTTTATGTATTCCTCTATGTCATTCTGGTCAAATCGAAAAAACCGGCAGAGGAAAAGACAGAGGACAAGAAAAATCAGTCCAAATATTTCATTCAGCTGCTGAAAATGCCGCTGGTGTGGAAGCTGATCCTCTGCGCCTTCTGTGTATCCTGCATCAATAAGGGGCTGGACGCCTGGATCCCGACGTATCTGATCGCGGAACGCGGCATCGACCTCAAGGCGGTGGGCTATCTCACGCCGATCCCGTTCATCGCGGCCTTTGTATCCAGCGCCTCCTGCGGATGGATCATGGATAAATTCTTTGATCACCGGGAAAAATATCTTATCGCGCTGTCCGGCGCCGGTACGGCATTTTTCCTCTTCCTGATGTATCATGCGGAAACCATCGCCACTGTCGTTATTTTCCAGTGCGGTGTGTATTTCTTCAAATCCACCATCATGGCGCTTACCGTCGGCCTGACGCTGAAGGTCGTTACGGGCGCTATTTCCGGTTCGGCGTCCGCTCTGGTCAATATGGGCGGACAGGTGGCAGGCTTCCTGTCGCCGGCCTTTATGGGCTATCTGGTCTATGCCTTCAATGGCTCTTTCAGTGCCGTTTTCTACTATCTCATCACGATGGGGGCTCTCTGTGCGGTATTTGCCATGACGATCCGCAGAAAGCCGGGAGATCAGACCAACGCATAAATGATGAAAGCCGGCCCGGTATCTCCGAGGGATACGGGACCGGCTCTTACTGCACAAGTAAGGAGGTTGCAGCATGAAAATCAATAAAGTTGTTTTACGCCGTATGCATCTGGATTTCAAAAAGCCGTTCCGCACGAGCTTCGGCCTCATCCAGAAGGATTTTTCCATCATTGAACTGTACGATGAGGAAGGCAATGTGGGCCGCGGTGCGTGCTCCGCATTCCTTCGTCCGTGGTATAACGAAGAAACCACCATCGGCGCCCTGTATGTGATCCAGAATTATCTCATCCCCGCTCTGTTCGATATGGGAGATATCAGCACGCCGGAGCATTTCTTCGACGAGACCGCGTGGATCCGCCGGAACCGCATGGCCCGCGCCGCAGTGGACTGCGCTCTGTGGGAACTGTATTCCAAGGAACTGGGGGTGCCGGAATACAAGGCTCTCGGCGGCGTAAAGAATGAAATCGAGGCAGGAGTCTCCCTTGGCATTGAGGAAACGCCGGACAAACTGCTCCATACGATAGAAGAATATATGAAGCAGGGCTACCGCCGGATCAAATGCAAGATCAAGCCGGGCCACGACATCAATTATCTCAGCGCTGTCCGCAGGGAATTCGGGGACATCATGCTCATGGCCGATGCCAATTCTGCCTACACGCTGGACGACATCAATCTGTTCCGCGAAATGGATGACCTGAACCTGCTCATGATCGAACAGCCGCTGGAATCGGATGACATCGTGGATCACCGTCATCTTCAGGAAGTCATCAAGACGCCGATCTGCCTCGATGAAAGCATCATTTCTCTGGATGACGCGCGCCGGGCCATTGAACTGGGCAGCTGCAAGATCATCAATATCAAGGTGGCCCGCGTAGGCGGCCTCACGGAAGCACGGCGCATTCAGAAATATGCCGGCGAGCACGGCGTATACTGCTGGTGCGGCGGCATGGTGGACGACGGCGTGGCCCGCGGCCACAATCTGGCTGTGGCGACGCTGCCCTATTACCGCTATCCCAATGATATTCCGAGCAGCGACCGCTATTACGGCGTGGACATCGTCACGCCGTCCACCTATATCGACAGCCATGCCATGGTTCGCCTGCCGGAACTTCCGGGAACGGGCTTCGAGCTGAATCAGAAGGTAGTGGATGAACACACGCTGGAAAAATGGGAGTATAACAAATGAGGACACTGGAAGAAATATTTCAGAGCATCGACCAGGCAAAGCCGGCCATGATGGATACCTGGAAGTCGCTGGTCAACCGGGACTGCGGCTCCGGAAATAAAGCCGGCGTGGACAGCGTGGGACAGGATATCCGGCGCTTCCTCGAACCGCTCGGATTTAAGGTCCGGTTCCATGAATATGAAAAGGCAGGCAATATGCTTGTCGCTGAATATGGGGATATGACGAAGCCCTTTGTGATCCTCACCGGACACATGGACACCGTCTTTGCAGACGGCACGGCAGCGGAACGTCCCTTCACCGTGCAGGACGGACGGGTGACTGGCCCGGGTGTCCTCGATATGAAGGGCGGCATCACGGTCATGCTCTATGCGGTGAAGACCCTGCTGGAAAGCGGCTGGAACAGATATCCCCTGAAGATCATTCTCGCCGGGGATGAAGAGGTGGGTCACGGCTGGTCTGATGCCGCGCAGGATTACCGGAAGGAAGCACGGGGCGCGCTCATGGCCTTCAATTACGAGACCGGCTTCATCGACAACGGCATCGTGCTGGAACGGAAGGGCTGCGCACAGTACCGCTTTGATTTCCACGGCGTGGGCGCCCATGCAGGAAACAATCCGGAGGACGGCCGCAGCGCTGTGAAGGAGCTCTGTCATAAGGCGCTCGATATGGAAGCCCTCACCGATATGACCGAGGGAACGACCGTCAATGTAGGCGTCATCGCCGGCGGGACCGTGCCCAATGCCATTCCGGAAAATGCGTGGTGCCGTGTGGATGTGCGGTTCCGCACCATGGCCGGCATCGAACGGGTGGAAAAAGCGCTGAAGGAGATCACGGACAAGGTCTATATCGATCAGGTACAGACCACGTGCCGCTGCGAGGTTAAAATGGGCGCCATGGAGCGGCTGGCTTCCTCGGAGGCGCTCTTTGACAAAGCCAATCAGATCGCCAGGGAGGCAGGACTTCCGGAAATGAAAGCCATCGCCGTCGGCGGCGGCAGTGATTCCGCTTACATTACCGCAGAGGGCGTGCCGGCACTGTGTGCCATGGGCGTCAAAGGCCAGTTCAATCACACCGTGAGAGAATGGGCGGAAGAAAGCTCTCTCACCGAACGGGCAAAGCTCTCGGCGGCTCTGCTCATGAAGCTGTAATAAGGAGGCATACATATACTATGGACGCAAGAGAAAAAGCGTATCAGTGGGTCGATGCACATCGGGATGACATGGTCAGTCTCTGGAAGGACATGGTGATCATCGACTCCGGCATCGGCGTCAAAGAAGGCGGCATGGCCATGGGAAATCTCTGTGCAGGGATTCTGGAAAAGCTGGGATTCTCCATCCGCCGTGTGTCCTATGAAAAATGCGGGGATACCATCATTGCCGAACGGGGCGATATGACAAAGCCCTTCGTGATCCTCATGGGACATATGGATACCGTATTTTTCAAGGGAGAGCCGGAACGCCGTCCGTTCACCATCAAGGATGGCAAGGCTTACGGTCCGGGCGTGCTCGATATGAAAGGCGGCGTCACCATTCTTCTGTCCACGCTGCAGGCACTGGAAGCGGCCGGTGTGTCCGATTTCCCGGTGAAGGTCATTCTGGATGCTGATGAAGAACCGGCCCACTGCTTCTCCGATGCGCCGGAGGTGATCCGAAAGGAAGCTGTCGGTGCCAAATGCGCCTTCAATTTCGAGACCGGCTTTACGGACAACAGTCTCGTGGTACAGCGCAAGGGCTGCTGGCGCTTCTTCGTGGAAGTGTACGGCCGCGGCTGCCATGTGGGCAACGATCCGGAAAATGGCCGGAGCGCCATCCTTGAAATGGCTCACAAGATCATCGAGATCGAAAAACTGACGGACTTCTCGAAGGAATACAACGTTAATGTCGGCACCATTGAGGGCGGCACCGTGGCCAATGCGGCGCCGGCCTACTGCAAGGTGGAATGCGATTTCCGTTATACTCATCCGGAAGATCTGCCGGTGCTCCGCCAGAAGGTGGCGGACGTCTGCGCCAAGACCTATGTGCCGGACACGACCACGAAGGTCTCGGACAATGTGGGTTTTGCGGTCATGCCCCGTCTGGCAGGCAATATGTCCCTTCTCTCTATCGCGCAGGAAGTGGCCGAAGAAAGCGGCTTCCGGAAACCGGAAGCGCGGCTCTGCGGCGGCGGCAGCGATGCAGCCTATACCACGGCAACGGGCGTGCCCACCCTCTGCGCTGTCGGTGTGGAGGGCGCAAGAAATCACACCGTGGAAGAATGGGCCGATGTGGAAAGCCTCTTCCGCCGCACCAAGCAGATGGCAGGCATTCTGCTGAAGGTCAGAGACAGAGACGTCATCGACTAAAAACAATTTCATAACAGATGTGCCAAAGGAGGTCGGAAATTTCCGGCCTCTTTTGTTTTCAGCGGGGTGGTTATAATGCAAATGGTTTTAGGGCTGCTGATCGTCTTTGTCATGATTTATCTGATGATCCGGCAAAAGGATGCTAAAACACTGTTGTTTGGTGCAGGGATGCTGATGCTGTGGGTGTCCGGAGATTTTTTCGGAGCATTTAAAACTTTCAGTGAATCCATGAAACAGGCAAAAATTTTTGAGGTGATTGTTGCCTCCATGGGGTTTGCTGCCGTAGTCAAGCTCACCGGGGCGGATAAGCATTTGGTATCCGTACTGGTGAAGCTGCTGAAAAAGGCAGGCCCGTTTCTCATTATTGGTGTAGCACTGGCGACAATGGTGGTTAATATTTCCATTACCAGTGCAGCAGGTGTTACAGCGGCTATGGGGACGGTCCTCATTCCGATTCTGGTGGCATCCGGCATTCCGGCGCCGCTGGCGGCAGGGGCCATCCTGTGCGGGCTGTACGGCGGGAATCTGAATCCCGGTCATGTGCATCCGACTATTGTAGCGGAACTGGCGGGAACAACAGGTGTGGAATTTGTAAAGGTGGTTGCGCCGGCATTGATTGCTTCCGTTGTGGTATCTTCTTCCATTTTGACGATTATTGCTTTTTATCTGAAGAAAAAGCAGAAAGATCATAAACTGACAGATCAGGCAGCCATAGCAGAGACACAGGTGGAAATCATTGAGCATCCGAACTATCTGTATGCTTTACTGCCGCTGGTGCCGGTTCTAATTCTGATGCTTGGCTATTCCGGCTACATGCCTTATCTTAAAATGCCTGTTTCTCATGCCATGCTGATCGGATCAATTCTGGCAATGGTATGTACCAGAACTAGCCCGGAAAAATGCACAAAGGAATTTTTTAAATCGGTGGGGACATCATTTGGTAATGTTTTCGGGCTCCTGATTTGCGTTAATATCTTCGTTGCCGGGCTGCAGGCGCTTGGCTTTATTGAAGTACTGCTTCAGTTTATGACCACATCGCCTTCTATTGCAAAACTGGCAGCTGTTTTCGGGCCGTTTATCATGACGCTGATCTGCGGCAGCGGGGAATCGGCTTCCATTGCCTTTAATACTGCAGTCAGCGTACATGCAGAGGACTTCGGCATGAGCGTGCTTAATATGGGTGCCATGACTGTCCTGTCCGGAGGTATTGGCCGGTCTATGACTGTTTTGTCCGCGGCCATGATTCTGGCTTCGGGCATTGCGAAGGTGACGCCTGTTGAAATTGTCCGGTATAATTGGATTGCCATGGTGGGAGCGCTGCTCACAGCGGCGGCTTTCCTGATGCTGTAAAAGGAGTGACAGAGAATGCGGGAAGAAATGATCAGAGATTTCATGGAACTGACACAGCTTGAAGTATATTCAAAACATGAAAGAAATATAGCCAATGTGCTGATTCAGAAGCTTGAAGCGCTGGGGCTTACGGTGGAAGAGGATGATACCGGCCGTGAAATTGGTGGTGATACAGGCAATCTGTATGCTGTCATGAAGGGGGACAGTGAACTTCCGTCTGTTTTGTTCTCCTCCCATATGGACCGGGTGGGAAATAACGGGCATATATCGCCCCAGTGGGACAAGGAAGCCGGTGTGATCCGGGCCGATGGAAAGACCATCCTGGCAGCCGATGATGTATCAGGTTTGTGTGTGATTCTGGAAGCACTCCGGACAATACGCAGAGAAGGTATTCGTCACGGAGATATCGAAGTGGCATTTTCCTGCTGTGAAGAGGTTGGCGTGGAAGGTTCCAAACATTACGATTTTTCAAAATTTCAGTCTAAGATGGCATTTATTTTTGACTGCCCGGGGAAAGCCGGCCGCATCGTGACGCAGGCGCCTGGCAAAGGAAAAGTGACGCTTACTGTGCATGGACGTACCGCCCATGCCGGCAATGAACCGGAAAAGGGGTTGAATGCTCTCAAGGTCGCAGCAGATCTGATCATGCATCTCCCGGATGGACGTCTGTCACCGGAAACAACAGCTAATTTTTCCATGATCACTGCCGGTACGGCCACCAATGTAGTTTGCGGACAGACAGTGGTAACGGGGGAACAGCGGAGTACCAATCCGGCAGAGTTTGAGGAGACCTCGGAAAAAATCCGGAATGCGGCGAAGGAAATAGCTGAGAAATATCATACGACAATTGATACGGATATTCTGACGCAGTATGTGACATTCCATGTACCGGATGATGCGCCGTGCTGCCGTATCGCCGCGGCTGCCTGCAAAAATGCAGGAGTTGAACCATTCTTTTCCCGTGGTGGAGGCGGGATGGATGGCAATCATTTCAATGCGCATGGCATTCAGGCCATCGGTATTGCTTCCGGCTATACACACAATCATACCCCGCAGGAGACATTGAATGTGGAGGATTTCATGAAATGTGCGGATACCGCTGTGGAAATTATCAAGGTCGCAGCTTCCGGCAGATATTGAGTTAAATATGAGAAAGAGGATACAGGACGTTCCTGTATCCTTTTTTGCAGCAAAAATATGTTAGTAAAAAAGTATAAATATAGGATGGGCAGAGAATAGAATAGGCAGATTAGGGCGGTTGTGATTTTTTCCCGGTCTGGTATACTAAGGGAGGATCGAGGGGGAGCGCCCTGGATCTGTTTCAGTACATAGCGAGGGAACCCGTGTTTCGGGGTGAGAGGGCACTAGGGAGTGCCGACCGTCCGGCATCGATCCGCTGGGAGAGGCTGTGTATTGGAATGACGCTTCACGGCCTGCGGGACCGGCGGATGCCCGGGATCTTCGGAGGGGTGAAGAAAATGGAAAAAGGAAATCATGTACTGCGCCTTGTGTTTCTGGCGATGATGATCGGGCTGGGGGTCGTTATTTCTCCCATCCTGCGCATCGAGGGCATGTGTCCCATGGCGCATCTGATCAATATCATCTGCTCGGTCTTCATGGGGCCGTGGTATTCCCTGCTCTGCGCGACGCTCATCGGCATCATCCGCATGGTGCTCATGGGCATCCCGCCGCTGGCGCTCACCGGGGCGGTCTTCGGCGCGGCGCTGTCGGGTATTCTGTACCGGGCGTCAGGCGGACGCATTCTGGCGGCGGTACTGGGCGAGGTCATCGGTACGGGCCTCATTGGCGCGGTGGTCTCCTATCCGGTGATGGAATTTCTCTACGGACGCACGGGCCTCTCGTGGATGTACTACGTGCCCAGCTTCATCTGCGGTACCCTCATCGGCGGGTCCATCGCCTTTGCTCTGCTCACCGTCCTCTCCCGGAACGGCACGCTCCGGGAATTTCAGCGGAAACTGGGCATCCAGGTCTACGACCGCAGAGCGTGAAAACAGGGATACGGGCTGTCCCGTATCTTTTTTCTTTGTCCGGAGAGAGGAGGAAATCCCATGCACATCCGGCCATTCCGTCCCGAAGACGGCCCCGCCGCGGCGCGGCTCTTCCGGGAGACCGTCCTCGCTGTGAACCGGAAAGACTACAGCGAGAGCGCCTGCCGCGCGTGGGCCGCGGGCGCGGAGGACGAAGCCGCGTGGACCGCGTCCTTTGCGGGACATCCGGCCTTCGCCGCGGAAGAGGAAGGCGCGCTC
>ERZ779865.1612-NODE-1612-length-16100-cov-5.508570_pt1 | contig 16100 bp, 6 predicted proteins | sample MGYA00433088_ERZ779865 | MGnify/ENA primary metagenome ERZ779865 (study PRJEB29588, sample SAMEA2151703) | human gut metagenome | biome: human gut; feature: human-associated habitat; material: faeces | place: Denmark | collected 2008/2010 ... | reverse complement strand
TGAAGGACTATTTGATTAATTTTTTAACTCGTCCATTTTTATTGGACACTAATGAAAAAACATAAGAAATAAATATTCGGTAAAACTTTTGTTCAGGATTAAATATAGTAGTCAATAAGTAAAAACCAGGGAAAAAGCCCTCCTTTTTTATGTTTTTCAGCCTAAATGTATCATGAAATAAAGAAAATGTAACATACACAATAGTGGTGTAACATGACATATCGTAGTTGGTAATGTTGTGTAATCCTCTTTATATATTAAGAGTTAAATTTGTGATGTGTTAAATGAACTATAATTGTGTAATCTTAAATGAAATGCGTAATGGATACTAAGGGAAAAGACGGAGGATAACGAAAGTAATGCTATTAGGTAACTCTTTGTAATTTTTTATTTTTAATTATTGGTATAATGAAAAACATAAGACAAAAGTTTCTCGAGAATAATTCTTCCAGGCAGAAGATATTTCTCATGCGAAGCCGTATTTTCTTTTTACTTCTTTTCTTCTGTAGCGTTTCTTTAATGGCTCAGAATGGTGTTGTAGTGAAAGGAAAGGTGCTTGATGCAAATGATGAACCTTTGATTGGTGCAGCAATCGTATTAAAAGGTAATACGAATGTAGGAACAGTTGCCGATTTTGATGGTAATTTTACCCTTGAAGTTCCCAATAGAAATTCAGTCTTGACAGTCTCTTATTTGGGAATGACTCCACAAGATGTAAAGGTTAATGGAAGAACGATGATTGTAGTCGTGCTGCGTGAAGATACGGAAGTTTTGGACGAGGTTGTAGTAGTAGGTTATGGACAACAGAAAAAAGCATCTGTCGTTGGAGCTATTACACAGACTTCTTCAAAAGTACTGGAACGTGCCGGTGGAGTTTCTGATTTGGGATCTGCATTGACTGGTAACTTGCCAGGTGTTGTTACTACAGCTTCAACAGGTATGCCGGGTGAGGAAGATCCGCAAATTGTCATTCGTGGTGCGAGTTCATGGAACAATAGTGCTCCGTTGATTCTTGTAGATGGTATTGAACGTCCGATGTCGGGAATTGATGTCAATTCAGTGGAATCTATTTCCGTATTGAAAGATGCGTCAGCAACTGCTGTCTATGGTGTAAAGGGTGCTAACGGTGTAATCTTGATTACTACTAAACGTGGTAAGGAAGGTAAAGCAACTATTAATGCAGGTGGTAGCATGGCATTAAAGATGCCTTCAAAACTGCCTAACAAACTTGATTCATACGATGCATTCCAATTGCGTAATGATGCAGTAGAATATGAATTAGGTTTGACACCCGATTCATGGATGTACATGATGTCGCAGGAACAGATGAATAAGTATCGTAATCCAGCCAATCAGGCAGAAGCGGAACGCTATCCTAATATTGACTGGGCAGACTGGATGTTTAAGGATTATGCATTCTCTGAAAATGCAAACGTCAGTGTGAGTGGTGGTACACAGTTCGTGAAGTATTATGCTGCCATTGACTACCAGCATGAAGGTGACTTGTTCAAGGAATATGATAACGGTCGTGGTTATCAGACAACGTATGGATATAACCGTGTGAACATGCGTAGTAACCTTGACTTCCAGCTGACTAAGACTACCTTATTGAAAACCAATCTTTCCGGTTCTCATGGCGTGAAGCAAGGACCTCGTACGGATTATGAATATAACATCTGGGGAAGTGCCTATACAACTCCTCCTAATGTATTTTATCCCCGTTATGAAGATGGAACTTGGGGATATGACCCGATTAACAATGCCAATAACTCGGTAGCCGGACTGGCTTTGGCTGGGCAGAATACACGTACAACTACTCGTTTGACAACTGACTTTACATTGGAACAGAAACTGGACTTTATTGTAAAAGGTTTAAGTGCCAAAGCTTCTATTTCATGGGACAATGTATTTTACGAACAGAACCGTGGTGTAAACTCAACTGATCAGGCGTTGTACAAATACATTAATCCAGAAACGGGTGCAGTCAGCTATAATCCAAGCCAGGGTAGTCATAACTTTGATTTCCATGAACAAATCAACTGGGTGGCTGAAGGAGGTGCCATCGATGACAATGCTACGGAACGTCATCTATATTATTCTGCTCAGATTGATTATAACAATACATTCGGTAAACATACGGTAGGTGCCATGGGATTGTTCAGCCGCCAGGAACGTGCGAAAGGTAGTATTGTTCCGAACTATCGCGAAGACTGGGCTTTCCGTGTGACTTATAACTATGCCAATAAGTATTTCTTGGAATATAACGGTGCGTATAATGGATCAGATAAATTCAGTGCTGATAATCGTTTCGTATTTTTTAATTCAGGTGCTATCGGTTGGATGCTTAGTGAGGAAAAGTTTATGAAAAAACTGAAGTTTCTTGATATGTTGAAGTTGAGAGCTTCTTATGGTGAAATCGGTAATGACGTAATCGGTAGTGAATGGGATACTACTCGCCGTTGGTTGTATATGGACCAATGGGAAACGGGAGGCAATATTGCTACCGGTTTGTATAATGTAGCCAGTCCTTATACTTTCTATCGTCAGAAAACGGTAGGTAATACGGATATTCACTGGGAAGTAGTTCGTAAATTCAATTTTGGTATCGATTATTCATTCTTTGGTGGTTTGTTTGCTGGTAATGTAGAAATCTTTAGAGATAAACGTTCGGATATTCTTATCAGTGGTGCTGACCGTGCTATGCCTTCATACTTTGGTGGTACGGTAACTGCTCCTTGGTTGAATTTAGGTAAGGTGAAAAATCATGGTTATGAATTTGAACTTCGATTCAATAAGACTCTGAGAAACAGCTTACATTTGTGGGCTAACATGAATATGACACATGCCGTAAATGAGGTGATTGATGCCGATGATCCTGATTTGCTCCCTGACTATCAGAAAGATGCAGGAAAGTCTATTGGACAAACACATACTTATGTAGATCATGGTTATACACAAACCATGGACGATGTATATGGAAGTACAGCTTTCGAGTCAAATGACGACCAGAAGTTACCGGGTACTTACTATATTCTTGACTACAACGGCGATGGTGTTATCAATTCCTATGACCAGATTCCTTATGGATATTCTAGCAGTCCTCAGAATACGTATAGTGCTTCTTTGGGTTTTGATTATAAAGGTTGGAGTTTCTTTGTACAGTTCTATGGTGTAAATAATGTAACTCGTCAGGTGGTATTTTCAACTTTTGGTCAGAAGCAGTTGATTGCCTATGATGAAGGTTCACGCTGGAGCAAATATAATCCAAATCCGGATGTGCCGATGCCTCGTTTTGGTTCTACAACTAATAGTTATTATGATGCAGCCCGTTATTTCTACGACGGTTCATACATCCGTTTGAAGAATATTGAAGTGTCCTATACCTTTACAAATGGCTGGATTAAGAGTCTGGGACTTTCTAATTTGAAACTTTATGTAAATGGTAATAACCTTTGGGTATGGACTCGCATGCCTGATGACCGTGAATCAAACTTCGCTGGTACTGGTTGGGCTTCACAAGGTGCTTATCCTACGGTGAAACGTATCAATTTCGGTTTAAAATTCACTTTATAAAATGAAAAGTCAAATGAAAAGAAAATATATACGTACATTATTCTATGGCGGATTCCTTTCACTATGCTGTATGGGAATGGTATCTTGTGAAGATTATCTTGACAAGGCCCCAGAAAGTAGTGTGAACCCAGATGATGCTTTCAAAAATTTCCGAAACTTCCAGGGGTTTACAGAAGAATTGTATTATTGTATTCCTGATTTTGCTCATGGTTATTGGAATAACTCATTCAATTGGGGAGAAGATGAACTGATTTCGTTCAGCATTGATTACCACATGGGATATAAGATTGACATGGGCGACTTTTGGGGTTGGCAGTCTGGATACGATGGTTGGCAGTGTGGTTGGATGGACCGTAGTAATACGGTAGCTAATTCTACAGACCGTTTTCAGAAATCTTTATGGCCTTTGGCATGGTATGGCATCCGTAAATGCAATATGGGAATTGAGAATATAGATAAAATGGTGGAAGGGACTGAAGAACAGCGTGACCTGATTTTGGGACAGCTCTATTTCTTCCGTGGATGGTTCCATTTTGAATTGATGCAATATTTTGGCGGTTTGCCTTATATTGATTCAGTACCCTCTTCTACAGAGCCTTTACGTAATCCTCGTTTGAGTTATCAGGCTTGTGCTGATCGGGCTGCGGAAGATTTTCGTCGTGCGGCAGATTTGCTACCTATCGATTGGGATGATACAAATACTGGTAAGGCTACTTTTGGAAATAACCAGCAGCGTATTAATAAGATTATGGCTTTAGGTTATTTGGGTAAGAATTATTTGTGGGCTGGTAGTCCATTGATGAACTATGAATCACAAAATAGTAGAACATATAATGCCGATTATTGCAAGAAGGCTGCTGAGGCGTTTGCTGAATTGTTGAATTTGGTAGAAAGTGGTCAGACCCAATATGCTTTGGTTGATTTTGACCATTATACAGACATTTTCTATTCATTTAAACAAAATAGTAAAAATCCAGGTTCTACAGAAGCTATTTTCCAAACACCAATGTATGACTGGTGGATGGGATCAGGTTGGAGTTTAGGTCCACAGTATGTTCCTTCCACTCTGGCAAATGAAACGAATGGTGTAGTCTTTTCACCGACAGCTAATTATGTAAATTATTACGGTATGGCAAACGGTCTTCCATTGAATGATCCGGACTCTGGTTTTGATAAAGAACACCCTTGGAAAAATCGTGATCCTCGTTTCTACGCTGACATTACTTACGATGGATTGTTGGTTATTGAAAATACGGCTAAGTTTACTTCTGATCAAAGAGATGCCCAAATTCAGTATGCCAATCTTTATACAGGGGGAAATTATCGTGATGTAAAGAATGAAAGTCGTACTGGATATTTGTTGCATAAGTTTACTCCGCTTGTAGTGAATGGTTTTGATGAGGGGTTCCGTGATTATGGTGATGCTTTGACTATTCAAGTGAGTTGGATGCGTTTGTCTGATATCTATCTGATGTATGCTGAATCAGTAGCTAATGGATATGGAAGTCCTGCAGCTACGGCTGACGGATGTTCTTTGACAGCTGTTGATGCAGTGAATAAGATTCGCGAACGCGCTGGAGTAGGTGAAGTGGCAAGTAAATTTACTGGTTCGGTTACAGAGTTCATGAGTGAATTAAGACGTGAACGTGCCGTCGAACTGGCCTATGAGGGACATCGCTTCAATGATTTGCGTCGTTGGTTGCTATTGACAGAATATCCCTATACTATTAAAACTTCACAGGAATTTGATCGTGTGGAACTGAATAAGGATGATCCAACTCAGAGCCGTGTAGCTAATTTTAGAGAGGAAGTTATCGTAACTCGTAATTTTTCTGAGAAACATTATTGGATGCCGTTAAAGGTTGCTGATGTGAATATTTATCCGGAGTTCTATCAGAATCCAGGCTGGTAATAGTTTTGAGAATTTTGAATGCTAACTAATAAAGAAATTAAAATGAAAAACATACGAATCAAGTCTGTTTTATGTGTAGCGCTTGCAACGTCTTCATTGTGTGCCGGAGCTCAGAATTTGTCATCGGAATTATTTGATGCCGATTCTGATTCTTTGTCGGTAGCCGAAGAAGAGTTGGTACAGGTAGCATATAGAAAGGTCAATAAAAATGACCTGTTAGGAGGAATTTCTTCTATCAATGTGGAAGAACTTATGAAAAAAGATTATTTTACATACAGTCTGGATGGCATGGAAAATATGGTCAGTGGCTGGAATGGAAGTAGTTTGTGGGGGATGGATTCCTATCTGGTGTTAGTGGATGGTGTACCACGAGATGCAAACAATGTAATGCCTTCTGAAATCCAGGATATTACTTTCCTGAAAGGTGCTTCAGCTGTAGTTCTTTATGGTAGCCGTGCTGCTAAAGGTGTCATTTATATTACAACAAAACGAGGAAAAGTAGGTGATACTCGTATTGATGTTCGAGGTAATACTGGCTTTTTTGTACCCAAAAGTTATCCGAAATATTTGGGTTCAGCGGAATATATGACTCTTTATAATGAAGCTCGTGTAAATGATGGCATGGATCCCTTGTATAGCGATGCTGATATTTATAATTATGGTTCTGGAGCTAATCCGTATCGTTATCCAGATGTAAATCTTTATTCAGATGAATATTTGAAAAAAGCTTACAATCAGTCGGATGTGACAGCTGAAATTTCAGGTGGTTCTGAAAGAGCACGTTTTTATACAAATATCAATTTGTATAATACTGGTTCTTTAGTGAAACTTGGTAATGCAAAAGATGACCGTACAACTCGTTTCAGTGTACGTGGTAACATTGATGTCAATTTAGGTGAATATGTGAAGACATATGTAAATGCCAATGCTACTTTTTATGACGGGCGTAGTGCACGTGGTAATTTTTGGAGTGCAGCTGCTTCACTGAGACCTAACCGTATATCTCCATTGATTCCAATAGATTATATTATGCAGAATAATACGGATGCTTGGAATTTGGTAAATAACAGTCGTTATCTGATTGACGGCAAATATTTATTGGGTGGTACGCAGGTAGATCAGACTAATGAAATTGCCAATCTTTATGCAGCTGGCGTTAATACCTATACAAGTCGTCAATATCAGTTTGATATGGGGGTAGATGTAGATCTTTCTATGCTTTTAAAGGGGCTTTCATTCCAAACGCGTTTTGCAATCGATTATGCTACTACATATAATCGTTACTATGGTGATACTTATGCCACTTTTGAGCCACAATGGTCTAATGTTAATGGTGAGGATTTGATTGTCGGTTTGACAAAATATGGTGATGATGTACATGATGGTGTTCAGCATGTAGCTAATAGTTGGAATCGTCAAACGATGTCTTTTTCAGCTCAATTGAATTATAATAACAAATTTGCCGATGATCATACGGTTTCTGCCATGTTGATTGCTGCGGGTTATCAGCAGGGCGAAAGCGCGGTCTATCATAAAACAAGTAATGTGAATTTAGGTTTGCAGGTAGATTATGATTATCTGAGCAAATATTATCTGAGTTTTGGAGGTGCTTTGATTCATTCAGCTCGTCTTCCGGAAAAAAACCGCAATGCTTTCTCACCGTCTCTTACTTTGGGATGGCGTTTGAGTAAAGAAAATTTTCTTGAGAATTCTTCTGTGTTGGATGACTTGATGTTGACTGTTTCTGGATCTGTATTGAATACTGATTTGGGTATAGATAATTATTATATGTACCAAAGTACCTATGATCAGGCCAATGGTGCTTGGTGGGGATGGGCAGATGGTAATCAAAGTCACGCAACAGAAGCTAGACGTGGTAATAATCCGGATCTGGATTTCATCAAACGTAAAGAAATCAGTGTTGGATTACGTGGTTCATTATGGAATAAGATGTTTACATTTGATGCTTCATTCTTTAAGAACAGCCTCGAAGGTATGTTGGTGCAGCCTTCCAATAGTTACCCGAATTATTTCTTGTCCTATTGGCCGGAAAGTACATTGCTTCCTTATGTGAATTATAATAACAGTACTCGTACTGGTTTCGATCTGGCCCTGAATTTCAATAAGAAAATGGGTGAAGTAGATTTTAATTTGGGAGTAAATGCTACTTATTATACCAATGAGAATACGAAAGTAGACGAATTGTATGAAGACCAATATCGTTATCGTAAAGGTACCCCAACTGATGGTATGTGGGGATTACAGGCTGAAGGTTTCTACAACAGTGAAGAAGAAATCTTGAATTCAGGTATTACGTCTTCTTTCGGAGAATTGAAACCAGGAGACTTAAAGTATGTAGATCAAAATGGTGACAAGATTATTGATGAAAAAGATGAGGTCTACTTAGGAGAACGTTATGGTTGGCAGGGAACTCCGTTAACAGTGGGATTGAATCTGACATTAAAATGGAAGAACTTTACATTGTTTGCACTTGGCACAGGTTATTGGGGTGCATCAGCTTTTATGAGTAGTGATTATTATTGGGTCTTTGGTGACAAAAAGTATTCAGAAGTTGTGCGTGGACGTTGGACACCTGAAACGGCTGAAACTGCTACTTATCCGCGTTTGACTACACAAACCGATAACCATAATTATCGTAACTCAGACTTCTGGATGTATAAGACCGATCGTTTCAATTTGTCTCGTTTGCAGTTAACTTACGACTTGCCACAGCAGTGGTTAGGTAATTCCTTTGTACGTAGTTTCTCTGTATATGCGTATGCAAGCAATTTGTTGACAATCTCAAAAGAGCGTGAAAAGTTGGAACTGAATACAGGATCGGCTCCTCAGACCCGTTTCTACAACATCGGTTTCAAAATAGGTTTCTAAATTGAATAATTAAAGTAGATTCTTATGAAAAAGATATTGACAGTTTGTGTCGCGGCTTTTTTGCTGGTGGGATGCGATGATTTGTTTACACCAGCTATTGAAAATAACAAGCAGGTTTCGGATGGGTTGAATGATCCTTTGTATTCTGAAGGAATCTTAGCTAATGCTTATACTCGAAATCCATATAACTCTCAGTCGTTTAATGATGTGGCAACTGATGATGCAGTAACCAATCAAACTAGTAATAGTTATTTGAAGATGGCTACTGGTTCATGGACCTCCAATAATAATCCGATGGATCAATGGGGATCTTGTAAAGCTGCCATTCATTACATTAACTTATTTCTGGCGCAAGTAGATCAGGTTTCATGGGCTAATGATCCGATTGTAAATAAAATGTTCTGTGACCGTTTGAAAGGAGAAGCCTATGGATTGCGTGCAATGTTTAACTTTTATATGTTGCAAGCACATGCAGGTTATACGGAAGATGGTCATTTGATGGGTGTTCCTATTGTAGAAGAAGTGGAAACTGAAACATCTAATTTCAATTATCCGCGTAATACATTTGACGAATGCATCCAAGCTATTTACGACGATGTGCAGAAGGCAGAGGATTTGTTACCTCTTGATTATGAAAATATATCCTCTGATTCTGAAGTTCCAGAGACTTATCGTTCAGAAGGTGCTAATTATAGTCAGTATAATATTGTATTCGGCAATAACTTCCGAACTCGTATGAGTGGACGTATTGCATTGGCATTCCGTGCTAAAGCTGCACTTCTGGCAGCAAGCCCGGCTTTTGCCGATGGAAGCAATGCCACTTGGGCTGAAGCAGCTGATTATAACGGAGAAATTTTGGATTTGATAGGTGGTGTGGCTGGTTTGGCTGCCAATGGAAATACCTGGTATAAAAATGCTGATGAAATCAATAACTTGACAGGAGGGTCTAATCCACCGGAGATGTTGTGGAGAAATGGAAAAGATGCTACAGCCTATTCTTTGGAACAAGCACAATTCCCGCCAAGTCTGTATGGTAGTGGCCAGATTAATCCGACTCAGAACTTGGTGGATGCTTTTCCAATGGCCAATGGTTATCCTATAAGTGATGTTGCAGCATCCGGATATGACGCCCAAAACCCTTACACGAATCGTGATCCACGTTTGAACCTTTATATTGTGGTGAATGGAACGACAATGGGTACAGACGGAAAAACAATTGATACGAGTGCTGATAATACATCTAATAATGATGGATTGAATCGTGAAAATGGATATTCTACTCGTACGGGATATTATTTGCGCAAACATTTGCGTGAAGATGTATATTTAAGTTCTACGACTACTACCGGACAGCCTCATTATAGTCCACGTATCCGTTATACGGAGATCTTTTTGAATTATGCGGAAGCAGCTAATGAAGCCTGGGGACCTACAGGTACAGGAACACATGGTTATTCTGCTTATGATGTGATCAAGGCTATTCGTCAGCGTGCAGGCATTAAAGATGAAAATGGAAATGACCCATATTTGGAGAGTATAAAAACAGACCAGACTAAAATGCGTGAGCTGATTCGGAATGAGCGCCGTCTGGAATTATGTTTCGAAGGTTTCCGTTTTTGGGATTTGCGTCGCTGGGATTTGAATCTGAACGAACCGGCCAAGGGAGTACGTATCAGCGGAGGAACTTATCAGGAATTTGTTGTAGAAAGTCGTACGTACAATGATTTTATGCGATTTGGTCCGATTCCTTACAGTGAAGTGGTGAAATTTGATGCTTTAGAGCAAAATGTGGGTTGGAAATGATTAATGTTGAATAATTTTAATGACTGAAAAAATGAAAAAACTATTTTATTTGTTTTCACTAATAGCATTGGCTTCTTTTTCATCGTGTGAAAATGGAGATTGGTCTTTTCCTGATTATGGAACGACCACTGTCTATTTTGCTTATCAATATCCGGTAAGAACTATTGTACTGGGTAATGATGAAGTCTTTGATAATTCGATGGATAATCAGCATAAATGTCTCATTAAAGCTACTATGGGTGGTGTTTATGAAAATCAAACAAATCCTACAGTTGATATTGAGGTTGACAACTCTTTATGCGATAATCTGAAATTCTCTACTGGAGAAGATGTGGTTCCGATGCCAGCTGAATATTATACTCTGGCTTCTAATCAGATTGTGATTCCACAAGGTCAGATTAGTGGAGGGGTAGAAGTCCAGTTGACCGATGCGTTTTTTGCTGATCCAAAATCACTTGAAACTACGTACGTGATTCCTTTGGTAATGTCTAATGTACAAAATGCTGATTCTATCCTTTGTGGCTCTCCGTTGGTGGAAAATCCAGTTCGTTGTAATAAAAATGATTGGAATGTATTGCCCAAAGATTATATTCTGTATGCAGTGAAATATATAAATCCATGGGATGCTGTGTATTTGCGTCGTGGTATAGATCAGATTTCTCAGGGTGGTACTACTAATACGGTAGTCCGTCATACTGGTTCTGTAGAAAGTGATGAAGTATGTGAATTGACGACTCGTTCGTTGAAAGATGCAAATTTTGCATTATCTTTTAATGATCAGACTTGCAATGTGATTCTTTCTTTTAATGACAACAATGAATGTACACTCTCTACTGATACTCCGGGATGCTCTGTTTCAGGTACTGGAAAATATGTGGAAAAAGGAGAAAAAAATTCCTTTAACAATAAGGATCGTGATGTATTGTATTTAGACTATACAGTGGATTTGGGTTCGGTAACTTATGCAACCAAAGATACATTGGTTATGCGTGACCGTCAGGTAAAACCTGAATGGTTTGAAGTGACCTATAATAATTAACCTTAAAATATGGAAAACATGAACCAATATATTAAATTACTTCCGGCATTGGCATTAGGAATGTCTATGGCGTCATGTGTGGATGATGCTATATTGCCTTATACCGTGGAAAAGCCGACAAGTATTGCTCAATATGAGTATTTGAACAGCTATGATGTGTTGAAGTCATATATTGATCGTACAGGAAGTTCCAACATAAATCCTAACTTAAAGTTAGGATTGGCGGCGAGCGTAAGTGATTTTGTTCAGAAGGGAGTGGTGTACGAAGCTGTTACCACTAACTTTAATGAAATGACTGCAGGTAATGCCATGAAATATGCTTCCGTAGTGGCAGATGACGGTACGATGAATTTTTCAACGGTGTCTAACTTCGTAGAAACAGCGAAGGCTGCTGGTATTACAATTTATGGTCACACTTTAGGATGGCATGCACAGCAGAACATGACTTATCTGAATGGATTAATTGCTGATAGAGAGATAGCTGTTGATCCTGGAGCCACTGAAGAGGTAAATGATGTGTATGTGGATTACTCTACACTCGGATCTTATACTTATTGGCACGGTGATCAAGTGGATGCTTCTATTAATTCTGCAGGTAATCTGTTGATACATAACCCTGAAGTGGTGGATCCTTTTTATAATATTCAGTATCATGTGGCACAAGGCCTAATAGCTAGTCCGGATATAGAATATACGGTGACAGTCAAGATAAGGGCTACTGGTGAGGGCTATTTGACATGTTGTGTTGGAGATTGGGGAGGACAACAAACCAAAGCTTTAGCTTTTACCACTGACTGGGAAGAAGTGAAACTTAAATTTACAGGGGTTGATACCAGTAATGGTTTTGTGATGTTTCAATCTGGGAATTTTGCAGGTGATATAGAACTTGAATGGTTGAAAGTAACTCATGAAGAAGCTCCTACGGTATCACTCTGGAATAATATGCTTACGAATAGTGATTGTGAAAGTGATGATACTTCTTGTTTTTATGCAACCGAAATGACATCAGGGCCTAAGGCTGCTACTTTTGGGGCTGCAGGAACTGGAGCTGACGGGGTTGGACGTGCTATTGTGGTTAAATCAGGAGATAATCCGACAAATGCTTGGGATACCCAATTCTTTGTAAAGACTCCTAAAATGATGATGGCAGGTGACAAGTATCGTTTTAGTATGAAATACCGTGCAGATAAAGAGGCTGGATGTGAGACTCAGTCACATAATGAACCTGGTGGGTATGTCTTTTATAATATGTTTACTAATCCGACTTTCTCTACAAGTTGGCAGGAGTTTGTATATGAAGGGACTATTTCTGAGGATCAGGCTGGTACCAGTGGTATGAATACAATTGCATTTAATCTGTCTGTATTGCCGGAAGCAAATACTTATTATTTTGATGATATCAAATGGGAATTAGAAGAACAAGGAAATACCGTTCCTTTGACTCCGGAAGAAAAGAAAGATACGCTTACTTGGGCATTGCAAAATTGGGTGAAAGGTATGATGGAAGCTACTGGCGGTTATGTGACTGCTTGGGACTTGGCAAATGAAACAGTATCCGGAGCAGACGATGACGGTGACGGCATTTATGATTTGCAGTCATCTGCCAATGGTGACCCTTCAACAAACTTCTATTGGACAGACTACCTGGGCGATATTGATTATGTACGTATTCTGGAATCAAGTGCCCGTAAGTATTTCAAAGAATATGGAGGTGACCCGTCTCAATTGAAACTGTTCATTAACGACTTCAACTTGGAGTCTTGGTGGGATGGAAACCAGAAGGCGAAAAGTTTGGTAGAATGGATTAAGAGATGGGAATCTGATGGTGTGACCAAGATTGACGGTATTGCAACTCAGATGCATGTAAGCTACATTTTGAACGAAGCCGACCAGAAGGCTCAGGAAGATGCGATTGTCAATATGTTTGAAATATTGGCAGCAAGTGGTAAGTTGATAAAGATTTCAGAATTGGATATGGGTATTGTTGACAAAGCATTTGGTACTGGAATGAAGACTGAAGACGTTACGTATGAACAGCAATTGAAGATGGCTGAATTTTATCAGTTCATTATCACTAAATATTTTGAAATCATTCCAAAAGAACAACAATATGGTATAACGCAGTGGTGTGCTACAGATAGTCCTTCTGATTCAGGTTGGAGACCTGGAGAACCTGTAGGTTTGTGGGATAGTAGTTATAAACGTAAACCCACTTATGCAGGGTTTGCCAATGGATTGGCTGGAAAAGTTGTAGTAGAACCATCTGAAGAACTGAGTCAAGAAGAATAAAGTTCTGTAGATGTTGAGTATTTGAAGGGTGGATTTTAAAGAAACTCATCCGTTTGCATAAAATTCTCTTATTCTCATACTTTGCACATAACAAAGATGGGAATAAGAGAATTTTTTTCATTTGGTTAGATGAGAAATTTAAATCTTAATATATAGGGTAACTTTTAGTTTATGCCATGAAAATACAGATTTTAATTTATTTATTGCTCATAGTATGTGTCAATGCATTTTCAGCGAATCAGTTTGTGGTCTTTCAGAAAAAGAATAATTCTTTTCCTCTTGTACAGAACAAGAAAATAGTGAATATACTCTTAGATAGCAAAGACCAGAAAGGTATAAATCTTGCTGTAGAGAATATGCGGGAAGATTGCAATAGGGTTTTTGGCTTAAAACCACATTTGATGACTGATGTTTCAGAAGGAAATTGTATTATAGTAGGTAGTTTAAATTCAGTTTATGTGCAGCAACTTATCAAAAAAAATAAACTCGATAAAAAAGAGTTGTTGTCTAAAAATGAGAAATATATTATTACTACGGTTGAACAACCTTTTGAGGGCGTAGAGAAGGCTTTGGTGATAGCTGGGAGTGATCGTCGCGGAACCATTTATGGCATTTATGAACTGTCAAAACAACTTGGCGTATCTCCATGGTATTGGTGGATGGATGTACCTGTTGTCAAGCGGACGGAAGCCTATGTACTACCGGGCTTGTATACTGATGGAGAACCTGCTGTTAAATATCGGGGAATCTTTTTGAATGATGAAGCTCCTTGTCTGACGAGTTGGGTAAAGCAGTATTATGGAACAAATTTTGGTGACCATCGTTTCTATGCACAAGTTTGTGAATTGATTCTTCGTTTGAAAGGTAATTTTTTGTGGCCTGCGATGTGGGGATGGGCTTTTTATGCCGATGATCCACTAAATAGCAAAACGGCCGATGAGATGGGGGTTATTATCGGCACGTCACATCATGAGCCTATGGCACGCAATCATCAGGAGTGGGTACGTAAGCGTAAAGAATATGGTGCTTGGAATTATGCTACGAACAAGAAAGTGTTAGATCAGTTTTTTCGTGAAGGGGTTGAAAGAGTTAAAGGTACTGAGGATGTGATAACGATTGGTATGCGTGGAGATGGAGATGAAGCCATGAGTGAGGACACCAATGTGAAGTTAATGGAATCGATTGTAGAAAATCAGCGTAAGATTATAAAGAATGTGACAGGCAAATCTGCAGATAAGACTCCTCAGGTTTGGGCATTGTATAAAGAAGTGCTTGATTATTATGATAAAGGGATGCGTGTGCCTGATGATGTAATTATGCTTTTGTGTGACGACAATTGGGGGAATGTACGTCGTCTTCCTAATGAAAAAGAGCGCAAGCATCCCGGAGGATGGGGGATGTATTATCATGTGGATTATGTAGGGGCGCCCCGCAATTCAAAATGGATGAATATGACTCCGATACAGGGTATGTGGGAACAACTTCATTTGACGTATGAATATGGGGTAGACAAACTTTGGATACTGAATGTGGGTGATTTGAAACCTATGGAATATCCGATTACTTTATTTATGGACATGGCGTGGAATCCGCGGGAGTATACGGTTGATAATTTTATGGAGCATTCTCGTCGTTTTTGTGCACAGCTCTTTGGTGAAGCGCAAGCTGATGAGGCAGCAAGAATACTTGACTTATATAGTAAGTATAATGGACGTGTGACTGCGGAAATGCTGGACTGTAAAACCTATAATTTGGAAACTGGGGAATGGAAACAAGTGGCAGATGATTATGTACGTTTGGAGGCTGAGGCCTTACGTCAGTATTTATCTCTTGCTCCGGAATATAAAGATGCGTATAAGCAGTTATTGCTTTTTCCAGTACAAGCTATGTCTAACTTGTATGAGATGTATTACGCTCAGGCTATGAATCATAAGCTTTATACTGCAGGTATTCCAGAGGCTAATTATTGGGCGAATAAGGTGGAATCCTGTTTTAAACGTGATAAAGCATTGAGTGATGACTATAATAATGTCATGAGCCAGGGAAAATGGAAAGGAATGATGACTCAGAAACATATTGGCTATACCTCATGGAATGATGATTTTCCGGCAGACAGACTGCCTGAAATTTTTAGATTGCCGGAAGCAGTAAAGGATGCAGGAGGTTATGTTTTCAGTGGAGACGACGGCTATATATCAATGGAAGCAGAACATTTCTTTGAAAAGAAGTCATCTGAAGGAGTAGATTGGAAGATTATTCCTAATATGGGACGTACGTTAAGTGGTGTGACCTTGATGCCTTACACGAAACCAGTAGAAGGTTCCACACTTTCTTATAAGATGGTGTTGCCGGAAGAGGCAAAGAAATTAAAAGAGGTTCATGTGATTGTTGTAGTTAAATCTACACTTGCTTTTCAAGAAACAAAAGGGCATAAATATACTGTAGGCTTTAGAGGTGGAAATGAAAAAACGGTGAATTTTAATGGTAATTTGAACGAGTTGCCCGAGAATATTTATGATGTATTTTATCCAACAGTGGCTAGACGTGTGGTTGAGAAGAAAATAAAACTTGAGTTACCTGTGTCGAATGATGGTG
>ERZ779865.1610-NODE-1610-length-16119-cov-2.382595_pt1 | contig 16119 bp, 3 predicted proteins | sample MGYA00433088_ERZ779865 | MGnify/ENA primary metagenome ERZ779865 (study PRJEB29588, sample SAMEA2151703) | human gut metagenome | biome: human gut; feature: human-associated habitat; material: faeces | place: Denmark | collected 2008/2010 ... | reverse complement strand
ACAAAAGTATCTTGATACTATTGTCCATCAGAGAGATTTAATTATAAATCCCGGTCATGTTAGTAATACTTTTACTAAGTCTATATTAAAAGAATATACTCCTATTGACCCTAATACTGGACAATTAGCAATTAGAGTTGCTGCTGTTGGTGAAAGTCTTGAACCTGAAACAGATGAATATGAACCAAATACTAAAGCGGTTCGTGGGCATTATGGTACTCTTAAAGAAATCCAAGATAACTTTAATAATTTTGTAGATTACGAACTTCTAATTGCTACTGATGTAAAACGTTTATATACTAAGATTAATGGAGAACCTGTTAATCTTACTGGTACTAGTTCAGGTGGTGGCGGCAGTATTGATTATGAAGCATTAGATAAATTAGATACTATTGGCTTCGTTGCTCCTAATGGACAAGTATATCGTGTTAAGGTTAATAATAACGGACAGCTAGTAGTATATAAGAAAGAGTTAGATACACCACAAGCAGAACCTACTGGTGGACAAGAAGAACCCGGAACTGGTTGGATATATGTAACTACTCTATATCTACAAAAGTTATATATTAACTCTTTGTATTGTGGTGGTATTACTAGTGATGAATATAGTTATAATCCATGCTCTCATAACTTCGTTGAACTTAGTAATCTTACAGGTAAAGATGTGTCTCTTAATGGACTATCATTACAGTATGGTACAGAAGGTGGAAACTGGGAAGTACTTCCTTTATGGGGGAATATCAAAGCAGGTTCGACATTCTTAATTAGAGGTGCTCAATGTTCAGTAATGAATACTAATACTACTCGTATTAAAGTTGAGACTTATGATATGGAATGGTATGCTAGTGATGGTAATCTTATTAAGTTTGATAATAAGAAAGCTAAGTTTTTCTTGACTTGGGGAACGTCACCTAGTTCTGTTGCGAATCCTTATAATAACACGACTTCCCCTATAAGGGTATCTAAAGGTTATATTGATTTAGTTGGACTTCAAATCTTAAATGCTGGTGATGCTGATAAAGTTGATGCTGCTGAAAATACTGCTTATGGTTATCTTGATAGTAAGTACTTATTTACTAAGTACTATACTATGGACAATGTTAAGCAAGCTACTAAAGCTCTTAGTGCTAGAAATAACGCTAATGATATGTACTTTGTTAATCTCGAAGCAAACATAATACCTAGAGTAGATTCTTATACTCCACGTGCTAGCTTTGAGAACAAGAATATATTCTTTAATAAGACTTTACTAGACCATACTAAACCTAATAAGGTTACTATGACTTTAGGTAGAAAGGCTTGTTATACTTTTAATGAATCTAATGAACCTAATGATGATGCTAGTAGGTGTTTCAATTGGGTGTCAGTAGGTTACTATGATGAGTATTTATGGTATCGTGCATATAGAAGTGACGGTAGTTATACTAATTGGACTAAAGTAGAATCATTTAAAAATGAGACTGGTGTTCGTAAATATTATAATCGTATTCGTGCAATAACTACTGATGGTACTCCTTTTACTACTCATAAAGTAATACTTACTCATTTAGGAGAACAATATGATACTCATACAAGGGATAAGAATATTTATTACGAATATTATGTAGGTAGAGATGAAACTTATAAGAGCGATATTCGTAGATTTGTAGTTATGAGCGAAAATGCAGGGAGCGAAGTTCTTAACTTTGTTCAGACTTCCGACCAACAAGGCTTTAATTGGGATGAATATAATGTATGGAGAATAACTGCCGGACAAATAAAGAAGGACTTTAATAGATATGAAAATAGTAACATATCTGTGTGCTACTTTATGATTAATACTGGCGATATGACACAGAATGGTAATCGTATTAATGAATGGTTAGATTATGAAGCAGGAAGAGAACCACTATACGATATTGCTGAAATGGTAACTGTTGGTAACAATGATTTAACTCCGGCTAATGTATATGTTCTTGGTGACGGTGGAGATGATTCTAAAATTAATGCTACTAACATTCGTTTCTTCTATTGTTATGAAATGGATGAAGATAATCCTCCTGTATTTACTGTTGAAGGAAAAGAAATATTCGTTGAATCATTATATTCATTCGATGTTGGTCATACCCATTTCTTATGTGTTAATAGTGAGATAAGTTCTAATACTGAACGAAGTGTTTATGGACTTTCTACTACCGGAGTAATGTATGACTTAATAAGACAATGGTGTGAAAGAGATGATGCAAAAGCTATTAATGCTAAAGCTAAGATAGCTTATTGTCATGAAATGCCTTTTACTATTATTACTCAAAATCTTATTAATTCATTCTATTGGGACGGTAAAGAAGATACTAGCGTAGAACGTAGTGGTAGTCGTTTGAACTTTAATACCACTAAAGCTAATGCCTATTGGTTCTCAAAGTTCTTACAGACGCATAATTACCGTTTATGTCTTGGTGGACACAAACATACGTACAGTTGCAGCTATCCCATTTTAGAGAACGAAAACAGCTCTATGAAGCCTATCATACAGGTTACTGCGGACGTTTTAAAGAAGGATTTTAATTCTGATGAATTATATACGGAAACTGCCGAAGGTGCGTTAAAAGGGCAATCTTTCCCTAAATCTTGGGAAAATAATACTAACTTTGATATGTTGAAACACTTGTGTACATTTCAATTAGTAGAAGAAATAACTGCTCCTGTATATCTTATGTGTCAGGCTAGTGGATATAAACATACTAGTAATAAAGAACTTCCTAGTCCTAATATTCCGTGGTTAAGGTATTTCTTTCCTGCTAGTATTACTATTAATAGTAGAGACGATGTTACGGCTAAAGTTAATGCAGGTCAACGTTATCCTTTCTATATTAAGTATTTCTTAAAGCCAGGTAAAGTAGATGATTTACATTATTACCCTAATTTACAAGTTACTGTTAAGAAGTTATCTAATATATTTAATAACTCCGGTAAGTACAATGTTAATCTTCAAGGGTTGAATCCAACTTATGGAGTTGTTGGTGGTAATGGAGAAACTAATAATGGTAATGATATAATTAATGTGAAATTTCCAACTTATAATATTGGTTAATTATGGCAGATAATATTAAAAGGTATAATCCTAAAACTGGTAATTGGGATATAAGTTCTTCTGGAAAAGCTACCGGTATTATTGTTGAAGACCCTCGTCTTATCGACCCTGAAGTAGCAGAAGAAGGAGTAACTTGCGAAAGTCTTAATGACGTTCTTGTTCGTCATGAACAAGAACTAAAGAAGCAAGGTGGATATATTGCTTGGCTTGCCGAACACGGTGGTGGCGGAAGCGGTGGCGGTGGTGGAACTACTGGTGATAAGGTTACTCTTACTAATGGTAATATAGTAAAAGAAGGTAATATTAATTATTTTTATTCTACTGTTACTACTAATATTAAGTTAGAGTATCTTATTACTTCTAGTAAGAATAATAAGAGATATTTTATTACTGTTACTCTTGATGGTAATAATATTATCGAAGGAAAAGAAGGTTGGACTAATACTCCTGGAGTTCTTACTATTCCGCAACTAGATAAATTCTCTGCTAACAGTAATCACTCTATTGTAATCACAGCTAGTGATACAGACGGATTCTCTGCTGAATCTTATTTGCTTAATATAGTAGAAGCTAGTATTAAACTTACTAGTATTGTATCAGGTAATACTGCTACTGTTGGTCTTGACTACTTCTTTACTTATAGTATTACTAGTAAGATTATTGGTTCAAATGTTAACCTTGTTGTCACAAATGTGACTAATGGTGCTACTAAAACTATTGAATTAGGTAAGACAACCTCTACTGCTCCTAAACAAGTTAATGTTAACTTATGGGAACTAGGTAATATTATAGCAGGTAGTTCTTATACTATACAAGCACAAGCATTTACTTCAATGAATGAAGCTACTGTTCAATCTGATAAAGTAACGAATCGTGTAGTTGTGGAAGATGGTGCTAATCTTGTTGTTCTAGTAGAAGGTATTACTAGTAAAGCAGAAGTAGATGCAGGAGTTGAAAGAACTAAGTTCTCTCAAAGCGGTAATATTTCTTTTGCATTTACTCCATATCTTGCAGGAGTTAGTCTTATTTATTATGCAATTAGAATCGAACATAATGGTATTACTAAAGATATAGGTTACTTCGATGAAGGAAACTATAATGATAATCAATATGTTCAGCGCGGTAAACAACAAGTGTTTAGTTACGCTATTCCAATAGAAGGAGATGTTATTGGTAATTGGAATATTACACTTCGTTGTTGGTCTGAAAAAGGAGACCCTGTAACTGATACAGTTCTTGCTTGTGAAGTAGTATCTAGTTCCCAAGCTCTTATTGCAGACCAAAATCCTAATAATAGTAGATATGCTAGTTGGCACGTTCGTCAAGAAAGTTTCCCTCAAGTATCTACTACTAAAGTTTGGACTAGTAATGAACCAACATTTACTGCGCCTGGTTCTATTACTCCTAGTGGTGCTGTAACCAATCTTAATGTATATAATACAAACGGGGTACTATCAGGCTTCTTAACAGAGAATGGACAATCAATGTTACGTATATCAGGAGAAGCCTATGGTGTTATTGATGTACAACCATTTAAAGATGATATAACAACTCTTAATAACTGGTCGAGACAAGGATTTGGATTATCATGTACATTCAAGTCAGATATTCATCCGTTCTCAAATAGAACAATCTTCTTTATAGGGGATTACAATACTGACGAACAATTCTCCGAAGGTATTAAAGTAGGTCTTGAAGATATTATTTGGTCTTATACAGATGGTAATATTAAAGAAACTATTAGTTGTAAGATACAACAGAATGTTATTAATACTGTTGATTTTATAGTTAATAAGAATCAAGGAAAGATGATTGTCGGTATCTTTATCAATGGTATACTTAATGCTGCTCGTGAAATAAAAACTGACTTTACTTGGAAGACTAATTCTAAGATATATCTTGGTTGCGATATTAGTAATTCAGGACAGATTCAAAACTTTGCTGATGTTAACTTCTATGATATTAAGTTGTTCCGTGTTCCTGCTAATGATAAAGAAATTGTTATTAATGCAATGAACTCTAAAGCTAGAGCAACTCTTTTATCTGATGGTAGTGTAGACTTTACCAGATACAATAGAATGAAGTTAAAGAACTTCTTCTCTACTTCTGATTCAGAACCTCATTCTACTCTATGGGACGATATTAACCAAACGTATGCTAGTGTCAATTTCAACAGTCTTATCTCTGATACTACTAGAGTATTACCAGTTGATATAATGTTGATTAATTGCGCTAATACTGGTTTTACTCGTGCTATATTTGAAGAGATTGGAGGTCAGAATAATAATTGGTATAGTGGTTGTACTATGAGTTACTTTAGTCCAACTTCGGGAAAGTCTAGCTCTGAATATACTACTGATGTTTCTGTTTCTAAGCAAGGTACTTCTACTTTGAACAATCTTATTAAGAACTTAGAGATAAGATTCGATAAGATGCTTAAAGATGATGATGGCGGTAATCTTGATTATGAGCTATTCCAACCTAGAGAGACATGGTTTCCTGAAAGACAGTTTACACTTAAAGCTGACGTTGTTGACAGTGCTCATGCAAATAATGCTTCTATTGGTAAATGGATTAATGATAACTCGGATTTCTTATTCGAGAAAACTCCGCCTATGGAACAACTTGAATCTCATCGTCCAGTAGATACTCGTGATAGAACTGTAAAAGATAAAGTTACTATCAAACAAACGCTTGAAGGTTTTCCTATTATTCTTCTTATTCAGTTTGATGGGGAAGAAACTCAAACTATGCTTGGTATATATAGTTTTAATTTAGGTCGTGGAGCTTATTATAATATGGGATTCCGATTTATGAAAGACTTTACTACTAAGATAAAGAATACAGCAGGTGAATATGTTGATAATAAACTTCCTGCTTTTGTTACTTCTTATCATACTTATGCTCAAGATGAACTATTCGGAAACATAGACCAAAGAAAAGTTTATTCTTATGAGTTTGGGGAAAATGCAAATGTTATTGTAGATGGAGAAAAGATATTACCATTAGCATTGTTTATGCAAGACGATTTATCTATTATCAAACATGTAGGTGAATTTAAGTATAATGGTGGCAATTGGTTAGAACCTAGTGCAGCTGTTACTGATGATAATATTTGGAGAGCATTACAAGAGTTATTCTCTATCTTTGCTCAAATGACTTCATCGACAGTTAAGAAATACATTTGGAACGAGACTTCCGGTGGTTATGAAGAAACTGCTGGTGAATATCCTGCACAGTCTAGTTGGTCTACGCTTGCTGCTGAACTTGATACTAAGTTCTCAATTAAGAATGCTTACTCTTACTTATTAACGTGTGTAAAGTATGGGCTTGTTGATTCATTAGGTAAGAACTTAACTTTAGTCTGTTATGATGTTGGTGGGGCTAATAAGTGGTTTATCAGATTCTATGATATGGATACTGGTAATGGTCTTGATAATGTAGCTCTTGAATCTGTTGCTAAAACTGCTTGGTTAGATACATTTAGTAATAATGATAATAATAATGTTAACTCATTAGTTATTACTAAAAACGCTGCCGACGGTGGATATGATACTTATAGTTCTCGTATGTGGGATGTATTAAGAGATACTATCTTTGCTAATACTGGAGTATTCGATAGTTCTCTTGAAACTCTTTGGGACTTATGGAGAAACAATGCTACTATTTGTAAAGATATTAATGATTATATAGATAATTACTTTGCAGCTCAAACTAAAGATTGTGGAGAGCTTCTGTTTAATTATGATTATAATGTTAAGTATCTTACTGCTTATGTTGGTGAATCAGGTGGACAACCTTCTTATGCTAATATTGAATTTCTACATGGTACTCGTGTTGAGTATGTTCGAGATTGGATGAAGAAGAGAGTTTGGTTCTTTGACGGAGTATTTAAGTATAGCAATGCTGCTAATATTCAACCTTATAATAATAAGGGTACATTTTCCGCAGGTGGTGCAGAAGCTACTAATCCTAAACTCATTATTACGTCTAATTGTCCTGCAATATTTGTAGTTAACATTGGTAATACTACTGATACTAGATATTTCTTAGAAGAAGGTAAACCTACTGAAATTAGATTATCTCCTATCAGTTCTTTCAATACACAAATTACTATTAATAATACTCCTCAAATTAATGATATTGAAGGATTAGGCGGAATGAGATTCCAACGATTTATGTCTACTATGAAACTTCCTAGTTTCTCTAAGTTAGACTTGTCTTCTGTTGATACTCTTAGTGATTCTCCTATTCCATTTGAAACAGTATTCGTTAATGATGAAGGCTATTCTGACGTAAGACATATTGATTTAAGTAATACTAAGTTTTGGAGCGGTAACATTGGACAAGGTACGTTTACGGTTAATATAGAAAAGTATACCAAGTTGAAAGATTTGAATATATCTAGTTCTATTGTAACTTCTATATCTTTACCTAATGCTTCTCTTGCATTACTGAATATTACTAATTCAGCTGTTGAAGGTATTAGTTTAGTTAATCAACCTTTCTTGGATAGATTAGATTTCTCTGGTTGTAAACGGTTAAAAACTGTTACTATTGATTCTTGTGATAAGATTACTGAATTAAACCTTAGTAATCTAGGAGACTTACATACTATAAGAATTACTTCGTGTCCTAACTTAAAGTCTATAATTTGTACTAACAACGTTAACTTAACTACATTTAATGTATCCAATTGTAATAATGTTGAAATCATTAATGTATCTCAATGTACTAATGAATCATTAACTGTTTATATAGTAGGTGTTCCTAATATTAAAGAATTAAATGTATCTAGTACTAATACACCTAATGATATTCAAGTAGCTTCAAGTTTACCTAATCTTAGAATACTTAATATTTCTAATAGTCAGGTATCAGCAATCCAATATGGTAATGCTGCTATTCCTACTTATAAAGAAAATAAGATATTCGATATTAGTAAACTTAATCTTACTAGTCTATCAGTTCAAAATGCTAAAGGTGTGCATTACTTTAAGTTTGATAATAATAGAAATACTCCTTTCAATGTAGGTGGTAGTTTCTTTGTTGGTTGTTCTAATCTTAAAAGAGTGTTCGGACATATTAAACTTAATGGTACTTCTATATTTGCTCAATGTGGTAGCTTCTATATTCACGAACCTAAAGAAAAAGTAGAAGGTATTACTCCTAATTATAATGGAGAATGGTTTGGTTCAGATACTAGTACAACAGAAGGAAAAACTGCTTGGGATAATAATACTGATTTAGGAACTAACTTTACTATTGGTACTACTAATTGTACTAGTATGTTTACTGCTACCAATTGTAGTATATATGATGTTTATTACTTCTTGTATAAATGTGATAATGTTACTACTCTTGATGGTTGTTTTGCTAGTGCTAAGAATGTTAAATGGGATTTATTAGATAGTCCTAATAGAGACATGTTTAATCATTGTACTAAAGTAGTTACAATGAACTCACTATTTTGGGGATTACAGGCACAAGACTTTAAAATATTAACTAGTACTTATGATTATGGCTCTACTGAACATAATGGATTATTTAGTCCTCTTGTTGATTTACAAGCTATGGATAGTATATTTTATTTCGGTGGTACTAGATATACAAGTCCTGCTTTCTTAGCTAAGTTTAAAGGAAATGTTCCTTCTAAACTTAAAAGACTAAGTAGTTTTAGTATTGGAACTATTAAGTTTGTAGATAATATTAATAATTGTCCTAGTGATAGTACTATTGATGAGCATCTTGTTAGTGCTGATTGTGGAACACTTCTTGCTAATCTTCCTGATTTAGAATATTTAAATACTATGTTTAATAATTCTAATATACACTTTAATCAAATAACAGATGAAGATGTAGAAGATGGAGTAAAGTATTGTCCATTATTCTATAAGAATACTAAGTTAAAATATATACAAGATTCATTTAAAGGACTTGTTAAGTCTAAAGGTTCTTTATATAATGTATTTGGTGGAACTGTTAAGAATAAGACTAATCTTAGATTCCCTACTGCTTTGTATGGTATCTATAATTCATTCTCTATTGGAGATAATTCTACTATTACATTCCCTATTCATAATTCAATGTTTAGTAGATTGAAGAACTCATTGAAGTATATAACAGGACAACAAGCTATCAATCAATCTACATTAGGTAGTTTTCAAGGATTTACTAAACAGTTCCTTAAAGAAGGCGATGAAGTATTTCCTTATGATGTATTTACTGGTTCTAGTGCAATTGTTGAAATACCGGGATTCTTCTCTGGTTTAGTTCTTCCTGCTAATACAGTAGTTGAGCTTCCTCTTAATTCATTTAAGACTAATTACAATCTTACTAATATAGCTAATCTATATTATGACATGAAGAACTGTAAATATAGTCTTACTGGTAAGGGATTCTCTAATTGTAAGATAGTTAATGCTTATAGATGTTTCTCTGAAATAGAAACTAGCTATGTTAAGAAAGGAGCTATTCCTTATGGTTTATTCTATATGGAACAGACATCTACTATTAACTATAAAGGTTGGAATGAATCCGATGCTGCTAGTAGAGGTATTACAGAAAACTATGGTATAGATAGTGAAGGTAATTGGATTGAAAGTGCTGAAATGCCAGCAGAAATTACTTATACTAAACAAAGGACACTTCCTAGAAAGACTATCGTTAATATGTCTTATTGCTTAGAAAGATTCCAAAGTACAGAAGCACAGGCTTATACTATGAATTATGGTAATCTTACGTCAAGCAATTATGGAGATATTATAGTACCTAATGAAAAATATAATCCAGTTAAGTATATTCTTAATCCTAATTATGACCCTAGAGAATATCTTGATGAAGAGCAGACAATGATTAACTATAATAGAGATATTCACAGAGTAATCATAAATAAAGACTATGATAAATATGAATATGCTTGGAATGAATATGCTTATGATGGACTTAGTGGACTTAAAGATATTATATTAAACAGTAGTCTTTATACAGATGTTTCAAATGGAACAATAAATTGTTCTCCTGTTATACCCGATGTATTTAAAGATACTGCTTCTTCAATCGCTCCACCTAGTTCTGTTCATGCTAATAGAAAAGTATTGAATTATTTATGTTCACCTGACTTATTCTATTATTGTACTAATGGAACTAATATGGTTATTAACGGTGTGTTTAGTGGTAGTGGTAGACCTAATGGAGACCCAACATACGATTACTTTAACTATGGTATTCGTGGTCGTATTCCAACTAACTTATTTAAACCAGTTAGTAATGTTACTGATTTATCAATGACATTCCATCGTTGTCCTTTAATTCTTCCATATAAATGGAATAATTCCACAGGAGATATTGGTGAAATGTTCTCTAAGGAAATGTTCGCAGGATTAACTAAATTAACTAATATATCTTATATGTTCTATTTCTGTGTAATTCCAGCTAATGTTATTGTGCCTGTTGAATTTGTAATTGATTGTATTAACTTACAGGATATATCTTGTTTGTTCTTAGGCGCACAATTTGAATCAACTGCTAGTCAAGCACAACAAGTAGACGATAATATATTCGCTAAGAATGTTAATCTAAGGAATATTAGTTATGCTTTTGCTAGTGGGAAAAGCCAAGGAGACTGGACAGCTAGAAGTCCTAAGAAGATTAGTTCTACATTGTTTAATGCTAATAAGCATAAGCAACTTACTAATGTTACTGGTGTGTTCTATAATGCGACTTCTACTACTGGTAGTGTTCCTGAATTTTGGAATTGGCTAAATAGTCTATCCTCTGTTAATAGAGCGAACGTATTCTATGCTATGCGTAAGGCTAATCTTACTAATGGTAATAATGTTCCTAGTGGATGGAATACAGGTATGGTATAACAAAAAGTTGATAATAGTATTGTATAATTAAACAAAATTTAGTTTCTTGTAGCGTCCCCCATAAAGGGGTGAGTATTAACAGTAATCACATATCTTTACGGGGGAATGTTACAAAGACTAATTAATAATCATTTAAAAGTAATTATCATGGATAATCGTATTTATAACAGAGCTAATGCAGCTAATAGTTTACAGATTTCTATAATGGGTAAAGTTGAAGCTGTTGCAGAGTTTTCTATTCCTAATGGAATGGGTGGTAAAGAACCATTCTTATTAAAGAATGTTACCGAAGACCCTATAACAGTTGAAGTAGTTCTTGCTGGTATGGACGAACCTATTACTACTGTTCTATATTCCGGTTGGAATGTTGAGTTAGTTAAACAAGTTAATAACGCACAAGCTGATACATTACAATATGGGTACTAATACTGGTATAGGTATAGGTATCGGTATTCCATTTAAGAACTTTTCATCAGGAGGAAGGCAACCACTCCCTCCTGATTTAAAGGCTTCTTTAAAGGGAGTATGGATAGCCTATGGTAAATCTAATAATGATGCTGACCGTTCCATAGTTAAGAACTTGGTAGACCTTGACAATCCGTTCATCATAAGTAATGCCGCTTTCAAACTCAATAGTGGGTTTGGGAAGTATGAAGTGGATTTTACTTCATGGATACAAACAAACGGAGTTATTGCTTCTTCTGATAAAGTTCAAAATAGTATCACAGGTCATTTTTTATATTTTAATACGGTTAATAAGAAAGAAGATGTACCATCCTTTAAGGTTAATATAACGTTAGGACAACAGAGTAAATTACAATATAACTATATTAAAGAAGATGGCACAACTACATATATAGTATATTCAGAAAGTGGTATATATACTATACCAGCTTCTTACTTTTCTAAGTATACAGGAGTAAATGCTTGGTTTGGATTTTATCAAATAGAAGGTACTTCTATTATCGAGCAAATCCCCTCTTTTGAGGGAGCATTCGTCACCGACGGAATCGACGACCTTATTACTTCCACCAAGACCGTACAGGAGATGCTGGGAGGAAGCACAGAATTTACAGCTGTGTCTATGATTCACTTAATATCTCCCGGACAAGATGTGGGCGGTGTTGCATATACTAACTATATAAGGACTTCTGATAATTACTGGACTACTAATAGAGTTAGTAATACTGATAAAACAGGAATATATGGTTATAGCTTTAAACAAGGTACTCCGACAGTTATAAATAACGTATTGGGGGACAAGAATGACTATACTACTGAAAAATCAAATATAACATCAGATGGTAGTGTAAGTGACTTATTTAGGGCTAATTTTAGTGTAGAGGGATTTGAACACGTCATTAATGGAGCTGTTCATGCTTCCTCTGTCGCTTGGTACTGGACAATCATCGCCAACAAGGTGCTGACTACCGACCAAATCAACCAAGTAATCGCTTACTTCAACTTGGATAGAACTCTTAAACCTGATATACTTTGTAACATAACTAAACAAGGTATTACTAATGATAATCATGCTGACTTCAATGATAAGTTAGTTGATTATAGTGGTAATGGCAGAGATATTCAAATGAATAATCTAGCTTGGAAAGGCGGTAGCGGTATTGCAGCTAAACAATACGAAACATTTAAAGATTGGCTTAGTGAGTCTTCTTCAACTTCAATAATAAAGCAAATAGATGAATTTACTAGAATTGTAGAATCTACTACAAATGGTTATTGGGTAAGTAGAATAATAAGAGATTCTGATTTAGATAAAGTATATGACCCTATAAATGTTTATCTTTATCAAGATAATAATTTCTTAATACACGAATGTAAATATGAAGTAGATGGAGTAAAGTATAGTATTCCTATATATGAATCAGTTGGAAAAGGTTATCATAAATTAGAAATATATACTAAAGATAGATATACAGAACTTCCTGAAAATGCAGAAAAAGTTGTTCTATCAGAATGGTATTTTCCTAAGTCAAATAAAGGTTCTATAAAATATAGTCTTATTCCTAGTTATAAAGGAGGTATTCTATTAGACGGAGTAAATGACTTCGGTAAGGTGACAGGGATGCCTGTTTATAAGGATTATACTATTGTTGTTGATTACGAAAGAATTAGTGGTAGGGAAGAAGCTCTTATTTCTAAAGCTTATATAGTTAATCAAGGAGCTTTTGTTTTAATGGAAACAAGTGGGACGGCTAAACACTCATACTCTTTTGGAGCATATACTGCATTTAATAGAGATGATTTTACAAGAACTTTGTTATATCAAAGTAAGTATAAATGTGGAGATGTTAATTTAACAATAGGCAAAGGTATTGACGGTGATACTCTTTGGTTAGGTACTTTAAGAAATAATGATTATCGTTTCTTCAACGGAGCTATCTACTCTCTTATGTCCTTCCCCTATAGTATGTCCGAGTTCTTGATAGAGCGCCAGTTGAAGAAGCACAAGCTGGGTACGCTGTATCCGGATATGGTGGAGTTTAGACCTGTAATCAATAGTAACGTTTTATTAGATGCTAAGCCAACATTCGTTATTAGAGGTACTAGTACTTATCTAAATGCAGGAGATTATGTTCCTGAAAATAGTCAAATATGGGTAAGTATTAAGATGAATAACGCTGCCGATAGAATAACTAAGTTTACTGTTAATGGCAAAACTATTAATATTCCTGAAAATGCTTATAGTGAAGTCACATTGCAATATGGTTTCCCTTTCAGAATAGATAGTAAATCCCCTCAAAAGATAAACATCACAATTGACGAATACATCAGATTCGAAGATATTGTTCAGCCGTATCCGCTGTTCTTTGAATTTACAGACGAAAATGGAAATTTGATTTCTTGGGGTGGTAAAGCAAAAGTAGGAAATACTATTACTAGATCTAAGTCAGTATCTAATGCAAATATTCTAGCAGGGCTGTATAATACTAGTAACTATAAACTAAATGGAAAACCATTAGAAGGAAATAGTTATGTTGTTGAAAAGCAAATGGTATTTACTTGTACTGCAACTTATCTTTTCGACAATAATGAACCTAAATGTATCCTGTCTCCTAGACTACTACGTATTCCAAACTCTAGTTATAAGATACTAGGTCATATTCCCGATATATCCGGTCACGGTAATCATGGTAAGATAAATAATTCTGCTTACAAACTTAATAGTGGAGTTAATGGTTATTTAGTTGATTTTACTACCTTGAAAGATGATGGAATTAAAGGTATAGTAAGAACCGATAGTAAAATATATCTTGATAAGTCTTTTAATTATAATCAAGGATTTTGGTTAGGACGTACTAACAATCCTTCTCCAGCTTATAAGGTTAAAGTATCTGGAATACCTGAAACTGGCATGCTTACATATACAGGAGGAGTTTGGTTAAATCTAGTAAATGGAATAAATGAATTACCTGCAAGAACTAATACAGAAGAAGAGCATGGATTTGTTATTCAAAGTCCTAATCTTGATTGGTCTAATCTTGTTATCGAGCAAATCGGTGAATACGAAGGCGCATACTGTTTTGATGGTGTAGACGACTTTGTTACTATTCCTACTATTGTTGGTGGTAAGCAGGTATTGATGAAGATGAATTGGCAAAATAGAACAGGATTATTATATGACCAAAGAAAAAACGGAAGCTCAATAGATGCCTTTGCTATTTTAAATGTTAATTCAAATAATAGTATTGCTTATAATAGTAGAAACACAGATGGAGAAACTTATATTGATGGAATCTTAAATAAAAATATAGTTTGTCCTCAATTATATAAAATTACGCATAGTATAACTATTATAAATCAATTGGCGAATAAAGAAGAAGTTATATCGCCTACTATTGGTAGTGATACTACTCATAAGATTTACTTTTCTCAAATGTCTCTCTATGACTTCATGCTCTTCGACGACATCTCAACAGAAGATAAGATTAAAGAGCTTAACGAGTATGTAGGTATTGAAGCTAAGGTAGAGTTACCTCCTTATTATTGGGATGCTTATGGTAAATCTAATCTTGATGCTGATAGAGATACTATTCAACAAAGAGGTGTAGCCGTAGGTGATTATGATTTGACTAACACTAACTTTGCTTACGATAAGATGTCAGGCTTCGGTGGTTATGAGTTTACTAAGTTTGATAATACTAGTGAATGGACTAATAGAAATAGAAAAGATGGAATAAAAATAATTAAAAAAAATGGTTATTCTTTTACTGCTAAAAGAATTGGTACAGGACAATATTTTTATGATTTCCAAAATAGAAGTACTACTGTTTTAAATAAATCGTTAACAGTAAAAGCTGTAAGCAATAATAATACTTGTATAAGATGGGAATATAAATATAGAACTGCTAAAAAACCTGATATAGATTCAACTCTTTTATTGGTAAGACAAGCAATGATACCAAATGTTCCCATTACTGTTGCATTGCCGTATAAAACAGAACAAGAAAAAGCTGATTTAGGTGTTACAGAAGGTAGTGATTCATATCTGTTCTATTTTGACCCTAGCGATATTCCAGTAGGTGAAGAATATACAGTTGAAATGCTTCCTTTATATCCCAATGGTTTACTTTATGATGCTGTAACTGATTATAGTGAGAATGTTAATATTCCTGTGTTTACTGATTTTACAGCAATAATGAAAAGGAAATGGCTAAAAAATCAGGGTTGTCCTTTAATAAAAGGAAGTAAAGTGTATGAAGGAGGCAATGGAAATGCTTTGTTATTTGAATGGGATAAAGCATATAATTTTGTTTTCTATAAAAGAACTGACATTATGGAAAGAGAAGTACCGGAAAATATATCTTTTATTACTCCTACAAATTATAACGGTAATGTTATAACTAGAGGAAGTGGACAAGATACAAATGGAATATGTATCGCTGGCGATGGTAATGCAGGATTTGCTAATATAGTATTCTACAAACTAATCCTCTATCATAAAACCATTCCATTATTGCAGATTAACTTCCTAAAGAATCTAATGGAAAGAGACGAGATAATTGATTTAAATAACCCAATATTTATAAAAAATGAATAAATGAAAATAATGCCTTATAAACTAGTTAAAGTAGTTTATATAATACTTGCTATAATTGCAGTAGTTATGTATACATTAAGTTTAATATTTAATATTTAAAGATTATGATTGATTACATT
>ERZ779865.1599-NODE-1599-length-16181-cov-6.775456_pt1 | contig 16181 bp, 7 predicted proteins | sample MGYA00433088_ERZ779865 | MGnify/ENA primary metagenome ERZ779865 (study PRJEB29588, sample SAMEA2151703) | human gut metagenome | biome: human gut; feature: human-associated habitat; material: faeces | place: Denmark | collected 2008/2010 ... | reverse complement strand
CAACCCCTTCTATTTATAAAGAGATTTTAAGTCAACCAAATTCGTTAAATGACAACCCTTTTTACCGTTTCACCCGGGTGAAACGATCATTCCACGACTGTGATTCGATCGTTCCACCTAGGTGAGACGATCGTTCCACCTGGGTGGAACGATTAAAATGTAATATAAAACAGCCTTATCCTCATCAGGTAATACACTAAAACACACCGCAAAAGGGTTGCCGAACAGACGGCAACCCCGCATCAGTGGTGTATTACTCAACAGAAAGGCTATCTCGTGGTACCTCACGGGCAAGCGTGGCATACATGATGAACACCAAGGCTGCCGTCAGGATTTGCATCAGGATGAAGATCAAAATAAAGACAACCGGTGTGAGCGGTACACGGAAAGCAAAGTTTTCCAGCCAGCCGGAAACCACCCACCAAGAGAAAGGAAGCGCCAGCACAAAGCCAATGCCGACAAACCAGCAGTAGGGTTTGAGACCTAATCCTACAATATCGGTCAATTCGGCCCCGAACACTTTCCGCAAGGCTATTTCCTTCCGCTTGTAATACATATCGAAAATCACCAGGGCAAAAACACCGATCAGCGACAAGACGACCGCCAGTAAAGAGAAACACAAGAGCGTCTTCCCGAAGCGTACTTCCTTTTGGTAAAGAGAATTCAGTACCTGGTCGTAGAATTCGACTTCCACCGGATAGGCCGCATCCATTTTGGCAATCGCTTGCCGGATATGCGACACGGCAGTTACGGCATCAAAGCCTTTCTTCAGCCGGATATAGACAACGGGCAAATAGCCGGAAGCGGGCGATTCTACCGAAAAGACAATCGGAGCCTTCTCCTTTCGGGCCGAGGTAAAGGATACTTCCTCACAAATGCCCACAATCTCGTTACTGAGTCCGCTAATCGGACCAAGACCAACGCCGTAGTGGTCGCGCACAAACGAGTTGATGATATATCCCGAATCTGTATCGCCGGTAAAATTGCGTCCTTCAACAATCTTGATTCCCATCACATCGAAGAAATTCGGGGAGCACCAGATCCGATAGGTTTCAACTTCTTCTCCTTTCCATTCCATGCCCCAGGTAGAATAAGAATCCTGTCCGCCCACACATTCGGTCGCAAAGGCCACATCTTCTACTTCCGCATATTGCCGCAGCGTCTCCTGTAACCACGGGCCCTGCTTTTCGGCCATTTCGCGGGTCAACTGGACTATCGCCAGCTGGTCCTGGTCAAAGTGCGTATTCGAACGCATCATCATCCGGTTCTGCAAGAAAACAAAGGCAATGAAAACCAACAACGAGCACGCAATGGCATATTGAAGTACCAGCAGTGCGCTTTTGATTTTCCGGCCCGAAGGAGTCAGTCCATAATTCCCCTTGAGCAATAAGGCCGTCGGGAAAGAAGTCACAAAGTAGGCCGGATAAAGACCTGCCGCCATGCCCACCAGCCAAGCTCCGCATACCGTAACAATATACAACGTCCGGCAAGAAGCAAGCGTCACCGGCTCCTGAATAATACCCGAGGCGGCAAACCACTCCGAAACAGGCAGACTGAGAGCTACAGCCAGCAGACTTGACAGTCCGACGAAGCAACCCACTTCCAACACCTGTTCCAGCCGAAGCATCCAAACCTCGGCTCCCAAGATCTTGCGTGTATTGATTCCGCGCAGCCGCGAAGGCATGAGCGAGATATAAAAGTTCGTAAAGTTGAACATGCCGACGAAGACAATCAGGACCGCGATCAGTATCAATAAATAAGTCTGCATCCGGCTACCCAACTTGAATACATGTCCTTCCGTCTCGGCATCACTAAAATAAACTTCCGGAAGCGGCGTCAGATGAATCGGACTCAAATACGGATAACGAGAGAAATCAAACGCCCGGTTAAACTCATCCGCCACCGACGAAGCATGACTCGGATCATCCAAGCGCAGGTAACAAATGAAATTGGAGTTTCCGAAGGTCTCCAATAACGACGCCGGCATCGGAGCCAGGATATTATTCCCCAATTGCGTATTTGCAGGCAGATCCTTATAGACTGCTCCGACTTGCCAGTCCGTTAACGGCAGGAAATAAGCCGATTTGGATTCCATCCGTATCGGTTTGCCGACAGGCGATTCCTCGCCGAACATCTTTTTAGCCAGACTTTCCGGAATCGCCAGCTGATTAGGCTTCGACAAAGCATCCCGTTCTCCTTCCGTCACTTCCAGGCCAAAGACATCGAAAAAGCCGGGACTTACCAGATTGGCTTCCTGCTTGTAACCGGTCCGTTTTCCATCGGCTTCAGTTATCGTCAGATAAACCTCGCCCACAAACGGACAAAACACCGTGCCCGCTTCCACATGAGCCGAAGCATGGATGATCGATTCGGCAAAGCCCGGTGGAAGAATGGAACGGAAGAAAGAAGTTTCCGGCATATCTACCTTGAAAATACAATCCGGCTTCGGATAACATCTGTCAAAGTTCCATTCAAAGCGGACATGGACCATGATCATGATGAAGGCCGTAAAAGCCATCACCAAGCCCACGATGTTGAGCGAAACCGGCACAGGATATTTCCGGAATAACGCTTTGATGTTGCTGTATATTTCCATAGGGCTATTTATTTATCAAGGATTAATTGTTCGTATTATTCACTCTTCAGCGAAAGAACCGGATTGGCATGAGTGATCTGTAAACTGTTGATTACGACGGTGACGGCTACAATCAGCGCAACAATCACATCGGCCGAGAAGAGATAAAGCCAGGAAACGGTGACTTTCTCGGAGAACTGTTCCAGCCACAAACCGGCAACATAATAGGCGGCCAAGTCGCCGACAATGGCGGCTATCAACACCCATTTCATCATCTCGCCTACGAAAAGGAATAAAATCTCGGAAGTCGTAGCACCACTGATCTTGCGGATAGCGATTTCCTTACTCCTTCGTTGCGATTCGTCACGAATATATCCGACAAGGCCAAGGAAAGCGATCACAATGGAAAAGAGACTTCCGATCAGGATTGTGTCCTTCATCTTCCGGTTTTCATCATACATGCTTTGCATCACCTGTTTATACGAGAGTACTTCAATGTCTTTTCCCTCGATTTCCTGCTGTACTTCCTGCTGTATGCGGGCAATCGTTTCCGGACTTATCTCTTTTACTTTCACCAGGATAATCGGCATATACCCGGAATCCGGCTCTGCCGTGAAGCGAATACTGGGGCGCTCGTCGTTACGCGTCAATAATCCGATCCGATAATCTTCATAAACACCGCTGATCGTCAGGATACCCTGATTCATGGCACTTGTATCGGAGTGTTCGGAAATCTGGATTTCTTTGCCAACAGCACCGTCTTTCCAATCGGTAAACTCCTGCATCTTCTCCACAAACTTCCGGCTCACGGCTACTTCCTGCCGGGTTTCCGGAACGCGCCCTTCCAGTATCGGGATTTCAAAGAAGTCGAAGAAGCCTTTTGTCCCATCATATTGGTCGGCTATATTAAACAAATCCCGATCATCACCCGGCAGATAAATATTGTTTCCCGAACTGTAATCAAAAGGAAGCTCATAGCATCGTTCGACATCAACCACATCCGGATCTGATGAAAGGGCAGCTATGCTTCGGTTCGCCTGTAACTTATCTATTCCCCGGACATTATAATAGAGAACATTCTCATACGTATAGCCCGGCTGGTCGTTCAACGCCTTGTCGTATTGGGCAGCAATGACAAACATAAAACAGACCAGAAAGACATTGATCGTAAACTGAACCCACAGCAAAGCCAGTTTCCATTTCCGCTTATTCTCCTTATAATTCCGGAACGCCACACCAACCGGAATCTTAGCATACAAATAACCGGGAACAACCGTAGAAACCAGAAACAACAGGAAGATGACTCCGATCAACACACCAATGGTTTCGGGAATAAAGAGAGCCATCAAACTTGCGCCCAACAAATCCTCCACCAAAGGTTTGGCTGCCCAAATCAGAATCGCCGCAAAGACCAACGATATCAGCAATACCACCGCCGTCTCTTTACACAACATCTTATAAATATCCCAACTGCCCGCGCCATAACACTTATGCACGCCAATCTCTTTCGACCTCCTTACCATCTCCGATATCGTGATGAGAATATAGTTCATCAGTGATATCAGAAGCAAGACCAATGAAATAATCGAGAGAATAACAATCATATTCCGTACCTGAGGTTCGGACGTATGCAACTTATCAAAAGCTGAAAGAAAATACCAGATCTTACTTCCGTTCTTTTCCAGTTCTTCCAAAGGTTGGTTCTTCTCCTGCATCGAACGGATCGCCGCTGTCAAGGAAGATGGATCTATGCCTTCTTCCAGCTTCACATAACCCTGATAACGATCGTTTCCCAGCCAATTCTCCCGACTCCATTTACTATATGATTCCATGGAAAGCAAGACATCATAGTCCAGACTGCCGTTTTCCGGGAAATCTTCATAAACACCGCCCACTGTAAATTTCCAGCCGGATGCATCTTCGTTGTAGATAACTTGTCCGACGGCTTTATCAATGCCACCTATTTTCTCGGCAAAAGACCGGCTCACCATGACCATTTGCGGTTGTGACAAGACCTGAACCGGATTTCCGGACAAAATCTTCCGATCAAATACATGGAAAAAGGAAGTATCCGCCAACACCAACTTACCGGAAACCGGTCGCTTGTCTTCCGTATAGAACTTCTCACTCTCAAATAGAAAGGTAGTACGGGTTGCATATTCTACACCGGGCACATACTGCTTGAATCCGGGAGCAACGGCTCCGCTGACTTGCTGATAGTCTCTTACATTTCCCTGAAATGAATAACCCGTCATAATCTTATAAATCCGATCGATATCCTGATAAAAGTTATCATAGGCGGATTCAAAGCAGACTTTGGCAATCAAGATGCAGCCGATTGCCAAGCCGACACCCAGCGAGAAGACTTTCAATATCCAATTTCTCTTCTTCATACCCGAGTCTTTTATAATTCATTCCTGACATCACTGACGATCCGCCCATCAAACAAGTTGATGGTTCGCTGAGCCATCGAAGCATCCTTCGGCGAGTGTGTTACCATCACAATGGTTGTTCCTTCTGAATTCAGCTCCGTCAGTAAGTCCATTACTTCTTTTCCGTTCTTGGAATCCAGGTTTCCGGTCGGCTCGTCGGCCAATACCAGATTCGGATTGGATATAACCGCCCGTGCAATGGCAACACGCTGTTGTTGTCCGCCAGATAACTGTTGCGGGAAATGCTGGGCACGATGACTGATATTCATCCGTTTGAGCATGGCCGTCACACGTTGTTTCCGTTCCGAAGCACTCATGTTCAGATACTTCAAGGGTAATTCCACATTCTCGAAGACATTCAGCTCGTCAATCAGATTGAAGCTCTGGAATACAAAGCCGATATTGCCTTTGCGGAACTTGGTGCGGTCGCGTTCCTTCAATTGAGCCACTTCCTGTCCCATCAGTTCATAACTGCCGCCCGAAGGATTATCCAATAAACCCAGGATATTCAACAAAGTTGACTTACCACAGCCCGAAGGTCCCATAATCGCTACAAATTCGCCTTTCTTGATTTCAAAAGACACACCATTCAACGCCGTTGTTTCTATTTCTTCTGTACGGAAGATCTTGCTAAGTTCTGTTACTTTAATCATAATCGTTCTTTTTTATTTTGTTATTTCTTTCTTGTTTTATTATTCGTTTTTCAATGTCTTTACCGGATTTGTATGTATCAGCCGTAATATCTGCCAGCTAACAGATACCAATGCGACACATAACATAAATAGCAAAGACAAGACATATACTTGGATCGGATTGTCAATCCGATAACTATAGTTCTCCAACCAAATACCGGAAACGTACCAGGATAATGGAATACTAACCAATACCGCGATAAGAACCGCCCTCAAAAACCGGGAAGATGTCTCAACAAAAAGCTGGAAACCTTCGCAACCCATCACTTTGCGCAATGCGACTTCCTTGGCATGTTGACGAGCATAATAAGTACTCATCGCAAACATGGCCATCGACGTAAGCAGTAATATCAAAGCGGTAAAAATCATCAAGAGCTTCAAACTCTTGTTTTCGGCATCATACAAACTATAATTGATCTCGTTATACGTCTTAACCTTTATATCATCTTCTGTGAGACCTTTATTCCGGTAAAACGTCTTGATCTCATTTAAAGCTTCATGCTCATCTCCATGAACTTTTACAGCCAACTTTCTAAGTACGCGGAAATCTTCATCTTTCTCCATATCCATGACCTGAAGAATTTTAAGGAACTCTGTTTTCATCGGGGTAACGGCACTCCCTTTATGGAAATCCTCAATAATACCACAAACGGAAAAACGGGTATTATCAAATTCCAATTCTGTACAATCATAATCCACACCCAAGGCTTTCAAGGCCGATTCCGTCAGCCAAATACGATAAGGCAAAGGCTCGGCATTCTGGCGGATTACTTTAAACCCCAGTATTTCAAAGGCAGATTGTGTACCATTGATTACATCCAATTTTAATTCTCCTCCGTTCTTAAAGACACTGACAACAGAAGATCCCAACGTCATTGGATCAAACTGAAGCCAACCTACATTTTCAACACACGACAATGAACGAAGTTCATCAACATGATAGTCCGACGGTTTAGCAGCATTTTGCACGCTGATGATACCATTCTTCTCATACCCCATTGGTTTATGGATCATATAATTAATCTGTAAATAGATTACACCTGCGACAGACAAAGAGATAAAAGCGATGAAACTCTGAAAACCAATCAGTATTTTCCCCAAAGTCATCTTGCTGGTCCGGGTAAAGTTTCCTCTTACCACATCTATGGGCTTGTATCTCGAAACGATCAAGGCAGGAATAATTCCGGAACACAAAGACAAAAGAATAAGTACGGATAAGAAAAACACCGACTCGCGCCAACCAAACGAGCTGAATGGAGACACTTCTTTTCCGACCAACATCGACAAATAGGGCGAAATAAACCCAACAATCAATAAAGCAAAGGCAAACGAGACTAAGGTAAGAATGAAAGATTCACCTATATACCGGAAAATGATATTCTCTATTTGTGTTCCCAACAAACGGCGCGAAGCCATTTCCTTGGCTCTGAATCCGGTCTGAGCCACCGTGAGAGAAATATAGTTGAATACGGCAAACAATAGCAGGAACAAGCCAGCACTGGCAAACAGGTTGGTGAAATCGGCCCTGACAATGCCTTCAAAAGGAATCGTTGTTCCAATATCTAACTTGCTTATGTCGGCAAACGGCGTCAAATGATACTCCTTAAACAGTTGATGGACATACAGCATATCTTCTTTCTTTAAGACGGATTCGATCTTGTCTCCCAAGGCTTTGACATCTGTTCCTTCTGCCAACCGATAAAATAACACTGCGATTCCACTTCCATTAACGGTCATTGACGGATCCAATTCAGACAATAAATCAACACGATAGATAATATCAGGTACAAAGAAGATCGTATTGGAAAAATCTTTATAAATCCCTGTCACATGTAAATCCGCACGATTTCCATTGACAACAACTTCGATGTTCTTGCCCAAGGCTTCTTCGTCTCCAAACAATCGGTTGGCACAACTTTGTGAAATTACGACAGCATATTTTTCCTTCAACACGGTTTCCGGATTTCCTTCGACCAATTCAAAAGGGAAAAACTCGAAGAAGTTTTCGTCTGTAATAAGAGAATTCTGTCTTTCCTTTTGACCATCTACGATCATATCCATTTCTATTCCGCCAAATATATGTGTACCGATAACGCGGCACATATCTTCCACTTCAGGGAACTTGCCTTCCAACTGCTCTTTTACGGTAGCAGATCCGATAAACATTCTCTCTGAATGTCCTACATATATATTACCTTGTCTTTTAATGGCCGAGTCTGTCTTTATCTCCTGTATGGCAAAAGAACCTATAAAAAGGACAAACGCGATGGCAATGGCCATTCCTGTCACTTCAATGGCCGTATATAATTTATTCTTACTGAGAAATCTGAAATAACTCTTCATGGTAAAATCGCTTTTATTTTATTTTATTTCAACACCAGACAATCATTATCGCCAAAGTTATCGTATCCGGAAGTAATGACTTTCTCACCCGGCTTCAAGCCATCCAGTACTTCGTAATACTGCGGGTTTTGCCGGCCGATATGTATTTCCCGCTTGAAAGCCTTGTCGCCTTCGGGCGTAAGGACATAAATCCATTTGCCTCCGGTTTTCTGATAGAAGGTACCACGAGGAATCATCACGGCTTCTTCGGGTTGTCCTAACTGCAAATTCAGGTTGTACGTCTGTCCGGTACGGATATTCTCCGGATGAGCGCCGTTGAACTTGAAGTCGGCCTTGAACTTCCCGTCCCTTACTTCGGGATAGACTTTCCGAATCACCGCCGAATACGATTCGTCTTGCCGCTCAAACTGTGCTTCCAGTCCGGGCATCACCCGATCGATATAATGTTCATCTATCTGCGCTTCGATCTTATAACTGCCCAAGTTGTTAATCTGTCCGATCTTCGCACCCGAAGAAACCGATTGCCCCAGCACGGCATCCAGTAATCCCAGCTCGCCGTCGATCGGTGCCACTATCATCAGATGTTCTTTCCGCCGGCGGATCATCTGCATGTTCACCCACATGTTATTCAGGCTTTCCTGCATCTGTTTGACCTGTACGCTGCGATAAAGACTGTCTTGGATGGCCCGGTTCTTTACCAGCTCCAGACGACTCTCGGCCAGTTCATAGTCTTCTTCCGCCTGCAAATAGGTTTCCTTTGCAATCAGGTCTTCCTGATAAAGCTCTTTCTGTGCTTCATACGCCCGACGATACCGTTTGACTTCCATCTGCAACTGAAGCATATCCTGATGCACGCTCAGCTTTTCCTGCTCCATCGAGATCAAGGTATTACGCAAGAGGTTTTCTTTCTCTGCCAGGTCGGCTTCCGAATTGAGGATCTGCATATCCAGGTTCTCGTTCTTCAGTTCGAGGATTTTATCGCCCGCCTTCACCTTCGCTCCTTCTTCGATGAAGATATCATGCACCACGCCCGACTCCAGCGGACTGATCTGAATGGTTGTCATCGGCTGTACCTGGCCGCTCACCCGAATATAATCGTTAAACTCACCGGATATTACTTCACTGACAGACACGGTATCTGCATTGACACGAAACGTACGCACGTCATCCCGCAGCAACAGATAAACCACAAACACCACGACCAGCGCACCCAGCCAGTACGGCATTGCCTTCTTACTAAGCACAAGCGAAAAACCTTTCTTCGGTTCTATTTTTCTATCCATGATTCTATTTCTATTTATATTGATCCAAATAACTAATTCCTTTGTAATAGCTAACCACGCTGCTCTTCAGCAGATACTGGAAACGGGCATTCAGCTGTTCGGCCTTCGCCTTCAGGTAATCGTTGGAGACTGTCTGAAACTCGATCGGAGAAATCAGGCCTTGCAACATCTTCCGTTCACCCAGCCGATAGGCTTCTTCTTGTACAACCGAACGTTTCTCGGCCTGAAAAAATGCCGCCAAAGCACCTTTACTGTCTTGTATCGCCCGGGAAATCTCGGATTCCACATCATGCAATGTCTGTTCATATTCCGCCTGAGCACGCCGCCAGTCGTTTTTCTTCTTCGATAAATTGGAATGACGGGAAAGGCGGTCGTAAATCGGTATCGACAGACTCAATTGGATGTATTCACCTCCATTGTTCCGGAACTGCGTACCAAAGGGAACAGCCTGATAATCTTTCCGTCCCGGATACGTATAATAACTGGTTGACCAACCACCGTTCAACGACAAAGAAGGGAGAAACTGCCACTTGGCCGTCTTCAATTCGTACCGGGCCTGTTCCATTTTCCCTTTGGCAATCCGGACAGCCGGATTATTCTCGTGCGCAAAGCTGATAATCTCAGCCGCCGATTCCATACAGATTTCCGGCAACTCGAAAGAATCTCTTACAGCCGACATATCTACCGGAAGCACTTCTTCTACGGGCCAAAGCATCAGGGCTTTTAATGTCAGAACAGCTTCGTCCTTCTGATTCCGGGAATTGATCAGCTGGTATTCGCGATCCGCCAGGTCGGCTTCCATCTGTACCACATCGGCACGCCCTTTCTGTCCCAGTTCCAGTTGTTTCTTTACCAAAGTCAGATTGGAACGCGCAGCCTCGATCTGCGATTCCATCACCTCAACCATCTGTGTATGGAACAAGACATTATAATAAGCCTCCATCACGGAAAGACAAATCTCATCCCGCAACTTCTGTTCCTGAGAGATTCCCATCTTCACCGCGATATTCGAGATCTTGATATTATTGAGAGCCGAGAAACCGTCAAACAACGTAATACTTCCATCTACCGAATATCCATTATTAAAGGAAGTACTGCTGATGTACGTATTGGTTTCGGGGTCGACCGCACGCCCGAAGTTACTATAAGCATACGTTCCGGCCGACACTTTCGGTGTAAAAGCTTTCAGAATCGCATCCCGCCGGCTCACCAGCGCATCGGCATTGTCGGCATCCTGTATCTTCTTCTTCGAGGAATTTTCCACCGCATACGCCATACAGGCATACAACGACATCGCTTCCTGAGCCAGACAAGCCGCATGGATGGAGCATCCTAAAACCAAAGTCATTATTATCTTTCTTTTCATAAAGCAAAAATCTTACACCAAGAAAAATACAACGACCATGCCACAATTATAACAAGCTTGTTTCTAACAGATTATAATTTTACCATTTCCAAGAAGTGTAAAGTTTCTTTACAAAAAGTGTAAAATAGATTGACGGTGTAAAGTTGTTTTTAGCCGGTTATCGGCAGGAAGGAGGATAAAACAAAAGGAGGTATTTCCATCAATCCCGTGAGCAAGTCGTCCAAACTTCGTATCCTTTTATATTTTTGACAGATGTGCTAAAGCTTTTCCATATATGTGCTAAAGCTTTTTGACAAATATAGTAAAGCTTTTTGACAGATGTCAAAAAATTAAAAAGTCATAGGATTTATACAAGAATATACTTACCCATTTATCCGTTTCCGGTATTTCCTAATGTCAAAAGAGCGCAATAAATTCAATAAAATCTATCGGATTACGTTATCTTTGTGATAAGCATGGCGTTATCATAATACCAGGAAATATGTCGATATGGAGTAAACTTTTAGGATTTAAGCAAACGGATGAGACGAATCATAAGGTCGATAAAGATACTGCATCTCTATCAACCGATACATCGCGCTATACCTTTGTAGATGTTGAAATCGGTTTGCAGGATCATAAGATCCATGACATCGGGGCACTCCGCTTTGACGGCGCCATCTTTCATCAAGCAGACCGAGAAGAACTGGTTGACTTTTTGCGCGGCAGCGATTATCTCTGCGGGCATAATATCATCCATCATGATGCCAAATATCTGTTTGCCGGCCGGACTTGTCACTGGCCACTGGTCGATACGCTTTATGTATCTCCTTTATTATTTCCCGAACGTCCGTATCACAGACTGGTGAAAGACGACAAACTGGTCAGTGAACAGCTGAATAATCCGGTAAACGACTGCGAGAAAGCCAAGGACCTGCTGTTCGACGAAGTAGCCCGCTGGAACGACCTGCCCGAAAAGAAACAGCAGATATGGGCTTATTTGCTCAAAGACCAGAAAGAGTTTACAGGATTCTTACAGCTGGTACAGGCAGTTTCTCCGGTATATATGGATCCGGTTGAACTGATCAGGGATTTTTATGAAGGGAGAATCTGTCAGCAGGCAGACCTGCTTACCCTCATTGAGAAATATCCTGTCGAACTGGCGTATGCTTTGGCTCTGGTCGATACAACCGATCATCGTTCCATCACTCCGGGCTGGGTACTTCGGAACTATCCGGAAGTAGAATATGTGATGAAGCTTTTGCGGCACACGCGTTGTCAGGAAGGTTGTCCGTATTGCAACAGCCAACTGGATGTACACTATAACCTGAAACGTTTCTTCGGATACGATGAGTTCCGTATTTACGAAGGAGAACCACTTCAGGAGAAAGCAGCCCTGGCAGCCGTGCAGGGAAAATCGTTACTTGCCATTTTTCCTACCGGCGGAGGCAAGTCGCTTACCTTTCAATTGCCGGCACTTATGGAAGGCACTTCCGTACATGGACTGACCGTGGTTATTTCTCCACTTCAATCGCTGATGAAAGATCAGGTGGACAACCTGGCAGACCGGGGAATTACAGATGCAGTTACCATTAATGGTTTGCTGGATCCGATTACGAGATCGTTATCCATCCAAAGAGTTCTGGAAGGAGAAGCCTCACTTTTATACATAGCTCCCGAAATGCTCCGTTCCAAAACCATCGAGAGAATTCTAATGGCGCGCCATGTCGTAAGGTTTGTCATCGACGAAGCCCATTGTTTTTCTTCATGGGGGCAAGATTTCAGGGTAGATTATCTTTACATCGGTAAATTCATCCGCGAGTATCAGCAGAAAAAAGGAGGCAAAACTCCGATACCGGTATCCTGTTTTACGGCGACGGCCAAACAGAAAGTCATACAGGATATCTGCGATTACTTCAAACAGACGCTGAATCTGGAATTGGAATTGTTTGCCTCCACGGCTTCCAGGACAAATCTGCACTATTCCGTCATTCATGCGGAGACGGATGATGATAAATACTCAAAACTAAGGGAACTGGTGGTGGAATCTGATTGCCCAACGATTGTCTATGTATCGCGGACCAGACGGACCAAAGAGCTCGCTGCCCAATTAACCCACGATGGTTATCAGGCATTGCCCTACAACGGACAGATGGAAGCAGACGAAAAGATCGCCAATCAGGAGGCATTCATGAACGATCAGGTACGCATCATCGTAGCGACATCCGCCTTTGGAATGGGAGTTGACAAGAAAGATGTCGGATTGGTAGTCCATTACGACATTTCGGATTCGTTGGAAAACTATGTACAGGAAGCCGGAAGAGCGGGTCGGGATCCACACCTGAACGCACGTTGCTATGTTCTTTACAGTGATAACGACCTCGACAAGCATTTTATATTGCTCAACCAGACCAAACTAAGCATCAGTGAAATACAACAAGTCTGGAAAGCCGTGAAAGATCTCACCAGACAACGGATGCGGGTTTGCTGTTCGGCGTTGGAAATTGCCCGGCAAGCCGGCTGGGACGATTCTGTATCCGACATAGAAACCCGTGTGCGAACCGCTTTATCGACGTTGGAACAAAGCGGATATCTCGTCAGAGGAAACAATGTGCCTCATGTATATGCCACCGGTATCACCGTAAAAAACATGGAAGAAGCCCGAAAACGGATATCTGCTTCCATCTTATTCAGCAAGGATGAAATCGAGAAGGCTGTCAGAATCATCAAGTCACTGATTTCGCAGAAGCATATAGCCAAGGCACAGGATTCGGAAGCTGAATCAAGAATCGATTATCTGGCAGATATTTTAGGAATGAGTAAAAGTGAAGTCGTATCGGCCGTAGAACGGATGCGGCAGGAAGGCATATTGGCCGACAGCAAGGATATTTCTGCTTATCTGCTGGATACAGGCGAATCTGAACGGAAATCAAAGACCTTGCTCGAGCGCTTTGCCAAACTGGAGCAATATATCCTCAGCCATATTCCGGACGAGTCTTTGCAGATTTCTTGCAAACAGCTCAATGATAACGCCGTAAACGACGGAATCATTACCTCCAAAGAAAAAGACATTCGGACACTGCTTTACTTCCTCACGATCAAAGGTTATACCCGGAAGAAAGAAGATGCCGTTCATAACATGGAGATTATGCGCCGCCTGGATATGGATACAACCATCAGGCGCTTTGAGAAACGATTGGAGATAAGTCGTTTTGCCGTAGAGTGGCTGTATAAATTAGCGGCAGAAACCAAGAAAGAGAACGAAGAAAGCAAGTCGATACAGTTTTCCGTTGTCGAATTGCTGAACCAGATCAAGGCAAGTCAGCAATCTCTGTTCGGCGAACTGAAGGATATTCAGCTGGAAGATGTAGAAGAAGCTCTTCTGTATTTATCGAAGATCGGCGCACTCAAGCTGGAAGGCGGATTCCTGGTTCTCTACAATGCCATGGACATCAAACGAATCAAAGACAACAAGGCCCGATACAAGCAAGAAGACTACCGGATGCTAAATGAATTCTACAAACAGAAGATTCAGCAGGTACACATCGTTGGGGAATATGCCAATCTGATGGTCCGTGATTATAACGCGGCTTTGCAATATGTGCAAGACTATTTCCAGATGGATTATCGGAAATTCATCTCCAAATATTTTAAAGGGGAACGGGGAAACGAAATACAAAGGAACCTGACACCCGGAAAATACAAGCAATTGTTTGGCCAGTTATCTAAACGGCAAATGGAGATCATCGCAGATAAAGAATCCCGCTGTATTGTCGTTGCCGCCGGTCCGGGCAGTGGAAAAACCCGTGTATTGGTCCACAAGCTCGCTTCGCTCTTACTGTTGGAAGATGTCAAACACGAACAGCTGCTGATGCTGACATTCTCGCGCGCGGCTGCCACCGAATTCAAGCAACGGCTGATGGAACTGATCGGGAATGCGGCCCATTTTGTAGAGATCAAGACCTTCCACTCTTATTGTTTCGATCTGCTCGGACGGATCGGAAATCTGGAAGATGCCAAAAACATCGTAGCCAAAGCAGCCGATATGATTAATCAGGGAGAAGTTGAGCCCAACAGAATCAGCAAAACGGTGTTAGTCATCGATGAAGCTCAGGATATGGGCACAGAAGAGTATGCACTCGTGAAAGCATTGATGACTCAAAACGAAGAGATGCGCGTGATTGCCGTGGGCGACGACGATCAGAATATCTACGAATTCAGAGGTTCTGATTCCGGATGTCTGTTCCAACTCGCCCAAGAACCCGGAAGCCGCTTTATCGAAATGACCGAAAATTACCGCAGTGCCCGGCATTTGGTGGATTTCGCCAACGAATTCACTCAAAACATCCATAAAAGGATGAAAACCGCTCCGATTATCTCCATGAGAGAAGAGGAAGGATGGGTAGAAGTGACTTATCATTTGTCTAAGTACATGTATCAGCCGCTCGTAGAAAATCTGATGAAACACAAGAAGAATGGCACGTCGTGTATTCTTACCCAGACAAATGAAGAGGCAGCAATCCTGGTAGCTCTCTTGAGGAAGCAGGGAATCAACAGCAAACTCATACAGTCAATGGATGGTTTTCATTTCCGGAACTTAGCAGAGATGAGGTACTTCCTCAAATATATCGACCAACGGGTAAACACGCCTCTAATTCCGGACGAAGTATGGGAAGCAGCCAAACAGGCAACTTGCTCCGCCTATGCCAATAGCCGAAATCTGCCGTACGTAAAACGTTGCGTGAGATTGTTTGAGCAAACCAACAAAGCCAAATATGTGGGCGACTTCAACGAATTTGTATTTGAGTCGTCAATAGAAGATTTCTGTGATATCGCCGATGCCGAAGTGGTAGTATCAACCATTCACAAAGCCAAAGGAAAAGAATTCGACGACGTCTATATGCTTATTGCCGACAATTATTCGAAAACCGATCAGTTGATGCGCCGGTATTATGTGGGAATCACCCGGGCCAAAAACCGATTGTTCATCCATACAAACGGAAACTGTTTTAAGCAGCTGAGTACAGATCAATACCTGATTGATCAGCGACAATATGCCTTACCCGAAGAAATCGTTCTGCAACTTTCCCTCAAAGATGTTTATCTTGATTTCTTCAAAGGACTCAAGCGGGAAATCTTATCATTACGGAGTGGAGAACCATTGAAGTACAAAGACTGTGTTTTATTCAATAGCCAAAACAAAGCCGTCGCCAAGCTATCGGCAAATATGCAGAAAACAGTATCCGACTGGAAAGAAAAAGGCTATGAAGTGAAAGCAGCGTCCGTTCATTTTATCGTAGTCTGGAAACCGAAAGAGGCAACAAAAGATGAACGAGAGACGGCTGTTCTCCTGGCAGATTTAGTTCTATGCAGGATTCAAAATACATAAAGGGAAACTACAGCGACAGGTAGTTTTCTCTCCTCATTATTCCGAATAAAGAAGACGACAACACAAAAAAATGAGGGTGTGTCGTAATACGCGATTCACCCTCTTTTCTTTATCAACGATAA
>ERZ779865.1596-NODE-1596-length-16217-cov-8.141690_pt1 | contig 16217 bp, 14 predicted proteins | sample MGYA00433088_ERZ779865 | MGnify/ENA primary metagenome ERZ779865 (study PRJEB29588, sample SAMEA2151703) | human gut metagenome | biome: human gut; feature: human-associated habitat; material: faeces | place: Denmark | collected 2008/2010 ... | reverse complement strand
CGCCAGTGTCTGAACTGTCATATTACATTTCCTCCTTTACAAAAAAGCTCTTGATATGGTTATACAGAGACTCGATCTCGAAGATGATCATGGCAACACCGGCCAGCGGCACCGGGAAGTACATCCAGAAGCGGCTCAGCCAAGGCATGGAAACATAGAAGCCACGGCCACCCAGCGTGGTGGCGTAGTTCCAGCCGACCGCCATCATCACCACACCAAGGATCATCACAGCCACGTCGGACAGAATGTCCAGCGCCTTGACCACTTTCTTGGGCAGGTACATATCAAAGGCAGTCATGCGGATGTGTGCGCCGCGGCGGATGGCCAGCGCAGCGCTCAGCACAGCCATGTAACTCATGCAGGTCAGAACGACCTCCTCAGACCAAGAGGGATCCGGGATAAAGGGGACGTAACGGCCAATGACCGACATCGTGGTAATGAGGATATCTGCGATCAGCAGGATCTTGCAGATGAACAGAACCACCTTGTAGGTAAAGTCGTACGCCGGTCTGATCTTATCCAGAGTGGTAAAGATTTTCGGCATAGAAATTCCTCCATATAAAAGCCCGGCGAAGCCTGCGGGCGTATTCCCGTGGGCCCCCGCCGGGCAATGTACTACTTAGGTTGGATGGAAAGCCAGCTTATGCCTTCATGTCCAGCAGCTTCTGGTACAGCTCAGCCTGATCAGAGGTGTTGTCCTTGATGACCTTGGCGCAAGCTTCCTGCCAGGGAGTCTTGTCGTCCACATCCACAACGTTGCAGCCGGAGGAGCGCAGCTCTTCCAGAACCTTGTTCTCAGCGGTCTCAGACAGATCAGCGTTGAACTTCTGGGTGTCGGCAGCAGCAGCCATAACAGCAGCCTGCTGGTTAGCGGTCAGCTTGCCCCATGCGTTGTCGGTGATAACAGCCTGAACAGCGCCCAGAGTGTGGCCGTCCAGAATCAGGTTGTTAGCAACCTCGGGGAAGGCGTTGGACTTGTAGTTTGCGATGGGCTGCTCAGCGCCATCCACAACGCCGGTCTGCAGTGCGCTGTACAGCTCACCGAAGGAAACGACGGTGGGGTTTGCGCCCAGGCCCTCGACCATGCCGTTCATGACGGGGTCGTTGGACACGCGCAGCTTCAGGCCCTTGAAGTCCGCAATGCCGGAAACGGGGTTGACCGTGAAGAAGTGACGGAAGCCCTCCTCGCCGTAGAACAGGCCGCGAACGGGCAGGCCCAGCTCCTGGGGCTCGTTCAGGAACTCAGGAGCCAGATCGCTGTTGGCAAAGTTCCAGAAGTGAGCGCGGTTGTTGAAGGTGAAGGGGATGGACAGCAGCTTGGACTTGTTGCAGCCGTAGCTGGTCAGAGCAAAAGCAGAGATACGGCTGATATCAATGGAGGTAGAGCCGCCCAGAATAGCGTCCAGAACGTCGTTCTCAGAGCCCAGAACACCGGATGCCTGCACATCGACGACCACAGAACCGCCGCTCAGCTCTTCGACCTTCTCCTTGAAGTGAGAACCGGTCTGGCCAACGATGGTATCCAGCGGGTTGACCTCGGCGTAGACCAGAGTCACCTTGGGATCGTTGGCAGCAGCAGCTGCATCACCGGCAGCAGCAGAAGAAGAAGCTGCGGTAGAGGTGGAAGCAGCGGTAGAGGTGGAATTGCTCTTGGAACCACCGCAGGCGGTCAGAGCAACAGCAGCGGTAGCTGCACCGGCAACAGCCATAAAGCTACGACGAGAGATCATTTTCATAGGAATCGTCCTCCTTAAATAATTGTGAACTTCTCCGGGCGCACAGGTGCCGGAGCTTTCGTTCATTGACTGTACACACTTTAGCAAATTTTCCGAAACGAAACAAGGGCTTTCAAAAAATGTCCTGTTTTTCGAAAGAATGTCAAGATTGTTTTTGCCATATTGCACAATCACTTTCTATTTTGTTTGTGCAACACTACCGACCAGTTGGATACATTCCTGCATTCATAGCAAAAAACAACACCCCGAAAAATGTCCATCCGGGCACTTCTCGGGGCGTCTTTTTCAGCTTTTCTGTATCCGGTCGATCAGTTCCTGCTGGGCAGAGAATTCATCGTACATGGGCTGCACCGCTGCGCGGAAGCGGGCTTTTTCGGCCTCGTCCAGCTCGGTGACGCAGATGCCCCGCTTGCGCATATTCTGCTCTGCGTTCGCCTCCCGTCGCGCCCAGAGCTCCCGCTCTGTCTGTGCGCTCTCCCGGGCGCAGGCGCGGATCACCTCTGGGAAGCTTTCGTCCAATGCGGCAAGCTTTTCCATCACCGCCGGGCTGGCCAGCTGCACCTCCGGCACACGGGTGTGCTCGTCCTTCAGGAAAAAGGGCGCTACCTCGTAGTGCCCCATCACCTCGTAGCTGGGCCAGTTGTTCTCTGCCCCATCGATCTCGGCGTTATGCAGGGCGGCATATACCTTGCTGTACACCACCTGCGCCGGCTTTGCGCCCAGTGCGGTGATCATGTCGCTCATCATGTCCGACTCCTGCACCCGGATGGTCAACCCCTGCAAGTCATCCAGCCCTGTCACCTTTTCCCGGGTGTAGAAGCTGCGCACACCGGCGTCGAACCACGAAAGCCCTACTAAATCCATCCCGTCCAGCATGGCCAGAAACTCGTCGCCGATGCTGCCGTCCAGCACCCGCCACATCTGCTGGGCATCGCTGTACAGGTAGGGCAGCTGCAATACGCTGAGCTCCGGCTCGTACTCTGCCAGCTGGCTCAGAGACACGCGGGAAAAATCAACCCCGCCGAACTGCATCTGCTGGATGACGCTCTGCTCTGCGCCCAGTTCTGCCCCGCTGTAAACCAGCACCTTCACCTTGTTATTGGTGCGCTGTGCCACAAGTTCGGCAAAGGCCTTTGCTGCCTTGCTGGTAGGGTAGTCCTCCGGCTGGTTCTCGGCATAGCGCAGGATGAGCGGCTTCTCCTGCTGTGAAGAAGCAGACTGCGCCGTGCAGCCTGTAACTGCCAGTGCCGGGGCTGCCGCAAGCAGACGCAGCAGCTGACGGCGGGTCACAGCCGCGCCTCCCGGGCTGACTTTGCCGCTTCCTTCCGATACTGGGTGGGAGTCATACCGGTGCGCTTTTTAAAGGCGCGGGCAAAGTAGCTGGCATCCTCGTAGCCCACCATGGAGGCCACCTCCGCTGCGGAGCGGAAGGGGTCAGCCAGCAGCTCCTTGGCAGCATTGATGCGCAGCTCGGTCAGGCAGTCCAGAAAGTTCATCTTCTGGTACTTTTTGAACTGTGCCGACAGGTATGCCGGGCTGATGTGCAAAATCTCGCCCACGCTGTCCAGCGAGATGTCGAACATGTAGTTGTCTTCCAGATACCGCCGCACATGGTCCATGACCAGGGCATTCTGGCTGCTTTCCGGGGTGTCTGCCTCCGGCTGGCCTTCTGCAGCTGCGGCGGGTTCCGGCTCGGGCTGCACCGGGGCCAGCGTTTCCAGCTTGCGCTCGGTCTCGATCTGGCGGATAGCCCGGCGGATGGAGGCTTCCAGTTCGTCCGGGTCCACCGGCTTGAGCAGGTAATCGCAGGCACCCAGGTGCACCGCCTCGTGGGCGTACTGGAACAGGCTGTACGCCGTGATAAAGATCACCTTGCACTCCGGCCGCTGCTCCAGCACCGCGCGGGCGGCATCCAAGCCGTTCATGCCCGGCATCTCAATGTCCATCAAAATCAGGTCTGCTTCCCAGAGCACGGCGGTGTCGGCGGCTTTGCGGCCATTTTCCGCCATCTCCACCGTCACCTCATGCTCGAACCGGCGCATGACGATATCCGCCAGCGCTTCCCGCTCCATTCTCTCGTCATCCGCGATCAACAGACGAATCATTCCTCAAATTCCTCCTCATTCTCCACCAGCGGCAGATACAGGATCACCGCAGTTCCCCGCCCCGACCGGGAGCGCACCACCACCCGGCAGCGGGCATCCAGCAGCCGTAGACGGGCAGCCACGTTATAAATACCGATATGCTCCCAGCGGGGTGCGGGCTGTTCCAATGCCGTGCGCAGCTGTTCCAGCTGCTCCGGCTCAATGCCCACGCCGTTGTCCAGCACCCGGATGCACAGCAGGCCTTTTTCCCGCAGGGGCACCATGCGGATGCGCACCACGCCGCCCTCTTCCTTGGGGCAGATGCCGTGCTTGAAGGCGTTTTCCACGATGGGCTGCAAGATAAAGGACGGCACCATGGTCTCGGTCAGATCCAGCGAGTCCGAGAACGCCCACTGCATCTGCACCCGGTCGCCAAAGCGCACATGGTAGATGGAGTAGTACTCGTCCACAACGCGCACCTCCCGGGAGAGGGGCACCTGTTCATCATTGCTCATCAGGCTGTAACGCAGCAGATGGGAAAGCGCCATAATGAGCGCCTGCGTGCGGTAGGCGGACTCTGTACCCGCCATCTGCTGGATGACGTTCAGGGTATTGAACAGAAAATGCGGGTCGATCTGGCTGCGCAGCTGCTGCAACCGGCTGCGCTCCATGCGGTTCTGCAGTTCCAATGCCTCGGTCTTTTGACGATGCAATTCCCGCTCGATCTCGTTTTTCTCCTGTAAGGTGTTCACCTGCTGCGCCATAGAGTGCTTCATACGGTTGAAGGACTCCGCCAGCTGGCCGATCTCCGGCTGCTTGGGCAGCGGGATATCCGGGGTATCGAACTGGCTACGGCTGATGGCGCGGGAAGCCACGATCATCTGGGAAACCGGGGTCAGCAGCCGCATGACCATCAGACCGGAGGCACAGCCCAGCGCCACGCACAGCGCCACCACCACGATCTGCATCAGGGCGATCCGCTCGCCCAGCTCCGAGATCTCGGTGTAAGTAGTCTGGGCGTCCAGAATCGAGGCTTTCAGCAGCTGCATGGTGTACTGGCTCAGATACCCGCCGCAGACCGAGACCTTGTTATAGTACAGCTGGGAAGCCTTTGCATCCTGTCCGCTGGTAAGGTAACCTTCCAGCTCCTCCAGCAGGGTGTTGTAGCTGCCGTAGGTGGTCTCCACCGCACCGTACAGTACCCACTGTTCATCACTGACATTCTGCAAGCCGTCCATGTTAGATCGGATGCGCCACAGCCATGCGTTGCTGGTGGAGCAGGCTGCCTGAAGCTTTTCCAGCATTTCCTCGGTTTCGCCGTTTTCCCAGCGGTACGCTTCCAGAATGCTGATGGAGCTTTCCACGCCGCCCTGAAAGCGGCTGATGGCATTAAAGTTGCTCATCTGGTCGTCCTGCACCTGCTGCACTGCCCGTGCCTGATAGCCGTTGAGGGCAAGCTGCAATGCAAAGGCCGCAAAAAATGCTGCCAAGCACAGCACCATGCGCTGCTTGAGCGTAACGCTGCGCTTCCAGTTACGCTTTTCCATGCAAAGCTTCCCCCTTTTTTCGTTGGATAATATCTTATTTTACCACGCCTTGCGGGCGGTTTGCAAGCCGGATGCACCGCCGCCGGTGCATCTTTTGCTTGCTTCTTGCCGGTAAATGTGGTACTATGCCCAAAAAGGAGGGTAATTTTATGACCCAGAATGTTTGCGTTTCCGTTCAGATGGACGAAAAGGGCTTTCGCGATTTTGCATCTTTCGACCTGCTGCGCCACAACAAGGGCTGGCAGCGTCCGGCGGTGTTCACTGCCATTCTGCTGGTGTGCGCCGGCATCTGCCTGAGCCAGATCGGCAAGCGGGAGGGTGCCGGGCTGCTGACCGCCGTGCTGGCCATCGTAGCCATCGGTCTGCCCGCCGTATACTTCGGCACCTTTTTTTCGAACCTCTCCAAGCAGATTAAAAAGCTGGGTCTGCCCCGCCCCTTCTACCGGCTGGAACTGGACACTGCCGGGCTTTCGGTCTGGATGGCCGGTGAGCAGAACAAGACCGAGCCCACCAACCGCTACACTTGGAACACCGTGTACTGCGCCTACCGCACCAAAGAGGCGGTGTACATCTACGTCCAGAAGAATCAGGCCTATCTACTGAACGAGAGCATGGATGCCGCATGGAGCCTGCTAGGCAGCACCCTGCCCGCCGCCAGCCTGCACGACTGCCGGAAATAAGGCAGCGGAAAATCTATTTTTCTTTCGAACTCCCGGAGCGTCTGCGGACGCTCCGGGAGTTCTATTTTTACATAACAATTTTTACAAAACAAAAACCCACGCTACGGCAAAGCAAAAGCGCAGCGTGGGTACGGAAATAGCGTTATAAAGTTTTAGCGGGCCAGAGTGTACTTGTGCAGGGTCTTGCGCACTGCGCCGTTACCGGCGTACAGCTCCTTGACCATACCCTCGATCTTTTCGCCCAGACCAACGGCATACAGATCCACACCGAACACATCGGCACGGCTGTACAGAGCCTTCAGGCAGCTGAAGTCCTGCTCACCTTCCTTGACCTCCAAGGGGTTGACGATGGCCTGCAGCTCAGCCAGCAGCGGATCGGGAGAGATCTCGAAGGGCTGGCCGTTGTCGTCGATGCCCTTCAGGTAGCGGGCATAGCCTGCCAGCACCAGCGGGATCAGCACGAGATTGGACTTGTCCAGACCGCGCTCCTCGTAAGCCTTGATGGTCTCGCCGAAGCGGATAGCCAGCTTCTGAGAGGTATCGGTAGCGATACGCTGGGGAGCATCGGGCATGAAGGGGTTGGGCAGACGGCGGTTGATGACAGCGCCGATGAACTCGTAGGGGTTCAGCACGCCGGGATCGACCACGACGGGCATAGCCTCAATGTAACCGATCTTCTGGATGAAGGCACGCAGGTCTTCATCAGCCATCTCGGCAGAGATCAGGGTGTAGCCCAGCATGCAGCCGTAGATGGACATTGCAGTGTGCAACGGGTTCAGGCAGGTGCAGACCTTCATCTTCTCGATCTTATCGACGGTCTCGCGGTCGCAGTACAGCACGCCGCCCAGTTCCAGCGGAGGACGACCATTGGTGTAGTGGTCCTCGATGCACAGGTACTGGGTCTCCTCGGCATTGACGAAGGGAGCGGTGAAGGTGTGCTTCTCGGTGACGATGGTGTAGTTATCCTCAAAGCCGTCGTCAGCCAGCATCTTCTGCACCTTTGCGTCCGGGCGCGGGGTGATCTTGTCGATCATGCTCCAAGGGAAGGTGACCTTGGTCTCGTCCTGCACGTATGCCAGGAACTCAGCGGGCACCAGACCCTGCTCCACCCACTTAGCGGCGTAGGTGTGGACAGCATTCTTGACCTTGTCGCCGTTGTGAGAGCAGTTATCCATGCTCTGGACGGTCAGCGGCAGCTTGCCGGCCTTGAAGCGCTCGTACAGCAGAGCGGTGACCTTGCCCATGGCCAACACGGGGGTCAGGCCGCGCTCCAGATCAGCAGGAGCAACGCCGTAGCCCTTCTCGGTGATGGTGAAGGAGATCATCTGCAGGCTGGGGTTCTGGAAGATCTCCACCAGACGTGCCCAGTCGGCGCCGAAGGAGTAGTCAGCCTTCAGGCTCTCGGTGACAGAGGCGATGACCTTCTTCTCGATCTCGCCGGTGGACTTCAGGCAAACCAGCAGGCTCAGGTTATCGTAGGGCTGGTAAGCCTTGTCGATGATCTCGTAGTCAAAGCTTTCAGCCACGATGACGCCGCGGTCGTACTTGCCGCTGTTCAGTGCGTCGTTCAGCACGGCAGCGGGGAAAGCGCGGAAGATGTTGCCGGCACCGAAGTGCACCCAAGTGGGCTCGGCGTGGGTCTTGGCCTTGACGGCCTCAATGTCGAATTTGGGCAGCTCGTAGCCCTTTTCTGCCCACTCGGCGGACAGATTGCCGTTTTTGATATCAGACAGCTTCATAATCATCAGCCCTTCTTTTCTTCATCCAGACGGTCCAGCAGATCCCAGATACCCAGCATATACTGGATGCCCAGAGCACGGTCATACTTGCCATAGCCGGGGCGGCAGTTGCCGGGGCCTTCCTCCCACAGCTGACGGCCGTGGTCGGGGCGGATGTAGCCCTCAAAGCCGCAGTCATGGTAAGCGCGCATTACCTCAATGATGCCGGTCTCGCCGCAGCAGTCGCGGTGCGCAGCCTCAGAGAAGTCGCCGTTGGGGAAGTGGTGGATGTTGCGGACGTGGCCGAAAGCAATGCGGTCGCAGTGCTTGCGGATGATCTCGGCACAGTTATTGTTGGGGTTTGCGTTCAGGCTGCCGGTGCACAGGGTCAGGCAGTTGTACGGATCGTCCACCATCTTCAGGAAGCGGTCGATGCTGGGCTCGTCCACCAGCAGGCGGGGCAGGCCAAAGATATCCCAAGGGGGATCGTCCATGTGGATGGCCATCTTGATGTCACACTCGTGGCAGGTGGGCATCAGAGCCTCGAGGAAGTACTTCAGGTTCTCCCACAGCTTCTCCTTGGTGACAGGGGCGTAGGCCTTGAACAGCTCGTCCAGCTTTGCCATGCGCTCCGGCTCCCAGCCGGGGAAGGTCATGTTGTACTTCTCGGTGAAGGACATGATGTACTCAGCCATGGACTTGTAGTCGTCCTTGATCTTTGCCTTCTCGTAGAACAGAGCGGTGGAACCGTCGCCCACGGGATGGAACAGATCGGTGCGGGTCCAGTCGAAGACCGGCATGAAGTTGTAGCAGATGACCTTGACACCGAACTTGGACAGGTTGCGGATGCACTGCTTGTAGTTCTCGATGTACTTGTCGCGGGTGGGCAGACCGATCTTGATGTCATCGTGGACATTGACGGACTCGACCACATCCATATCGAAGCCGTAAGCGTGGATCTGATCGGCGACCTTCTGGATCTCGTCGATCTCCCAGATCTCGCCGGGCATCTTGTTGTGCAGTGCCCAGACGATGCTGGTCACACCAGGGATCTGCTTGATGTCGCTCAGGCTGACGGGGTCATTGCCCTCGCCATACCAGCGCCAACCCATTTTCATAGGCATAGTGGGTTCCTCCTGATTTTTATTTCTTTTTAGCCTTGCTTTTCACGCGGCCTTGTGCCGCGCTCTCTGACTTATATTCTAGTATATCAGTGTTCTTTTTTCAATGGACGCAATGCCGAATTTCCGTGTTTATTCTTGTATACTTTAGACAAAAGGACGAAAAAGCCCCTTTTTCTCCGGCAAATTCGCTTATATCCGATTTTTTGCCAGGTCTTTCTTGTGCAGGATTGCCATATTTTTATCAAGCATTTTTGGGCTGCACTTCACACAACTGAAATGGCAGTTGTATCCTTCGCGCCGTACAAGTCTTCTCCCCTGCCGGGATTTTCGCGACGGCTGATATGTCTTTTTATAACCTTATATAATAGGAGCGGCAACGGATGCACAAAAGCCCTTTGCACCCACCGCAGCGCAGGTACAAAGGGCTTTGCGTGTTACCGTCTCAGTTCCAGAACGATCTTGCAGATGCGATCCACATCTTCCAGTGCGAGGTCAGAATACAGCGGCAGGGTCAGCACCCGCTTTGCCACATGCAGAGCCACCGGCGTCTCGTCCACGTCATACTTGTTGTGGAAGCATTCAAAGGTGTTCGTCAGCGGGTAGAAATACTTCCGTGCGCCGATGCCGTTTTTCGCCAGCGCGTCATCCACCTCGTTGCGGCTGGCACCAAACAGCTTTTCGTCAAACACCACCGGGAAGTACGCGTAATTGGAACGCACTTCCGGCTGCGGCCGACTCAGGTGCAGACCTTCGACTCCTTCCAGATGCTCGAGGTAGCGCTCCACCACAACTTTGCGTTTGGCGATCTCCTCGTCCACATGGCGCAGGTTGCACAGGCCCATGGCCGCGCAGAACTCATTCATTTTGGCGTTTGCACCCACAGCATCCACTTCTTCTGGGCCGTGGATGCCAAAATTTTTCAGCTCATACAGGCGGCGGCCCATCTCCGGGTCGCGGTAACAGACCGCACCACCCTCGATGGTATTGAACACTTTCGTGGCGTGGAAACTGAAGCAGGATGCATCCCCAAAATTGCCGATGCCGCGGCCCTTGTAGGTCTCGCCGAAGGTATGGGCGGCATCGTACACAACCTTGAGCTCATACTTGTGGGCGATGCGCTCGATCTCCTCCATATTGCAGATGTTGCCATAGACATGCACCGGCAGGATGGCACAGGTGCGGTCGGTAATGAGCCGCTCGATCCGGGTCACGTCCATGGTGTAGGTCTCCGGGTCGATATCGCAGAACACCGGTTCCAGCCCGTTGCGTACGATGGCGTGGGTGGTGGACGCAAAGGTGAACGGCGTCGTGATGACCTCGCCCTGCAGGTTCATTGCCTGCAGCGAAAGCTCCAGCGCCATGTGGCCGTTGGTCAGCAGTTCCACATTGGGCACGCCCATGTACTTCTGCAGTTCGAGCTGAAATGCTTCGTGCTTCTCGCCCATGTTGGTCAGCCAGTGGCTCTCCCAGATGGGGCGGATTCTTCGATGTATTCCTCCATGGTCGGCATGGAAGACCGCGTCACTAAAATCTGTTCAGACATCGTGCGTATCCTCTGTCCATTCATCCGATGCATTTTCCAGCATTTTGGCGCAGATCATGCTTTCTGGCCGCATTTCCACCGGAACATACCCGTTTTTTCGATAAAAACTCCTGGCCGAACCGTTTGCCTTTGAAACTTCCAGCCATACGGTACGCATCCCGCAATCTTTTGCTGTGTGCTCAACATATGTCAGCAGCTCTTTCCCGCAGCCTTTTCCCTGCATGTCCGGGTATACCGCGATCATGGACAAGTAGCCTTTCCGCTCCACATGGTCGTTGCAGTAAAACGCCGCAAAGCCCACTGCCCGGCCATCTTCCGGTATAAAAACGACCTTTCCGTGCTGAAAGAACTTTTCTGCCATTGCTGCACGAAATGCTTTCCCTCGTTTTAGCGACGGCAGGACCATATGAAATCGTTCCAGAAGGGCCTGGATCTCATCCAGCGTCCGGCACAGCACGATCCTTTCCTGCATTGCGCCCTCATTCATGTTCGCTGCCTCGCACTTCGACCGTGATATAACGGGAAATATCGTCAAGATATCGCTGCATTTCCTCTGCCGACGGGAACTTCATAAAAACAATGCCAAGGCATTTTGAGGCGTTGTCAAAAAATTCAACTGCGTCTCCCGGCTTTTTGTACAGACACTTGCGGTAAATATAGCGCTCAAGCTCCGGCGCGAAGCGGACACCTTGATAAATGCCGCTGCGTTCACTGTGCAGATTGTGCGTAGCATAAAATCCGGTCGGCGCATGGAACCCGCCGTGGATGGACAGCCCCATGGCAGCTTCGATGGACATTTCTGCAGCGTTCACGCCAAACAGATCGCCCAAAAGCTCCGGTATCATATTGCCGCCGCTGCGCGGCCCCACATCAATGAGAAAGACCCGGTTTTCTTTGTCCACGATCAACTCCACATTCATCGGCCCATTGCGGATCCCGAGTTTTTCCACCATGGCAGACAAGGTATCTTTCACGCGCCGAATGTCGCCCGCTTCCAATCGCAGCGGATAGCTTTTGCCCACAGGGACCAGCGGGTTGACGCACGGGTCTCTGTGGCAGTTCAGCAGCCCCCACAAAACGATTTTTCCGTCTCTTACAAAAACATCGCCGCCTATCAGGAAGGGATGTTTTTGTTCCACAAACTCCTCTATCACGATGCGGTGGCAGCGCGAGAAGGAAAAAGCAAATTCAGCCGCACGCTCCAGACCATCTGCCGAACGAAGCACGGTCGCACCCTTGCTGCCGGAAGAATCCACCGGCTTGACGATGACCGGGTAGTGAAACTGTTCCCGTTTCTTCAGGACCGTTTCCATGTCCGGGCATCCCCATGCACTCGGTGCTGCGAAGCCATTTTCCACAAGAAATTTGCGGAACTTGTCTTTGCTGCAGAGGGTCACCACCGATTTATACGGATTCCCCGGCAGGCCAAGTTTCTCGGCCACATATGCCGCTGTGGGAGCCGCCGGGTCAGAAGCATAGGCCAAAACGCCATCCACCTGTTCTCTGCGGGCCACCTTCAGCACAGCCTGCTCATCGGTCGTGCTGACGAGGTAAAACCGGTCTGCCTCGCATCGGCCCGGATTATCCGGCAGATAATCGCACAGGATCGTTTCGCACCCCAGCCGTTTTGCGGTTTTGATCGCAATGACCTGCTGTGCAGAGCCGCCCAGAAGAAGAAGCTTTTTCGGCACTCCTCTCACGTTCCTTTCCCGTCGCTCAGTCTTCGCTGTTTGCCCAGGGCTTTTTCAGCAGCCGAGGCTTTACCACATCCCACAGGAATGCAAAGGTATCCAGTTTCAAGGCTGCAGAACTTGCCACGTAAAGCGCCAGGCCAAGCAAGATCTGAAGCACCAGCGTCACAAGGTCCGGCAGCGGGAGCAGATCGACCAGGCCAGCGCATCCGCCTGCCAAAACAGCCAGCAGAAGGCTGGGCAGGATGTCGCGGAGCTGCTCCAGGTAGCTGTAGTGCAGCAGCCTTTTGTTGGGCCAGGAGTTGATGAGCTGGCTCAGCGCGCTGGCCACCAGCAGACTGTAGCCCATCGCCATCACGCTGATGCGGTAAGTGATCAACAGCAGCACCAATCCGACGATCTTTTTGAGGATCTCCAGTTTCAGGAACAGATCGCTCCGTCCCATGGCCTTCAGGGCGTTCAGATTCGCCGTATGAATGGGGTAAAACATATAGGTGATGCAGCAGATACGCAGAAACGGCACGCAGGGCAGCCATTTTTCGGTCAGCACCAGCCGGACGAGAGGCTCTGCGCAGAAAGTCATCAGCATCATCAACGGCGCGATCAGATACACGCTCATCTTGATGGCGCGGCGGGTCATATTCTTCACCTGCGAAAGATCGTCCTGTGCGGCCGCCATGGCCGGGAGCAGAACACTGTCAATGGAACTGTCCACATTGACGGCAATGGCATCCGGCAGGATCCGGCCCTGGTTGTAATAGGCAAGGTCTGCCGAGGTATAAACGCGGCCGATCAGCAGGCTGCGCAGATTGTTATACACGGTATCCAGCAGCGAGGACGCCAGCAGCTTCCAGCCGTAGGAAAGCAGTCCCTTCAACCGCTGCCACGAGAACAGCTTTCTCGGTCGCCAGCCGACGGTAAGCCACAAAACGAGCGTGTCAACCGCCGTATTGGCAAGCTGCTGCGCCACCAGTGCCCAGACGCCAAAGCCGGAATAAGCCATCCACAGGCCCACGACCGCCGAGAATACGGTGCCGCCCAGTGTCGAGAAAAAGAACAGCTTGAAGATCATGTTCCGGGAAACATACACCTGCTGTATTCCCTTCAGGCCGGCGAAAATCAGCATCAGACCAATGACGCGCACGACTGCCGTCAGCTCTGCATCCTTATAAAAAGCTGCAATGTACGGTGCCGCCAGAAATATGATCGCATACAGCACAATACATGTCGCAAGGTTAAAATAAAATACAGATGAAAAATCCAGCTCATCCGTTTCTTTTTTCTGGATCAGCGCCGTGCACAAGCCACAGTCCACAAACACATACAGGATGTTCATGAACACTTCCACCAGTGCGATCCGTCCGTAGTCTGCCGGGGCCAGGATGCGCGCAAGCAGCAGCGACACGATACCCGTGACCAGCTGTGCACCGCAGCGCTCTGCAAAGCGCCAGATAAAATTACTGATGACGCCCGTTTTTTTCATTTTCTTCCCTTTGTTTTATCCGCTTTCTCTTTTTAAATTCTGTGTCAATGACCCAATACTTCTGCTCGGCATCCAGATGCCAGAACATTTTTCTGCGCTCTGCCGTCGAGAAAAGTCCCTTCAAGCCGTTTTCCAGCACATAAAGCTGCAGCAGATTCCGGTCATTCACCTTCTTGATCTCGTCCAGCTGCCAGGCTGCAATATTTTGTTCTCTGCCATACCGATACAGCTTCGTCGTAAATTCGGTCGTTTCCGCCTGCGTGCGGATGAAGCGCTTCTCCGAAACATTTCCCAGATTCCGGGATGTCCAGGAGCCTGCCGAGAACATACGGTACACCGACATGGTTTCTTTGAGGTATCGAATCTTCCCCATAAACGCCAGATGGACCGCCAGCGTGTAATCGCCAAAGCTTCTTACTCGGATCTCTTTAGGGGCATTGAAAAACTCTCGCCTGAGCATCAATGAAGATGCCTGAAACTCTGAGCTTCCGTACTTTACAACTTGCCGGAACGTCAGGTCCCTATCCTTCCTGGAGCGATTTTTGAGGTATGTTTCGCCGTTTCTGCAATCCAGCACTTTTGTGTTGTGTACACAGGCCGAGTAGCCTTCTTGGTGTGTCTCCAGAAAATCCACCTGCCGCTGCAGCTTGTTCTCATCGCACCAGTAGTCGTCGCCTTCACAAAATGCAATATATCTCCCGGAGGACTTCGGGTGAATGATCTCCGGTAAGATTTTCACACCCTTTGAATACTGGTTTTCCGTCTGAAAAATCGGTTTGATAATATCTGGATACTTCTGCGCATATTCCCAAATGATCGCAGGGGTATTGTCGGTCGACGCGTCATCGTGGACCAGAACCTCATAGCGGAAGTTCGTTTTCTGGCGCACAAATCCTTCCAACGCGTCCCGGATATACTGCTCGTGATTGTATGCAAGGCAATACACCGAAACCACGATCCCGTCTTCCATCCGCATTCTCCTTTGTCCGATCCTCATTCAGGCCCTTCTGCTCTTTGGCGTCCGGCCATAACTGTTTATATCATAGCACATAAGCTCTTTTCGTTCAACCGCTATCTTTCGGAATCGTCCCGATGGAAGCTCAACCCAAAAAATCTCCTGCATTATCAGGCCGTATGCCAAATAAATACAGGAGATTTTTTGCCTTAGATTCAAGTTATTGATTGGTCTGGTTCCATATTCCCACAACGTTTTTCGCTTTATTTATTGGTACAGCTTCCATCGTTGGAATATTATGGAATAATTTCAGACGGTTTGCCGTTTTTCTGTCACACCGCCCTCTGCCGCTTATCCAGGCGCATCTTGTCAGCTATCATCGCGATGAACTCCGAGTTCGTGGGTTTTCCTCTCAGGTTATGGATGGTATACCCGAAATAGCTGTTCAGGGTATCCACATCACCCCGGTCCCACGCCACCTCGATGGCATGGCGGATGGCACGCTCCACACGGGAGGCGGTGGTACCGTTCTTTTTGGCGATGGCCGGATAAAGCACCTTGGTAACGCCGTTGATGATCTCCGGTTCCCGGACAGTCATAATGATGCCATCCCGGATATACTGGTAGCCCTTGATATGCGCCGGGATGCCGATCTCCATGATGATCTCGGTGACGATGGTTTCCAGGTCCACCACTTCCACGGCGGGACGGGCCGCGGCAACCGCTTCTTCCCCGGCGGCCGGGGCGCACATCATTTCTACCCGCTCGGCAATGATATCGGGATCGAACGGCTTGACAAAGTGATAGGCGGAGCCTGCCCGGATCAGCTGATTGGTGATGCCGGGCGCATCCATACCGGTCATGGTAAAGATGGTGGGCTGGACACCGCACTCCCCGCGGGAAACGGCCATGAGCACACCCAGGCCATCCAGGCCGCTCATTAGGGCCTCCATCAGCACAGCGGTGGGCTTCTTCTCCCGGATCATATCCAAAAGAGCGCGTCCATCCTTGCGGCAAACCTCTACTTCAAAGCCCTTTGCCTCCAAAGCAGCTTTGCAGGTATCGCGGAATTCGCCCGCATCATCGGCGATCAGCATATAGTTGTGGTTCTCCATGTGAATACTCCTCCTAAAATGTTATGAAATCCGGCCGTTGAGTTGATGTTACCATAAATTGTAAAAGATTTCAACATATATTTCAATATTTTTTGATAAAGTTTTCGCCAATATTTTCCAATATTAGATGCTATGCCGCATTGCGGGTGGTTTGGTCGAGGTTTTTCTCGGCGTTTCGCACTGTTTCGGCAAAAATCGCGTAGCCGCGGTCCGGTTCATCCACAAAGACATGGGTCACGGCGCCCACCAGCATCCCATTCTGGACGAGCGGCGAGCCGCTCATGCCCTGTAGGATACCGCCGGTTTTTTGCAGCAGCGCCTCATCGGTCACCCGGATGACCATATTCTGCCCCGCGTGGCCGCTGCCCCGCAGCACCTTCTCGATAACTACATCATACTCCCGCGGAGCGCCGCCTGCAATAGTTGTCAGCATTTTAGCGGGGCCGGGCTGCACTTCGTGCGAAAAAGCCACTGGCAGCCGCTCCCCCTGCGGGATATAATCCGGGCGGAGAGCCCCGCAGACCCCGCATTCGCTATTGGC